>Ga0255780_10001910_pt1 | contig 19245 bp, 10 predicted proteins | sample 071ome_32_FD_179978 | JGI IMG/M metagenome (GOLD analysis project Ga0255780, IMG submission 179978) | Coastal salt marsh microbial communities from the Groves Creek Marsh, Skidaway Island, Georgia - 071405AT metaG (version 2) | ecosystem: Environmental > Aquatic > Marine > Intertidal zone >... | reverse complement strand
CCTCACTGATGTCGAAACAGATTGAATACGAGTTGCGCCACATTCTACCGTCGGCCAAGGTTGCGGAGCAAGAACTCGTCGACGCTCTCGACATGGACGAGAGCGCGAAAATCGCGCGCGCGGCAATTCCATTATTCGCGTTGACGCTCGGTGGAATTTCTGGAACCAGATTTATCATACGCTTAAAGAAGATTGTGCGAGAATCTGCACGAATGCGGTGTGCCGAACACATGTTTCGGGAGAATCATACGCACAGTCCCCCTACCGTGGTGGCAATCACAAATTTGATCCGCAAGGCGATGAAACGTCTACCTCTCGACGGCGCCATACTCTCAGTGTTTCCATCGGAAGTGGACGCGCTCTCCGAGGCCGTCATGTCCATGACGACGATGATATCTGACATTTTCGCCGAGACGTTTCGCGTCATCAGAGACGTGCGAGATCCGCCCGAGTACGATTTGGCGATGATGAGTCTGGATAACGCGTTATCGACGTACAGGAAGCTTTTGAAGCACCGAAATCTCAGAGACGCTATGCACCCGATTTCTTCTAGATTTATCGACGTGCTTTTACAGCCCGCGTTGGACGAAACATTAGCCAAGGTGCGCGACGCGTTGGTGGATTGGGTGAAACGAGAAATGCACGGCGAAGAGTCCAACCCGATTCCAATCGAATTCGAACGCGGTGCGATGCACAGCATGTCTTGCGTCAATATTTTCTGCGTGCTCTACAACATCAACAAGGCTGCACAGATTCACCTATTGCGCGGTGACCGCGCGGCTTTGAACGCAACCTTGCTCAGTCGAATGTGCTACGAGGTGCTGCAAACGTACGTAGACGTTCACGAAGCCTCGTGCCTGGCGTCTATTCAAAAGGCGCGTTCGAGCTTGATGAAGCACGCGAGCGGTCAGGTCACGGCCACGTCGAGAATCACGGAGATGAAATCCCTGGTGGATAAGGAATTTTACACGCGTTTGAGCAACATCCATCAGTGCGTGCTCAGTATCGAACCGTTTATGGAAGAGATGCCGCTCCTGTGGTGTTCGTCAAAGGCGGAGTTTACCGAAATGTTCCAAAATCACAAAGGCCCCGAGTACGCCATGGACGAAGACCAGAACATATTCGATGACGATCCGATGTTCAAGGGCGATCGAGTGTTGGATGCCGATTTCTTTGCGAAACGAATCGTGCAAAAGCTTCGCACCGCGCGAGCGAACGTCATCGCATCGCTGACGGAATTCGTTGAAGAGCGCATCGCGCCGTTCATACGCGTGGCCATTCTCGAAGACGAACCAAAAATACGATCGGGTGCGGTGAAAATTGTCTTCTCCATGATCAACTCGGAGCTCAAGCTCATGGACGAGAGGCTTTCATCGGGAGCGTTTCGTCTCGTTCTGTCGTCCATGCATCGAGGCGTCTGCGACGCCATCGAACAGCTTGTTTTACATAGACCGATGGAGGAAGGGGCTCTCGAATCGCACGAGCAATGGAAGGGTCTACCAAAGTTGACGGAGACGCAGCACTCGCTCGTCGTCGAGCTCGTGACGGAGTTGAGAGACTTTTTCCATTGCGACGGCGCCGGCGAGCCAATTTCAATTTTAAAGACGAGCGAGGGCCGTTTGCGCCGCTTGTTGAATTTATGGTTTACGCCGACCGTTGAGGTCGTGCGCGAGTTCTGGCACTTGAAGAGTGAACTCAAAAGTGCCATCGCGGCGGCGGGTGGGAAACAAATACGAGTCAGAGAGATCGGTGGGGTATCTGTGCAGGACATATTGCGATTTTTGCAACAACGTTCAAACGACAAGACAGCCATCGACGTTTACGAAGAGCAGAATAAAATCATCATGAGGATGATCTTTAAAGCCATCTTTGGCTCTCGCATGACGAGCGTGAAAACATTGATGGGTGCGTGGGTGTGTCGAGATAGCTCTGGACTCATCGGAAGATTTTGCGTTACGTCCACGCAGCTCGCGTTTTCGACGTCTGGCACAAGCGTAGATCATCCGCACGACAGTCAAACCGCTATCGTCCGAGAGATACGGCGCATCGCAAACATCACGCGAATCGACGCCGCTGACGGTACTCCAGGCGTGCGCATAACCTTTGACGATCGTCAATCGTTCGTATTCAGTGAATTCTGCGGTATGCACACAGAGCTGAACGTTCAGGCGCGGGAGAGAGATTCGTGCGTCGCCGTGATTCGTACCAATCCGTGTTTCTTGCTCAGGCCGGTGTACATTCAGGACGTTCAGGTGACGCGAATATCTGAGGCGTTGTCAGAAACGTCGGATGCAGAAGATTTGGTGCGAAGCGCTCATAGCATGGAAGCACCGAAACTTCCAGTCGGGGATGATTTCGTAACCGACGTGGTATGCGCGCGCGTACACGGCGTAACGCGCGACATGGGTAAGTTTACCGTCGCCAGTGAGTCGTGTCTATTCTTACCCGTGCAAGGACCCGGTGTGGGCGTGACGTACATGAGTCTGGTGTCGTCTGGACATGATCCGCAAATACACGAATTTGGATGGAAAAGTGCCGATATCATCGTGCCGATTCGATACTACGACGAGCCCTTCATGCGTTTGACGTCAATGACCACAACGCAAGCTTCAAGAATATTTCTGGAGCTAAAGCGAGCCATCGAAGCGTTCAAAGAGCGGAAGATGACCAAAATAGATGAGGAACCGACTGAAGATTGGTAGGATACTGTAGTTGTGTAACATTATAATATGATTCATGCAGCGTCGAGCTCAATAGTCAGCATGGCCAAGTTGTCGCTTATGATGCTCGAGTACGTTTCTATGGCTTGAGGTAAGATGTCTTGTAAAGAGTTCATGAGCTTTTGCGTTTGGTTGAGCCATTCAATCGCTTGCTTGGTACGCATTGAACGTTCGTGCCTCACCGCACGATTGAAACACGTCGATAGCAACCATTGCGCCTCCACCGGCGAATATGACGTGTACACAGAAAGAAGCTCAGTCGCCTCATCGTAAAGCGAGTGTATCACATCATCACTGCTTTTATTGATGCGTGACGAGAGCTGAATGCGCTTTCTCATCACGCGTCCGATGATGAGTCCGTTATCCGTCGACAGCTGTCTCAGAAACGTCGCAACTTTTTCATACGCGTGCGAAACGGTGATCAAATCGGAAGTCCGCATCAACGCGCCTCGATCGGCAATCATCAACAGTACATTCAATACGCCTTGATTATCATCAAGTTCTTGCACGAGTCCGTTGATGATTTTGTTTTGTAGCGTGACGTCGCGTTTTGCGCACGCAATCTCGTACTCGAGGACGTGAGAAATCTGCTGTAACGCCGCGTACTTCTCACTCGTTTTGTTCTTCAGGATAGTTCTCAGTTGCGCCATAGCGGCCTTTGAGCGATTGATGTTCATCTTTTCGCGTTCTTTTCGAGCTTCTTCATTTTCATTTTTCACATTCGACGCACACGTCGTCAGTGAAGCCACGGATAAGAGCAATGCGACCGCTTGTCGATACGTGTATTCCTCGAGTTCGGCTTCTCCCAAGTTTAACGATCCGTCGCTCAGCTTGGATATGATGTAAGCTGTGCACAGCATCAGATTATGTGCAGCCTCCGATTCGGATTGATTGAACGCATCGAGGGCGATATTCCAAGCAAAGTCTGCCAGATATTGCGCTTGTTGAGCATCCGCCAGCTTTACTCTTTTATTGAACTCTCGAAACAGCTCCGCCGTGTCCGCAAGTGTTTTCGATTCAAACTTCCCATCCACGGAAGCTTTGAGATGTCGAAGATAACTGCAGAAAATGAAACCCGAGTATTTCATCGTCTGGTCCGTACTCTTACCAGTGAAAATCATATCGAGAAGTTTGTAAAATGTATCCGCGGTGGCGGCGTGATGCTTCGTGTCAACGAGCTCTCCGGCGACATAAAGCAAGGCTTCGCATGCTGAAGCTTCCGCCAAAAATTCTATAGATTCGGCCAACGCGGGCATGTCTCCAGATATAAGCTGTAATTTAACGTTGAGCAAAGTCGTGGACACGTCGAGAGCTTTTTGGTTTGTCGAGTTCTTGTGTGAAAGTAAACTTTGCAAGGACTCTTTCGCTCGCTCAATGTTGCCGTCTTCAAGATCGCACATTATCTGTAGACGTATCACGATTATGGAAGCGTTACTCGCATCCTTGACCTTGCGCTGCGACGAAAGTGGAAGCGTCATTCCGAACAGTGATCGAGCGAGCGTGTACTTGCTTTGCATGTACATTTCAGACGCCGTATTCCACATGATGGCGTACGCGCGCGACTTTCCGTTGCGGGTGAACCCCACCTCTCGAAAGAGGTCGCCGTTCGTCAGAAACGACTCAACATCGGTCAATATCTCCGCGGCACACGATTCATCCACATCCATGACTCTGTCCAGAAGAGATTCTATGATGTTTGTGATGAGCTCTTCCTTTTTTGACTTTGAGAAAGCGCTCATCCTTTTCACCAACGTCGGTAGATTGGATGCGACAATTTTGGCACCGCACTCGTTTCTGGCCAAACTGATGCAGCATGTATGAATCCTCAAAATATCTCCTTTACTATTGTCGAACATGTCATCAAGTGCTTCGCTGGCTTTCGCCACGTCGCCGATTCCCGCGAAAGCTTCGACGAACAAGCTATCCACAAAGAAAGAGTCGGTCAGAGCAAAAAGATCACGCGCCAGAACGTTGTCGCTGTGCTTCGACGATTTGATGTAGCCTTTGATGACTTTGATCTTCTGCAAGACAACCAGCGCATCTTCAAACTTCTTCGCCAAATTCAACAGCATCGCCGTGTTGTGTAAAATTCTAACGTACAACCCATCCGTTTTCGCCAGCGTAATCGGTTCGCTGAGCTCTTTATCCAGCGTCGCGTCCAACGATTCATCTCGCTGCGATGAGGTCGACCATGAATTCGGACTGTAGACAAATAGATCGCCGTATGAGGATGAGAGTTCTTGAATCAGAAAGTCGATATTTCTAGTGAATGCCATGTGAGCGTCCATCGACGGGAACGACTCTGGAGTGGTCACGTTTTCCGCAAGATTAATTTTCGCAGTGGTCAACGTGATCGCACACATCAAAGATTGTCCATTCATTTTTTCCGCATTGAGATAGAACTTGGCGTCGTGGAAAAAGTCTCGCGCGCCGACAATATTGCCTAGGTAGAAACAGTTTTTCGCTCGCGTGACTTGCGCTTCAAATATGAGCAGCATCACTTCTCCGTCCAATTCACCGTTTTGATTCAGGAACGAATTCGCGTACGACTCTCCGATTAAGAACTGTTCTTCAGCTTGTTTATACTCTCCAGCCTGATGTAACATGATGGCAAGCGTCGTGTGATTGATGATCCCGGATGGCAAATTGACGGGAGAAACCATACCATCGCCGGACGCGAAGCCATCGGCGAGTCCCAACGCATGATCGAGCAGCTCGCACGATACGTATCGCAAATCTAGTAAATGACTGAGATGCGAAGAATTGATCATACCGGTGTCCGCTTTCGTCTCCAGCGCGGTCTTCTCGATGGCGAAGTTCCAGCATCTTTGCGACATGTGTCGCGCCAATTCTCTTCCCTCACTCTTCGCCGACATCTCCCGCAACCGTTCGCTCAGCCGCCTCAAGTCATTCACCGTCGTCGACAAGTCATCTGCGCTCGATGTACGTTTCATTCGCTCCGCTCTCTCTAATACATCCTCAAAGGTGTTCCGAATATCTTCCAACTCTCTCCTCGGTGGCGCCGTCTCTGCGTCTCTCGATTTCTCCACCTCCGAAGCGAGTCGACCCTCGACGACGTCTCCCTTCTTTTCGACCGACATCTCCCGACTGTGTCGCGACAGGCTGCGGCAAGAAATTTTCTCCAACGATTCAGCGCGTTGTCGAGACGAGAAATGTCCGTCGTCATCCCTCGCGAACGCGTTCTCGACGTCTCTACCGCGCTTTCCAGAGTCGCTTCCGCTCGACTTGCGGTCACCTTCACCGGACGTTGGCGCGCGTGCAGGCGCGGGATCGGGCGCGACCGCGCGCTTTTCTGGCGGGAATAATTTTTCGTGCTTGAACGGTGAGCGGAACTCGCGCATATCGACGTCGCCGCGTCGCGGTGTGGTGCTGCGTGGTCTCTCTCGGTTGTCTTTTCTATCGGTTGTTCTTTTCATTTTCTACGACGCGAAATTTAAAGACCCGCCATGCTACCGGCGAGATTGAACGCCGGAAACACGATGTTGGGGAACTTTTTTGATAACTGGGTGAACTCATCGAACGAGATGTTTCCATCGCCGTCGGTATCGCACTGTCGCATGAGCCACTCCACCTTTCGTTCGACTTGTTTATCCGTGCTCATGTTTGTGGCGCGAATGATCTTCTGCATTTCGCTTGAATCGATAAAGCCTGAACCATCGAGATCGTACACGCTGAATGCGAATTTGATCTTGTTATCGCGCGCTTCGCCACCAAAGTTCGACATCCCGACGATGAACTCTTTCACATCTATTAGGCCCGTGCGATCGGAATCGAAAATTGAAAACAACCGTTCGACGAACGGCGTTCGATCGACCCGCAACATGCGCACAAACTCATTCACATCGACGCGCCCACTACCGTCCTTATCGCTCGCTAAGAATGTCTGGTACATTTTCTTCAAACCTTCCGTGTCGAGCCCTTGCGCGCGCTGGAAACTTTGCAAATCACTCAACGAGCTCCCGCCTCCGTCGCCCGCCGCTCCCGCGCCTCCACTCCCCACGCCAACGCCGTACCCACCGCCCATCGACTGCTGGCCACCGTAATCCCCACCCATGTGCGGAGGACCGCCGTAGCCGCCTCCTCCAAAGTTTTGCTGTCCTTGCTGGTATCCTCCTCTGTTCAGTGCCATGTTTGGCGGTTGCCCGTACGGCGCCTGCCCGCGTCCCTGCATGTGCGGCGGTACTTGCATCCCCGGCCCGCCTCGATTCTGCGCGAGCGGTGTCCCGGAGAGCTGATGCATCAACCTGTGAAACTCATCGAACGATATCTGTCCGTCGCCGTCCGTGTCCGCCATTAAAATCATCTCATCGATCTCATCATCCGTCACCTTCTCGCCCATCGACGCGAGCACGTGCGCGATCTCCGCCGCGCCGACGTAGCCGTTTCTATCGAGATCGAACTCTCTAAAGGCTTGTCGAATCTCATCCTTCGACAGGCCCCCGGTGTCGGGCTGCGAGTACATGATCTCGCGACCGTTCGACTCGGTGTGAGGGGCGCGGCTCTTTTTCACAAAAAATTTGAACGTCTTCGCTCGCGAAGACACGCGGTAGCGACGCAGACGCGGAGCACGTCGCGAGGAGACGACGGGGACGTGAAGAAAATGAAAATGAATATTCATCATAACGTTTCATCAATCTATCGGTGAGCTATTCTATTTCTCGGGTGGCGGGTTTATTGAGTTGGATTTTTACGCATGGTAAACTTGAGCGTCGGCGTCTTTTTCCATCTTGGTTCGACGCACTGTTCGGCGTCGTACACTGAATCTCGCTTGGGGAGCGGGTGTCCGGGGTACTCAGATTGCATCGCCTTGGCGACAACGCCGCGCAGAGTGTCAGCATCCTTGTAGAGCTGGCTGCTGGGCTCGTTGTAGTTTTGGCAGTTGGACAACATGAGTTCAACGGCGACGCAAAACATCCACGTGGATGGATAGCCTCCAGCGTTGAGACAGCGTTGGATGCTTCCCAAATCGATGGGAGCTGAAATGGCGCGGTAGTAATCTGGAAGCTGCTTGCGCGTCGGGAGAAGTTCGAACGGTTCGGCGAGTTCGCGACCCTTCTTGTCTTTGCACGAACGAATCGCCTGCAACACGTGCTTGCACGCAGCGATTTCCTTCTTCGTCATTGACAGTTTGACAGGCGGTGGAGGCGATGCCTTATCCTCGCTTGCGTCGTCCTCGTTTTCTTTACCGTTGATGAAGATTTCATCATCCGAATCTACGTCCACTTTGTCCACCAATTCCCAGAGTTCGCCCCCGCGAGCCTCTCGAATGAGAGCTGGATTTTGGCGCAACAGCGCGCCGAGTGCCGCGAGTGGTCTCCGCGACGTTTCGAAGTCTTTCACGCCTTTCTCTATCATCAACTCGTGCAAGGCATCTAAAGGCATGGCGTTTCCTCGGACTCGCGATAAGATGTACACCACGCACTTCATGGGATCCTTTGGGACGCGTCGATCCCTTGGCGCGGTGCGCTGAGACTTGCGTTGACGAATGACTTCCTCCTCTTCCCATTCTGGACTTATACGCCTCTTCTTTAGAGTTTCGAGAGTCGGTGCGACATATTTTTGTGGGAACGGATCGTCTTCATCCTCGATGATGCCGTCGTCTGTTGGTTTATCCCATGCCGGTTCGTCTACGCTGTCGTACACAGTGATTGACGGAGGAACCGGTTGACCAGGGAAACGCTCTTTGACGGCTTCGAGGTACACGTTTCGAAGCACGTCTGCGTCGCTGTAAAGCAGAGCAGCGGGGTCGTTGAACCGCTTGCAGTTTGTGAACATCAATTCCATCCCAACGAGGAAAAACCAAACGTTTGGGTACCCACCGGAGGGCTTCCGAAGCATGCGTTCGATGGACGCGCAGTCCACCGGACATTTAATGATGTCGTAGTACTCTGGCAACGCGAAGCGACTGGGAAGTTTTTCGAATGGCTCCGATATGTTTCTCCCGTCTTCATCCACCACTTTGCGAACGGCTTGTAAAATTTCGTAGCACTTGCGACGTTCGCTATTCTTGAACGTCACAGCGGGCTTGATGCGAGCGTACACGCTGAATCCTCCCAGAGGAACTCGGACGGTTGCCTCCTCGGCGCCTGCCACGCCCGGTGGTCGCACGTGCACCTTCGTCTGGGTACCTTCGTCGTCCTGCTCCTCCTTTCCTGGAAGGAGCACATCTTCGTCGAGCCATTTGAACTTTTGCATGAAAAGCATGATGTCCTCGACTTGGTTATCGTCGTACTTGATGGCGTGTTCGCCATTCGCGCTGTTGTACCCTTCAACGTATCCAAGGTAGTAAAGCTCTTCGGTTGGCCACCAAATGGCCACGCGTCGTCCGATAATTTCGTCACCGAATTCGTCCCCTCGCTCGATCAGGTGCGTGAGCATATTCGTACCCACGCTGCCATCTGAGTTGCGCACGCGGCACGAGCATTTCCACTTTTTGGAGCTACCAGAGCCTGACATTCTTTCGAATTCACCAGCACCGACGATGGTATCGCTACCGATGTCGTGAACTCGCTCGCCTCGAGCTCGACCCATGGTTTGTAACACCCCCAAATGCCCGTTGCAGGTCATCTCTATCGGCTGTGGAATTTCAACCTCACCCTCATACGCGCGCAACTCCTCGTCGGTGTAACCCACAACGTCTTCCAAGTCGACACCACCTTTCTTGACATTACCGTGCAGTTCAAGTTCTGCTTGTCGAATCGCTTCTTGTTCTTCAGCTTCTTTCCTTCGCCGCGCGTTCTCTCGTTCACGCTCGGCGTCGCGGACTGCTTTCTCCTCCGCTTTTTCAAACGTCGATATACCTTTTTCTACGTGGTACTCAAACATACGCTTCGCGTCGAGATCCTCCATTGCTATGCTGGCGAGAGTTTCTCGTTTCGTCTCCTCCTCTTCGATAGCCGCGGTCTCGACGCGACGCTCAATGTGTCCCTCGAGCGACTCTTGCACTTTCTCCTCGGCGTAACCGAAAATGGTGAGCCCATCGATTTGATCGGGTTTGAAAGTAACTTGCACCGGTTTGTAACGCTCAGAATCCGTGACATTGGGCATGTATTTCGCATACTTGCCCGTCTCTACCATGCGCTTGAGATGTGAATGCGCGGCATAAGGAACCGCGCGCTGCACGAGGCGTTCATCTGGATACTCATCCGCCATGATTTGTCTATTTGTGAGCAAACCCGTGCTCGCGAGGGTGACGAGCTTGGTATAATGAGGTAATGCGTCCCAGTCAATCATGTCGATCGGGTAGTCTTCGACGGTCCCCCTGGTTACATGACTCGAAGACTCTACCGCACATCCGTTTGGAGCAGAGGCGGCGCGATGCACGTTCGGATATCTAACGATGAGCTTGTGTTCGTCGTTCCGCGCCGCGTTCTCCTCACTTGGTTGGAAAGGCTCCTCCGGGGCCACATCCAGTTTCAGTCTCACGTGGACTTCCTCCTCAGTCTCCAAAGAAACAACGACGCGCTCGTTCGTTGGAGGCGCTTCCACCTTTTTTTCCTCCTCGGAGACCACTTCCGCCTCCTCGCCGATGCTCAAATCGACAAATTCGCGAGTTTTATTGAGCTCGTGGTCCACGCTCGATGCATTGCCCAGGTGTCCCATCGTAACGTAGAAGAGACCACACGCATTACAGAGCGAGCGTCGCTTATCCGGACCGAGACGCATTTGCGTCGTATCAGTGCGACTGCAGCCGCAGTTCGTGCACTCCTCCAGAACATCGCCGATGATCCACTCGAGTTTCTCTCCCTCTCGCGCGTTCACGAGGGACAAACTCAGGGAGAATGCGTTTCGAAAGTCCTGACGACGCTTTGCCACCTCCTTGTCCTCCGACTCGTCGAGAGGTTTAAACTCGGGTTTCGCGTCAACGGTCAGCGGCGCCCAGAGCCTCTGCGAGTGTCGATTGATGAATGTTGGATGATACGGTCGATACCAGCTCGGTGGCTGAGACGATAGGAGCATGTCCAGCGCTTGTTTCGCGCGATCCGCCATGAAATCTTCGTACGCTTCCATTTTCCTGCGCGACAATTCCTGCAAGACAATGATGGCCGCCCCGCTCGGCGTGGCGCAGCCCTTCTCCTCCGTGCGCACGTGTCTCTTCTTTTCACCCACGTGATCCGTCCCCCATATCATATGATGCCACCCTTCGTCATCTGTCCACGCCGAGTACGGTTCATCCGCCAGATACCCCTCCGAGTAAAAATTCTTCGGCACCAACACTCCGTGCGTATTTCTATCCTCCTCCGTCGCCGTTCCCAGACACAACACGTCCGCGTCCACCTCCATGAAAAAATGCGTCCTCAACCGTCGTTCGATCCTCGTCCCTTTCCAAGACGTCAATCTCGACTCTTTCTTCAATTTCTCAACTCTAGACGACGTTCTCGCCGGCGCTCGCTTCTCTCGCGGCGCTCGCCCGCGACCTCGTCCGCGCCCGCGCCCGCGGCCTCGACCTCTCCCGCTCTCGTTCCCAACCCCCGCCTCGCTCGCGAGCTTCGCCAGCGCCAGTCGTTCCATCAACGCCTTATTGCGCTCAATCTTCGCCAAACGCTCGCGCTCGTACTCGGTGAGCTCCTCCGTCGGCGCCATCGCGTCGACCGCTCGCCGAAACGGCTTTTTTTCAAAATAAAATCAAAAAAGTCACCGGTACGCACGATGTATTATATCCTCGCGACGCGCGCGTTCGGTCGACGTCACCCCGCCTCGTCGACGCCCGGGAGTGCCGTCGTCGCGACGCCCGTCGACGTTCGTCGCGCGCGAACACGCGCGCGAGACTCCCGCGTCGGCCGGCGGGGATCTCCGAGGTCGGGGACGGCCAATGGTCCGGGTTTTGAATGTGGATGAGGTTACAGGATCCGGCTATGGGTATACAGAGTTAGAGTGGTGTGAAAGGATGCGAAGGCGACCGCCGAAGCCAGTTCGTGGCGCGCCAACGCGCATTTCCGTCGACGAAGTGGACGGAATACGCGTGTCTGCTGTGTGGTGACGTGTTGGCGCGACTGAAGTGGACGTTGGCGCCGTGGAGAAGGATCAGGGTGCCGGCCGGGACGCAGAGCGGCGAGGCGCGCGAGATGTCGACGTCGGGCGCGTCGCCGACGAATTCAATCGGACGTTCGCTCGACTCGTGGTCCACCGACATGATTCGCGTCACCGGGGGTGTGCCGGGTATGGCGTGGAGGCATCCGTTGTCCAGCGTACAGTCTTCGAGGGCGAGCCAAATGCCGACGCACGTCGGCGGTTCCGTGTTGAGAAACGTCGAGTCTTGATGCGGGACGACTTCGCCGCCGATGCTCGGTTGTTTGAAGATGTACATGCTCTGTACCGGTGTTGGATTCGGTAATTCCAAACTCTTCATGAGATTTGCAACCTTTTCCGATCGACTAAACGCGCGAAAGACGTCGTCAAAGTCGTGCAACGCGTGCCCAATCTTGTTGATGGCAAGCGCCTTGGGAACACGCAGGGTCCCGGTGTCGTCGTGCGCTTTTTCCTCGAAGAAACACGAGATTCCATTCGCCGAGTCCAAGAAATAATCATCCGTCGTTCGCTTTTGATCCGTGGTGCTGAAGACGGACGCACGGTCATACTCGAACTCGTCGACAATCTTTTCGGCTCGCGCGCGCATGTTTGTCATCTCTTCAGCCGAGGCAAAGCCCGTGATGGCCAGGAAGCCTTGCTTTCGGTACGTCGCGACGTCTTCGGGAGAGAGAGCGCCGCTGATGGAAGCGGTGGCCCATCCATCGCTCGGTGGCCGACTCTCGACACTCATGTCGAGGCGCGCAGTGGCGCGCCGTCGGCGGAGGAAACGTTCGTAATGATGATAACACGGCTCAACGCGTCTCTATGTACAACTTACTAAATGAATGGTGGAAAATGTTTACTATGAGTGACATCGACGCGCGTGTGCGCGATGACGCCGTGACTTTACGTTCGAGGTTCAAAATTCTTTTTGAACGTTTGCGCGACGAGAATCGGGAACGCAACCGTTGCGTCGACGTAACACTTGACCGGTTTCGCGTCCATGGTGATTTTACCCCAGGACACAGCTTCGTCCGGACGCGCACCGGAATCGCTACCGTCGAACTCTTGCGCCGTGTTGATGAACACGGCGTAATCTGCACCGTTACGCATCAAATTGCTGTTGCAAATGTGATGCTTTGCGACGCCGCCGCCGAGAATGATGATTCCCGTCTTTCTAGGACGCTTTACCTTGATAGACTCGTCGTTCATCGCCCTGACGTCCGCGACGACGTCAATCACCAAACCCGGGTTCTTGTACGAGTGGAAATACAACATGTCTCCGATCGAACCGTCCGTCAATGCCGGACAGTAGCACGGGATGTTGTTCTTCGCCGCCCAATAAAAGATTGAATCTTCGTGGTTAATCTCTAAACCCAAACGTTTGATCACCGAAGAGCACGTCCATTTCACGCCTTGTTCGTTCTGTTCCTTGAGCATCGCGTCCAAGATCGGCATGATCCAATCCTCAAAGTCGCAATAGTTGTCGTTCGGCTGAATTAAGTTACCGATGCGATTCAATCCTTGCTTTCTCAAATCCTTTCCTCTCAGCGCGAAATCACCGAGATACGTCGGTTTCATGCACTTGATGAAATCTTCCTCCACCCCACCAGCCGTGGTGCACAACACATCGATCATCTTATTCTTCACGAGATACTTTATGGTTTCCCGCGTCCCACTGCTTGTGAGGTTGCTTGTCCACCCCAAGAAAATCTTCGTTCGCACGCACGCGCGGTACGCCTCGTCGCGCTCATCCGGGTCCGTGTCCTCCGTCACCGGTTCATCGCTCAGTCTCCACGCGAGCATGCGATTCACCTCGCGCACCGCCTGTCCCAGAGACGTCGCCTGGTACCCGGTGGTGAAGAGCGAGTCGAGGAGCGCCTCGTAATTCATGTCGCCCTCGAAGTCGTACCCGCGCACGACGTCGGCGTCGGCGGGCATCTCGACCGATTTCACGAGCACCGCGTCCGCGGCGACGGCGGGCGCGTCGGCGGGAGTGGATGCCATCGCGCGAGTCTTCGAGTGATGGCGGCTGCGGGTCGTTTTTGCTACTCAAGGCGCTTTTTAGGAACCGCGCGGCGCGCGTCTACGTGCGTCCATATGAGACAAAACTACCGGTGCTAGGTGAGACGAAACGTCTCGTGCTAGTGTACATCTACGCGTCGAGGCGTCACAATCGCGATCTCGCTCCGTTGGACGCCGTGGCCGCGACGTATCCCGCGTCGGCGTCTGATAAATCCAAGCCGTGCTTTACGCGCGCGAGCGAACTCAGTTCCTCGCTGTCGAGCGTTCGCGACAGCGCTTCGTAGACGGTGAGCTCTTTGGCGTTCGACGGGTCTCGCACGCGAATCGCTCGTCCGTCGTCGTCGATACGAAAACCGACGTCCTCGGCTCGGTTGAGCGCGACGGATATCTCTCTCCTGACATCCGCCGGCGTCGACGGTCGCAACACCACGCTCGGTAACCCATCGTACACGGCGTCTCGCAGACGCTTATCCCGACCAAGCGCGCTTCCGTAACTCACCGTTCTCGAAAACACGCTCGGCACGTCGTGTTCGATGAGCTTCAACGCCAGATTTAAATGACTCGAGCCAAGCGTTAAAAACGCATAAGGCTCGCCCTCCCACACGTTCGACGACGTCGCCGGTAACACCGCCGCGTTCGCGCGCGTGAACCGCTCCCACCGCGCGTACGCGTCCGACCGCAACATCTCCCTTGCGTCTTGACGCACGACGACGGGCACGTCGTGGTCGACGTCGAACCCGCGCTCGGCGATGTTCATCGCGATTCCGTGCGCGTGTTCGAGCGACACGCCCGTCGCCGCTCGATTGGTGCCGTCCGGGATCACCAATCGCGGCAGCACGCGCGCGATGAGGGGTTCGCGCCACTCGCTCAAGAGCGCGTTGAGACGATCGACGTCGTCGTCGCCATCCGCGACGCTCATTCGTCGGGCGCGGTGTGGGGCAGCCAGTTGGCCCAACTGTTTTCGGGACGTCGGCCTATGTCGCGCGGTGCCGACGGTGGAAACGCTCGCGTGACGTGACATACATACACAAACAACTACTGCGCGCGGCGATGTTATCCCCAGATTTTTTTCGTCATCTCTTCCGGGTCGGGCTCGGTGTCGTACGTCGCGAGCAACTCGTATTTTTCCGTCTCCCCTAAACCGGTGCGCTTGTACAACTCCCATTCGTTTTCGTAATACGCAAATCGAAGGGCGCCGTAGATTGGATGAAAATACGGCTTGCGATAGAGCAGACGAAAGTGGTAGCACTCCTTCCACGCCGCGACCGCCTCCATGCGTTCTTTACGTCCTCTGACGGACATGACGTTGCCAGCGGATTGAATGTCGTCCAATCGAGGATTAATCATAATCATCGGTTTATCCCCAACCACCTCCTCCATCTCCGCGATGTACGGTAAAATCGAGTACCCGACGATGTTTTGCGGCTGTACCAAGATGAACGCGTCCGCGTCCGAGCCGTCCTCGCCGCTGATGCCGCCGTTCGGCACGATGGCGTCCGCCACGTCGTCGTCCCAGTCCATCAACTCCAACAGTTTCGACACCCCACTCAGACTCAACGGCAGCGCCTGAAACACCCCTTTCCCCATGCTTCGCTGCACGCACACCTTGACTCGCATTCCGTCCCGCGCCAACGTCGTCGCCACGCGTCGAACGAGCTCCAACGTCGTCCCGACTCGATACACGTCGCCGCTCACATTCAACTCTGGAAACTCCGTCTTAATCTTAATCCGCCGCTCTCTCGACGTCACCGCCGCGGCGATGGATTTCGCGCAATCGTCGTAAAACCACGCACGCGTCTCTCGCGCGTGCGGCGTGTTGTTCAACAGCGTCGGCACGTCCACGCCCGCGTTCTCGCGCGACGACGACGACGGTGTTCTGGCCCGCGCGCGAGACCATCGACGCGCCCGTGCCTCGCGCGCGAGACCGGTGGCGCGCGACGACGACGACGACGACGGAGAAGAGAACGCGCTCGCGCGCGTCGCGATCGGCGACATGGCGGTGCCGGCGCGCGCGCGCGTGTGCGGGCCGTCGGATGGATTCGGATTCCATGGGTCATGAACGGTCCCTGGGCCCCCGGTGGGGTTTTCCCACCGACTCGAGCGGACGACCGCGCGACCGCGCGACCGCACACCGCGCGCGGCGTGGATCGATCGATCGATCGAGAGACGCGCGCGATCGAGAGACGCGAGCGGTGACGTCGAGACGACGGCGCGCGAGAGGCTGGGCGCGCGAGCGAATCGGGAGAAGATGGCGGAGGAGGAGGAGGAATCTGGGACGCTGACGACGACGACGACGACGACGACGACGACGGTGGCGGTGGCGGCGGCGGCGGCGACGACGACGACGACGACCGTGGATGCGGTCGGTGTCGTCGCGTCGACGCGATCGGTGGAGACGGTCGAGGACGTGGCGATGGTCGGGGAGGGCGACGCGGGCGACTCGAGGGGCGGCGACGGGAACGCCACGGCGACCCGTGACGGCGCGCGTGGAGACGCGGTGCGAGGTGAGAACGAACGCGCGAGCGCGGAGGAGACGTTTGATGACGCGGTGGAGGCGCACGATGATGACGAGGAGGAGGAGGACGAGGAGGTTGAGGAGATCGTTGTCGGAGGACCGCCCGATTTTTCGTCGTTGCAGCGCTCGGGTGAACTCTCCAGGGAACTTCAGGACGAGGACGAAGAGGAGGACGAAGGAGAGGAAGAAATATCGAGAGAGGAAGCTTTGGCGGCGGCGGTGGAGTTGATCAAGGCGATCGCGGACGGGAGTGAACCGCTCGACGCCGGGAAACTGGGGAGTTTGTTGTGGGCTGTTAGTAATGCGCTGTTGGAAGACTTGACGGATCGGGACGATTTGCCAGTCCCTGGGAACTCTCTGGAGAGTTTCCCGGTCGAGTTGGTGCGTAGCGTTATGGAACACATCGACACGATCGTCGTCGCGTTGACGTTTGAACCCGAAGACGCGGTGACGCAGAGAAGCGGAGAGATCATTCCCGCCATCGGCTCTCACCGCGTCGCCGCGGCGGAGATTTTGGCGGTTCTCTTGCAGATTGGGTGCCAGGGCATCGACGAACGAATCGCCACGTTGAAACTCCCGAACGATGGACAGTTTGTCATGGTGTCGCTCGTTCGCATGTTCTTCAAGTATTCTTGGAGCTCCGCGCTGCACGCCACCGTCATCCGCTTGGTCTTGGCGGCTTTGGTCAGCCCGCACGAGCCCTTGTGGGCGCCCATGTTTGAGGGCGGCACAGAGAGTCTTCAAGGCATGCTCGCCGCGTCCATTCAACAAGCGCTCGCGACGAAACCCATCTCCACGCGCAATGGAAATGTGGGAAGCGTCATCATTTTGGCCAATGCGCTGTGCGAACTCCAGACGTGCGAAGACGTCGAGCGCGCCAGCGTGCGCACGACGTTACAATTCGACGTTGACTGGTGCGCAGCCGTCGAGGGTGAAAACAATAGCCTCTCCAGGCTAAACGACGAGCAAGCCGGCGGCTTGTGTGGTCCCAAACCGAGCAAGACTCCCGCGTTTATGGATTCTGGCATGGGATCCAACGTCATCAGCAGTCAAGAGTTGCTCAGAATGTTGCAGCACATATCTCTTGGACAGTAAATCGTTAGTCGCTAGTTGACCTTTGAGTAAAACTGAAACCGTATAGGACATAAATTACAAAGCATCAAGCATCGAAACGTTGCGCGCTCGTTCGTCGCGAGCGTCATCGCGCGAGACGAGGCGACTTTCTCGGCGTGCTTCTACGTATCGGCGTCGACCGCGCTTGCTTCGACTTCGACGTCAATTCGGTTCCTGCGTCGTCTCGTTTGCGTTTCACCGATCTCGTCTGCTCTTCCGCGTTCTCACCGAAACTCCACAGCCTTTTCGGCGCGAGTCCCGAGGCGCGTGCCGTCGACGGCGTCGCGGTCGACGTCTTGTTCGGCGTCGGTGAAAAGAAAGAGACGAGAGACGCGTACAGGGTGTTTCCCACCGGTGTCATGGCGGCGCGCGCGGGCGTCGGCGGCGGCTCGTACCGCGTTCTCTTTCTCGACGGAGTCGCCGCAGTCGGTGGCTCGATGGGCTTGGACGGAAATTGAACGTCACGCAAATCTGATACGCGCTGCAAATATGCCTCTATGTTATCGATGGTCGATCCGGCCTCGCGAATGCACTCCACCGATGTGTTCATGTCCTCGGCGGCGCGTATGAAGGGTGCCTGTAACGCTAAAATCGCCAGCGAGCATCTTAACAACGTCTCTCGAGGTTGTCTATCGGCGTCCACGAAGAGCAAATCCCACACGCGCACCACGATGGGCGCCGCCGCACACCCGACCAGACCACACATCAACCATCTCGCGGTGAAAAATTTCACCGCCAATCCCATCGACTGAAGCTTTTCGTGCGCCTCCTCGGACACGCGCGAAAATCGATAATCGAGCTCTTCCAAATCGCTCCGAAGCGTCTTTAATCCTGGTTCGAAATACCCGGGAAACATGTCCTCCGTCACGCATCGAAGCACCCAGTACGCGCACTCTTCGTCGTCTTCGCGCTCACCGTCGTACACGCACAGTAAAAATCCAGCCAAGTAATTCATGCCCTGCACGTACCAGCTCGTCTTGGTCGACGTCCTCGCCGCCGCTCGCAACACGCGACGAAGACGAACCAACCCGTCGCCGCCCTCCTGAAAATTTTCGTGCTCGGGAAACGTCCTCGGTAAATCTAAATCAATCTGCTCGAAACACCGCCTCCACGATTGTTTTTCTCCTCGGTCGTCGCCGTCATCGTCGCCATCCTCCTCGGCGCGGTCTCTCGCCGTCGCCGCCGCGTACGTTTCCTCCCCTCTCTCCATCGCCGTCGCCCTCTTCGCCTCCCCCCCGCTCCACGCGAACCACAGCGCTCGTCGAGACGACCGTCCGATCCCATTCGCGCGCGCGAACGCGCGCACGAAATCACCCGGCCGACCGTCGTCATCGCGACACGTTCGTCCCGAATCGACGATTGCGCCGTCCCATTTTCGATTCAATCGCGCGTCGGACGCGCGAAGCGCGCGCGACACCTCGACGTCGTCCACGGGAAAACCGAGCGTACATTTTTCATCGCGTGCGTCGCGCGCGGAAGACGTCTCGACCGCCATCGCGCGCGACCGCGCGAGCGCGAATGCAGCCAGGGGGGGACGTTTCGCGTCTGCGTCGTCGACGGACGCGCGAAGACAAATACTACGAATGGTATGATTACACGCGAGCGGCGGCGTCGGGCGAGGAGGAGGAGGTCGACGATGGACGACGATCGATCGTCCGTGAGGGATCGGTGAACGCAACCCAAGCGTCGGGACCTCGTAATAAGAGGGAATTGGAGACGACGGCGACGGAGGAGACGGCCATCATGGCGCCGGCGGCGGACGGGTTGAGGGTGAATCCGTATTCGGGTAAGAGGGCACCCGCGGCGAGCGGGACGCCGACGGCGTTGTAGGCGAGCGCCCAC
>Ga0255780_10001888_pt1 | contig 19382 bp, 17 predicted proteins | sample 071ome_32_FD_179978 | JGI IMG/M metagenome (GOLD analysis project Ga0255780, IMG submission 179978) | Coastal salt marsh microbial communities from the Groves Creek Marsh, Skidaway Island, Georgia - 071405AT metaG (version 2) | ecosystem: Environmental > Aquatic > Marine > Intertidal zone >... | reverse complement strand
ATGTCTGCATGCCAAGTTTCACCATTGCTCTGCGTCGCGTCTGGTTTGATATCGATGAGGAAAAGCTCAGGGTGTTGGTCGGCCGGTAAGTGCTTGCGGGAAGGGTGAATGTGGAGCGGGCCAAAACATTCCGCGATCGCACTATGCTGGACGCGACTCAGGGTTTGGTTCCGAATCACCAGGACGTGATGAGCCAGTAGGGCATCTCTTAGCGCCTGACTGAGGGATTCGGTGAGAGGAAGGCTGAGATCAATATCCTCAATCTCCGCGCCAACGGCCGGCGTCAACGGGCGTAATTTCACGAGGCGGCGGCGCGCGCGGACGAAAGCGCATCTTGAGAGGCGCAGTTTTCCTCAAGCGCCGCCAACTCAGCGAGCATACCTTCGCGATCGGGACCCGCCACGAAGCGAGCCGCCTTATTCTTCTTGCCGCCCGTTAGCAGGGTCCACAAGATCAATAATTGAACTTTCCGTTCTTTTAAGAAGTCACCGGGTTGTTCCATTAAGTTGAATGTACGCATGGCACCCCGAAAGACCACTAAATATTCCTGAGATGCTCGATTGATTGCATCTCCAAGACTGGCTTGCAGCCAGCGCTTGAATGAGAAGGATTGGCTTGATGCGCCTTCCAAAATGCGGTGTGCCCGCTTGATGGCCGCACGGTCCTCCTTGAGGCTGGCTTCCCAAATGGGTCTAAGACGCGCTCTTGAACGATCGTGGAATGCGCGTGCACGATCAGCCGGAGATAGATCCTCGCTCAACACTTGCCGCAGCAGGTGGCTATGAATGATCCCTGTGCTGCATCCCCGACCATAAAGTGGGTTCGTTCGAACAGCACTGTCACCCACGGCAAAATAGTTCTCAATCAAGGGCCCTGTTTCAGAGACATAGTCGTGCCATTCAGCCTTGATGTTGCCCATGCCGAATGCGTCAGTCGTGGCCACGCTCGACGCCTCGCTCACCCAAGGATTGAGTCCGGGGATGGCGCGGCAGATGGCATCGAACGCGTCGTTGTCCTTCACTGCCGTGTGGAGCGCAGCGTCTGCTTTGGGCACGCAAATGATCACTGCAAAATGCCCGTTTTCGCCGGGAAAGACACCGAATTTTAGATAACCAAGATCGCCGGCACTGCGATGCTTGCCTCGACGCGGAGGTTCGTCAACACCCTCGCGCAGCCGATAGTGGCGGGTGTAATAAACAATCTCGGCATCATGACTTTCGCTCTCAACATGCAGGCCCGCCGATTCAAACCAGCGTTTGAAGTGCGAGCCACGCCCTGCGGCATCAATGTAAAGATCCGCATGGAGATTGGATGGATCGCTGGATTCACCTAAGGTCTGAATTTCTAAGCCGTCGATCCGAGCAAACGGGCCTGATGTATTAATCTCGGCGCGATTCACGCGCACCCCGGAGAGCAACGTCAGTCCAGGCTGTCGTTCTGCGTAACGACGCAAAACCATCTCCATGGTCGCCCGCCGACACATCAGCAGCCAGAGTCGCTCGTCTTCTTCCGTCATCGATGCGGTATGCATGAGGGGTTCCGGCAGCATGTCCGCAAAGGTGATCTTGCGAGCGCCTGCAGCCCAAAAATCGTCGATCAAATCGGGGAACATCTCAGACAGTAAATTGCTCATCACACCAAGAAAGGCGTGGGGGTGTTTGAATTGAGAGGCGCCACGACGAATCCATTCGAAGAAAATGGCGTCTGCATCGCCTTCAGGTAGCGCGGTATCTCGTTCAATGATGGTCACTGAATGTCCGGCTTGGGCTAGTGCGACACCGCAGCATAAACCACAGATGCCTGCACCGGTGATGGCCACTGAAGGTTTGCTGTCAGAGTGATGATTCATTTAGCCGTCTGATTCGATCAATGGACTCGTCGCTATTCTAACGAACTGAGGAAATCCAGCATGAGGGCGTTCACCTCATCGGGTGCCTCTTGCTGCGTCCAGTGACCGGCCCCTGGAATTAACGTATTGATTCTTAGATCTGGCACGTGGTTCGGCATGGCATCTAGTGCAGCTTTAGCCATGATGATCACACCGTCTTTGTCGCCTGCAGCAAACATGGCGGGTTGTTGGATTTTTTGCGGGGTTGAAGCGAACTTTTCCCAGGAAAGATCCAGATTTCGATAGTAGTTGAGTGGACCACGAAAGCCGCTGATTCGAAAAGAACGAACGTATTCATCGAGTTCGTCTTGATTGCACCATGGCGCCAGATCCCCCGGATCGACGATTGCGCTTAAAAGGTCATCATCAGGCGTGCGTTCGCCGCCCAGCTTCGCAGGGTCGGCAAGACCTGAACCAAGGTAATAAAACTTTCGGAGACTGACCTCGATATCTTGCTCAAACTCTGCTTCAGCGACGCCCGGCGTTTGAAAGTAAAGCTGATAGAAAAACTGGCCCTCAAAGATGCGGCGCAACATGGGGAGCGGAGGCTCAGTGCCTCTGGGTGAGAAAGGCACCGAGAGCGCACCGACTGCTTTGACTCGGTCAGGTGAAAGTAAGGCACAGTTCCACGCTGTGGGCGCACCCCAATCATGGCCTATGACGACTGCCTGCTCGTAACCCAGGGAGGTAATGAGCCCTAAAATGTCGTGGGAAACCGCCCACTGGTTGTAAGCCTCGATTTCGTTTGGGCGATCGCTCTCGCCGTAGCCTCGCATGTCGGGTGCGACCGCATGAAAACCGGCCGCCGCCAGTGCTGGCAGTTGATGTCTCCAGGAATAGGCAGCTTCGGGGAAGCCATGAACCAGCAGTACGAGGGGCCCGCGTCCGGCCTCGAGAATGGAGAGCTCGATGCCGTTAGTGGCTACTTTGCGTCGATTGATCACTCAAATTTCCTTGCATTTACGAAGGGGCTTCGATGTTAAGCGAGTCCTAGACAATTTGGCCGCAAGCTTCGCCGGTATAGCCTTCGGCACTGCTATAAGCCACCTTGCCGCTCACTAAGACTTGCTGAATGCCCAGTGCATCTCGCACGTAACGGAAGCCTTCGCCAGGGACATCCTGGACGTAGTATTCGTCTCCGCGGCCAATGGCATCGGCATCAAAAATCGTGATATCTGCAATGTTGCCTGGCGCAATCACGCCGCGATCTTGAATGTTCCATATTTGGGCAGGGGCTTGCGTGATTTTGTGGACAGCCGCTTCTATTGAGATCTGAGCGTTGTCTCGTACGAACCGCGAGAACAGATAGCCAGTGTCACCATAGGTCGAGAACGACAGGATGTGCGCGCCACCGTCGCTTGCGCCGATCATGACTCGCTCGTCATTCAGGAGGGGGCCCACCACATCGTCCATATTGTGTCCCATATCGGCGGCTAAAAAATGCGCCCGTAAGTTTTCCTCAATGGATAGATCGATCATCGCGACCAGCGGGGTCACCCCGCGCAGCTCGCCAATTTCGGCCAAAGTCTTGCCAACCAGGTGTTGATTGGCATCGTGCTCTACTCGCCGCAATTTGAGCATCGCCCAGAGTGGCATCATGGGTTCGATCTCTTTCTCTAGTTTGGCACGTGTCTCAGGCGTTTTGAGCGCCAAAAGGATAGCCTCTGGTGTTGAGAATCTTAGCAATTGGTACCAAGTGGGATATCGGATAAAGAGCAGGCTGGGGACTTCGAGACAAAAGCTGATGTCGATCGGTCGCGTTTGGACTTGTGGCCAAACCCTCGCACCTCTTGCATGCTGCGCATGTACCCGTTCCATCACTTTGCTCACGCCGGCCTGGTTGTCCTGATTGACGAACAACGGGGACAAGGTGGTTGTGATGTCATGTTTGAGAGATAAATCTGCAAGTTGATCGATTCGAGCCAGCGTCAGATCAGTGTCATAGAACTCGTGGACCACCTGAAGAATTTTTTGATGCTTAGACAAGATGGCACACAGCGCATCTAATTCATCGGTATCCGCATATCGGCTCGGAACCGGCTGCAGTTGCTCATCCATGTCGACAAAACTGGTGGACAATCCGATGGCGCCATGGGCAAGGCAGGTCTCCAAAAGATTGCCGATGGCAGCAATTTCATCGGGAGAGGCCGCACGGGTCATGGAGTCGTCCCCCATGACCCAAAGTCTTAACAGGCTGTGTCCCACCAGGGGCGCAACGTTGATGGCGAGTCCAGCGGAGATTCGCGCCACGTACTCTTCAAATGTTTCCCAATTCCACTCCACGCCCTCTTTAAAGGCTTTGAACGGCATCTCTTCGATCTGGTTGAACATGCCCACTAACTTCATTCGATGTTCCGCCTTGAGGGGGGCGAGCGATAGCGAGCAATTCCCAGGAACAATGGTGGTTACGCCGTGAGCGAGGGCAGGCTTTGCGGCCCCGTCCCAGAGTAATTGGGCATCGAAGTGGGTGTGAGGATCAATAAAGCCAGGGCTGACGATCATGCCCTCTGCATCAATGATCCGATGCGCGTCGTCAGGCAAGTCGCCAAGGGCTGTAATGCGGTCACCCTGGATCCCGATATCGGCTTTAAAGAGTGGTTGACCTGTTCCGTCGGCGATGGTGCCTTGCTTGATGATGGTGTCGTAGGTCATGTGAATGATTCCTGTTTCGTCAATTTATGGTTCGACGCGGCGCAGAAAGCGAGAGGCACGCGCTCTCAGCCTGAGTGGCTTGACCTTCTTTGGGCGTCGCGTCGACCCGTGAGTGTCGTTGACGATAAGCAACCCAGACCGGCAAATCAACCGCATCAGATCGGCTAAATGACGCATCATTTCTGCATCCGATGCGAGCGGGCAGGGTCTCAGTCTGAACCGTGAGCTCGCAGAAATCATGGCGACCAACCGGCAACCACGGATAATGCAAGCCATGCCGGGGGAGTCAGGTTTCAGCGGGGCAAGACGGGAGCCACGACTATTCCGAGAAACTTCGATCGGCTTTTTCTATCGCTCTTGTGCTGAGATAGAGGGATGAATCGCGAGGTCTGATCCCTAGCCGCTTGCACCGTCGCCTGATCGGCCCCGCGCTGCGGGACGCGATCAGCGACAAGGCCGCAGACTCAGCGAGTCGGTGGTCTGATGCGCTGCGCTGATGGCATCCCGAACCAGGGTCCAACCACAACCGATCAGGTCTTCCATTTGCTGTGCCCCGGCGAGATCCATCAGTCGGGTGGAGCTCATCGGGTCTAGACAGATGACAGATTCACCGCCGGTTGGGAATCGAAGCGTGACCAGCAATTCAACATGACCCTCGTGCGCTGCGCCCAGGTTCACGGTTTTTATGACAGCTTCTTCGTGATTCATTAAGGGGCTTCCCGTCAAGTTGGGTTGTGATCGCTGATTAACGCGGCTCGGTCGGTCGAAAACACCGAGCGTCCCGAGGTTCTAAACGCGGCGCAGGTATCTGTCCTTAAGCGAGCGGTGGCTCTAAGAAGACAATATCACTCGGCAGAATAGGGTTTGCTGGTTGACCATTTCGAGGAGCGATCCGCCTGGCAAAAATATGCAAATTCCAGCTCTGTAATTGACTCACCGCTTGGTCGGTGTCGAGTTCAGAAAGGTGGGTTTCAGCCAGCGACTGCCAGGTTGCGCCCACCTCAGGATGAATGGATTTTCTTAACGTTTCCATGCCAACGTCCTATACTTCGCGCCGCTACGATAACGCAGATTTTGAGTTGAATACCAGTTGTTGAGTCGAAGATGAGTTGGGTTGGGCGCGGGGGCCTAATGACTGAGAGTGTGAGCGATGAATCATTTTCGCGCTCTTCGGAGCTGGAGTCGGAGTCAGAGATTGATACTACAACGCAATCGATTAAAGGCAGAGTGAACATGAAAGGCCGAATGCTATGAGCGAATGTGGGTGCCAATCCATGGATATGTCTGTGCTTGAGGCAAGGCAGCGAAAAGTTCTATCCCGTGTGATGGTGATCAATCTCGCAGCGTTTGCCATGATGGTTTTTGCAGCCTTTGTAACGCACTCGACCGCGCTGCTTTCGGGTACCCTCGATAATTTAGGCGATGCACTGGCTTATGCGGTGAGTTTGGCGGTGATCGGTCTAGGCGCGCGAATGAAAGCGAGAGCGGCCATGCTCAAGAGCTTGCTCATATTTGCTGCTGGGCTCTTTGTCCTTGCTCAGTTGATTGGCCGAAGTATGGATCCACAAACGCCGTTGGCTGTGGGAATGGCCATTGCTGCCGCCATCAATCTTGTCGCGAATGGTGTGTGTTTGGCGATGCTGACGCCCCTTCGAGGCGATGATGTGAATATGGCCTCGGTCTGGCTGTGCTCAAGAAATGACGTGGCGGAGGGTATCGCCGTCCTGGTGACCGCAGCGATGGTCTATCTAACCGCCTCTCCGATTCCAGATTTGGTCGTTGCTGCAGTCCTGCTCTGGCTCTTTTTTGGCAGTGCCTACCGCATCAGCCGAGACGCTATGAGCGAGCTCAGAGCAGTTGATGCTTGAGGCCACTAAGAGCTGAGTGGTTCACCGCCAATCCACACGGTTATGGCCCTTGCCAGCAAGGTTTGATCTAGATCAAAGATCGCTGAACCGGCGAAATGCTTTTTCCCTTCGATAGCTGTTGTCCAAGCCGAGACGATGAGCGTCTGTCCAGCCACAGGGAGACTTAGGATCTCTGCAGTCATTCTGCCCATCAATCCTGTCTTGATGGATTGATTCATATAGGCAAATTGAGCGGGGCAATCCAACGCAGTCCATAAAAAAGGCTCGGGAATCCTACCCTCGACACCCCAGGCTTCTTCGGTTGCCCAAAGCGCACCCACGTGACCTTCCTCGAGGGGGGCGGGGAAGACACGAAGCCCGGTCTCATGTTCGGCACCACAGCAAAAGCAAATGGGATGAAAGCCCTGTTGGTTGGGCAATAGTGGATTGATATTTTGTTTGAAAGCGAGTGAATTAGGCAGGGCAGCTTCAATGCGTTGCGGATCAGGGCAGGGCGGTATCGCTAGAGTCTCGAAGGGAGACTCAATCATTCTACATTCGGCGATTAGCGTTTGCTCGTGCATCACCCGCACCTCGCCGGTCTCGTGATCGTTGAGTGGCTCGATTCTCATCAGGGTGTCCAGTGGGATGGGCGATCGCAACGTAATCTCAGGGCAGCGGTCGGGTTTCGCAGGCAAAAATGCTGCGAAAGCGCCGCTGACATAACCGCCGTTGCCCGATTGCGGTGGTCCTTTAAAGCGCTCGGGGACGATAACGGTGTTTTGCATGAAGCTTGGCGCCTATACTCTTTAGCACTGAATGGATAGCGAGGATGCCATGGCTCGACTGGAAACCATCTATCGATACCCGATCAAAGGTTGCCGCGGTGAGCGCGTTGAGGCGGCGGATGTTACCACAAGCGGTCTAGTCGGAGACCGTCAATGGGTGTTGGTTAATGCCCAAGGAATCGTGAATCAGAAGGTCATGCCGGCCCTTCGGTTTTTAGAGGTCCTTGAATCCAGCCAAGGCCTGACATTGAAGTTCGCTGGGTCGAGCGAAATCCAGATCGATGAGTCAGCGATAGAACCCACCGGCCCCATCAAGAGTATAGGCCGGGATGTACCCTGCGTCAGTGCGGGATCCCTGGTATCTGAGTGGCTTCTCCAAGTCTTCGGGCAGCCTTTGCAATTGGTCAAAGCGGCCGAGGGCGCGCTTTTGCACCTTGAGGGTACGCCCTTTCAACGGTTGCATGGCTCAATCCAGCCTGCATTCGTGGATATTGCGCCCATTCTTATTGTCAATTTGGCCTCGTTGGCTGATCTCAATGACCGAATTTCAGAAGCGAGCCAAGCCGATTCCGTCGATGGTTCAACGCCCGTGTCGCAAGACCGCGAAGCGGTTCGAGTGGAGCAGTTCCGACCCAATCTGGTGATCAGTGGGTTATCTCCCTTCGCAGAGGAATCAGCGGCTATGCTCCAAATTGGGGATCTCACCTTTTCTCGAGTGGTGGCCTGTGAGCGTTGCAGCGTCACCACCTTTGATCCTTTTGGAGAGCAACGAAGCAAAGAGCCGCTGAGAACGTTAAGTCAGTATCGAAAAAACGGCGTGGGTTATGCTGGCGGTGTGACGTTCGGGGGTTACTTTGTGCCAGATGGGGTTGGAAGCGTATCCCTCGGGGACGAAATTTCATCGTCCTAGCCTTATCCTGGCAGGGAGGTCAGAACGATCGTGGCATCCCCAGAACATGTTCACCTATAAAGCTCAAAATCAGGTTGGTTGAGATGGGCGCAATCTGATAGAGGCGCGTTTCTCTGAATTTACGCTCAATATGGTATTCCTTTGCGAACGCAAAGCCGCCATGCGTTTGCATACACACGTCGCCAGCCCGCCAAGAGGCTTCAGAGGCAAGCATTTTGGCCATGTTGGCTTCAGCGCCACAGGGCTCCCCCGCATCAAACATTCGGGCAGCCTTTTCCACCATAAGCCAAGCCGCTTCAACTTCAGCGTAGGACCTCGCGATGGGGAACTGAACGCCTTGGTTCTGCCCAATCGGACGGTCGAAGACGATCCGCTCTTTGGCGTAATGACTGGCCTTATCGATGAAGTAGCGACCATCACCCACACACTCAGCCGCGATGAGAATGCGCTCAGCATTCATGCCATCTAGAATGACTTTGAAGCCTGCGCCCTCGGTCCCGAGCAAGCTATCTTTGGGTACGCGCAAATCGTCAAAAAACAGTTCGCAGCTGTGATGGTTGATCATCGACTCAATGGGGCGAATTTCAAGCCCTCTACCCTCGGCCTCGCCCACGTGTATCAGGAAGGCAGATAAGCCGTCCGTTTTCTTTTTGACCTGATCCTTCGGTGTGGTTCTTGCGAGTAGCACCATGAGGTCAGAATGCTGAATTCGGCTAATCCAGACTTTTTGGCCATTGATGACGTAATCATCACCGTCTCGCCGTGCCGTGGTTTTCAGGCTTGTCGTGTCAGTCCCGGTGGTCGGCTCAGTCACTCCGAAACTCTGTAATCGCAACTCTCCGGCGGCAATCTTTGGTAGATACTGCTGCTTCTGGACTTCGCTGCCGTGCCGAAGTACCGAACCCATGACGTACATTTGGGCATGACAGGCCCCTGCGTGGGCGCCGGACCGACAAACTTCCTCCATGATGATGGACGCTTCGTAAACGCCAAGCCCTGCGCCGCCATAGGCTTCGGGTATGAGGACGGTCAGGAAGCCCGAGCGGGTTAACTCATCAACAAACTCTGTAGGGTACCCCCGGGTGCGGTCGAGCTCTAGCCAGTAATCTTCGCCATATTGAGCGCAAAGTTGACGGACGGCTGTGCGGATTTCGCTGATATCACTTGATTCACGCATGAAAGGGCTCCGGACAATGATTTGGGGATGCTGCGTCAAGTCACCCACCATACAAAAAAGGCGCCTGATCATCTATCAATGCGTGACTCATACTCGAATCTCGACCGCCGCGCGGCGCGGGCGCACGCCGAATGTGTCGCGCCTCACAAAATCTGTTGAGCTTCTAGGTGGCGAATCCGTTTTTCAAGGGGCGGATGACTGAGAAACAGTTCGCTGAACCCGCCTCGACGACCTGAAATGCCGAAGGCGGCAAATTCGCCTTCTAAATCCTGAGGCTCATTGACTTGCTGGAGCCGTTTGAGTGCTCGGATCATTTTTGATTTCCCAGCCAGCTGCGCGCCACCTTCGTCGGCTCGAAATTCCCGACGCCTCGAAAACCACATCGCGATTACGGACGCGAGGATGGAGAGCAAGATTTGAAAGATGATGGTGGTGACAAAGTAACCGATGCCGTGCCCCCTCTGATTTTTCAGGATGACGCGATCCACAATGTAGCCCCCGAGCCGGGACAAAAAGATGACAAACGTATTCAAAACACCTTGTAGCAGACCCATGGTGATCATGTCGCCATTGGCCACATGGGCGATCTCGTGACCGAGGACGGCTTCTACTTCGTCTCGATCCATCTGGTTCAGCAGGCCGGTGGAAACCGCGACGAGGGCGTTGTTTCTCGACATACCTGTGGCAAATGCATTGGGTTGTGGTTGGTTGAAGATGCCAACTTCCGGCATGCCAATATTGCTCTGTTTCGCAAAGCGTTCCACCGTGTTGACGAGCCATCGCTCTGTTTCGTTTGACGGTTGTTCGATGATTTGGACGCGCATGCCTCGCTTAGCCAAAAACTTCGACATTGCCAGAGACAAGAACGCGCCGCCGAATCCAAACAGCATCGAGAATGCAAGGATGCCCTGGGTGTTAAACCCCGAGCCCGAGGCCGCCAGCATGTCGTCAATGCCCAGCACTTGCATCGCGATGCCAAGGACCAGCAGGATGGCGAAGTTCGTCGCTAGGAATAAAAGAATACGTAGCATAGGGCTCTCCTTTGATGAGACTACTATGTGTACGAGGGGACCTGTTTTCAAGATCGAGATCTAAGAATCCTTGGCTCGAAGCGTGTCTTCTGGCTGAGTTTTGCGTTCTGTCTGCGTTAAGCTCTAACTGGCGATATCAGAGAGCAATTGCATGCAAAGAGAATCCTTCAAGTCCAGTTTTGGTTTTTTAATGGCGGCCATTGGGTTCGCCGTAGGGCTGGGAAATATTTGGCGTTTTCCCTACATGACGGGGGAGAACGGCGGGGGCGCGTTTCTGGTGGTTTACCTTGTTTGCGCGGCGTTTATCGCGCTGCCAATCTTGATTGCCGAGTTGGTGCTCGGACAAAAAGGCGGTGATGAGCCGCTGCAGTCGATGCGCCACCTGGCCAGCAGTATGAAGCTCAGTCCCAGATGGCAATGGATGGGTCTTTGGATGCTGGCAACCGCGTTCTTGATCATGGTGACCTATGCCACGGTGGCAGGCTGGGTGCTCATTTATGGTCGCGAGGCCCTAACGGGCGCCTTCGTTGGTCTCGACGGCACCCGTTCAGCGGACGCATTTGAGGTGCTCAAGGCCAATCGTGGAATCCAAACTGTGGGTGTTGGCTGTGTGTTGCTCGTTGCGTTAGTGATCATCTACGGCGGCGTGCGGGGGGGCATTGAGCGTGCGGTGACGATCATGATGCCTTTGCTCCTGTTGTTGCTTTTCGGGCTTGCGGTCTACAACGCCCACTTTCCAGGGTTTGAGGCGGCACTCGACTACCTTTTGCGTCCCGATTTTTCACGGATTGACGCCAGCGTGGGGCTTGCGGCCGTTGGTCAGGCGTTTTTCTCCATTGGGGTTGCGATGGCCGGCATGTGGACTTACGGGGCTTATCTGCCAGCCAACCAATCGATTTTTAGAATCAGTGTCTTGGTGGTGATCGCCGACACCGCAGTTGCGCTACTGGCTGGCCTTGTAATTTTCCCCTTAGTGTTTAGATACGGGCTGGACCCAGCGGGCGGCGTCGGTTTGATCTTTCAAGTGCTGCCAGTGGCTTTTGGGCAGATGTCAGGGGGCGTCTGGCTGGCCACAGCCTTCTTTGTGTTACTGGCGTTAGCTGCGATCTCATCGATTGTCGGATTTATCGAGCCTTTGGTGGTGGCACGTGCGAGGTCTATTGGGGGTGCGAGGCGCACTGCCGCGCTGCAATGGACGCTTCTCCTCTTCGTATTCTCGATACTCAATATTTATGCGTTTGGTGACGTCGCAGTGGTCGGCGCAGCCCTGAACGATCAGCTCGATTTTCTCTCGAATCAGATCATGCTGCCTTTAGGAGGGGTCATGGTTGCGGCCTTTGTGGGGTGGCGTTTGGCCCCGCATTTAACGCCCTCATCGATCGGTTTAAAGGAAGGAAATCTCTATCAGATTTGGTTGCTTCTCTTACGCGTCGTGCTTCCGGTCGCGCTGATCATCCTGCTCATGACGGGCACGGGATTGATCAGTTTCTAGGTCGGCGCTGAAACCTCGCGAGGAGGGCGGTAAGAACGGCTTGTCAGTCACTGAGAGATCGTAGAGACTCAAACGCTCAATTTCTCAAGTAGTCCCGCATGGCTTCGCTCTCGCTACCTGTTCGTCTTGCGTTTGGCGTGGGCCAATTAGCTGAGGCCGTGAAGAACTCCGGCTTCAACGTTTTCTTGTTATTTTTCTACAATCAAGTCCTCGGTGTGTCAGCGTCCTTGACGGGTCTTGCGCTGGCGGCCGCGCTGGTTGTGGACGCCATCAGCGACCCGGTGGTGGGCAGTTACTCCGATAAACTCAGAACGCGGTATGGGCGTCGCCATCCTCTCATTGCGCTTGCCGCCGTACCGATGGCCCTGTGCTTTTATCTTCTCTTCAATCCGCCAGAGGGGCTGCCTGATTTAGCCTATTTTTTTTGGCTCTTGACCTTCGCAGTGGCGGTCCGCTTGTCACTGACGTTCTACCACATACCTCATTTGGCGCTTGGCGCAGAGTTAGCGGAGGGGTATCAAGAACGCTCATCTTTGTACGCGGCCAGCACTTTTTTTGGTTTTCTGGGCGGCGCACTCTTTGTACCCATTTCCTATCGACTGTTCTTTCCCACCACGGAGGCGTTTAATCCGGGTCTTTTGAATGCAACGGCTTACCAATCGTGGTCTCTGTTTTCTGCTGTGGTGATTTTGGCAGCCATTTGGATTTGCGCGCTTGGCACCTTGTCTGAATTGCCACGTCTTCTGTCAAAGTCCTATGCGCCAGCACCCAAGGTGTCGCCTAGGCAGGTCCTTGGTGAGTTTTTAGCCGCGTTCAGTAATCGTTCTTTCAGGGCGATTTTTTTCGGCATGATGCTCTCTACCTTCATTCTGGCGGTTGAAAGTATTTTTAATCCGTTTATGGGCTTTCATTTTTGGGGCATGACCACAGAGCAGCTGTCCCTCATCCCGCTGTTCCAGTTGGCAGGATTGGTGGCGTCGCTGGTGGCTTTGGGGCCTTTGACACGGGTGATCGAAAAGAAATGGCTGTTGGTGGGTTCTGCCGTCTTGGTGATCTTAAACATCAACGCGCCGATTGTGCTTGCACTTGCGGAAGTCAGTTGGCTGCCAGATCGGGGAACCCAGGCGATGTTGATCATACTCATCATCAGCGGATTTCTCACCGCGTTCCTCGGACCTATGATTTTTGCGACGGTGAACTCAATGTTTGCAGATATCACCGACGAGCATGAACTCGAAACGGGTCATCGTCGCGAAGGGGTGATCTTCGCCGTCCGAGGCTTTGCGGTGAAGGTCAATTCATCCTTAGGAATCGTGCTGGGCGGGTTTCTTCTCGATCTCATCGCATTTCCGAAGGGTGCGAAGATGGGCACCGTTGATGATGAGATTGTTTGGCAGTTGGGTTTTATCGCTGGCCCCGCCACTTCGGTATTTTCTACCATCGGTGTGCTTTGCTATTTGTTTTATCGAATCGACCGGAGGCGCCATCAGGAAATTCTCGACGCGTTGGGAGATCGCTCTCCCAATACGCAGGGATTGGCAACGTCAGGGGTTGAAGGCGGCGCCCGTTCTGCCCCCGCAGGGGATGATCATAACGTCCAAGGTGGATCACGATGAGTTCATTACACGACCGAGTGTTGACGCTACTGCTCTGGGGGGTTGTCACCGTGTGCGTCGCGTTTGCCGCATCGTCAAGGCTATCAGAGATCACCTCGACCCCCGATTTCACCAAAATGGAAAGCATCAAAGCCAAGAAGGACGCGTTCTTTACTTATCTTCTACCCAAGGTGCTTCGCGTGAATAGCGAGATCTTGCGTGAGCGGCAAAGCCTTCCTTGCTTGAGTGCGGAGGGAAATGCGCCGTCATTCGATTCAATCCATCTCCGTCAATTGGCGATTAAGTATCGGGTGCCTGATCGTGATGCGCTGTCTGATTCTGAGCTGTGCGAGGCACTCATCGCGCGAATTTCGGTGATCCCTGTGGCGTTGGTCCTCGCTCAAGCTGCCAATGAGAGTGCATGGGGCACGTCAAGATTCGCGCGGCAGCAGAACAATTACTTTGGGCTATGGTGCTTCACGGTCGACTGTGGGGTGAGGCCCCAGGCTGCTGATTCGAACACCCGACACCGTGTTGCGGCTTTTGATGATGTCATTGATGGACTTCGTTATTACGCGCTCACCCTCAACTCTCACCCCGCCTATGTGCGATTTCGAAGCCTTCGTCGTGCGCTCGAGACAGAGGGCAAGCCGATTCGCGCGAGCGCACTACTCAGTGGGCTTGATCGTTATTCGGAGCGGGGTGAGGCATATCTTGAGGAACTGCGGCAAATGATCAGGGTCAACCAACTCAATAGCGAGCAGCGGATCCATGAGCTTCTGGCCTTGGCCACCCGGCAATGAAGTGAGAGGCAGCCGCGAAAATTTGACTTCATTGGCTTTTATGGAGTCCTGGCGATTATCACGACTGATGAATTGGGGAATTCAATGAAGATTCAACCTAGGGACCATGTGGGTGCTGAAGTCACGGATGTTGATCTTCGCGCCTTGACAGATCACCAGTTCGAAGCCATGGCGCAAGCCTTTTCTCGTTATGGGCTGTTGTTTTTTCGCGATCAAAACCTGTCAGAAAAGGATCACATTCATTTCGCCGAGCGATGGGGCGAAATCAATGTCAATCGCTTCTTCAAAGCTCACGCAGACTTTCCTGAGATCGCCTTGGTTGAGAAAACGCCTGAACAAGAGATGAACATCGGGGGCGGTTGGCACACCGATCATTCCTACGATGAAATTCCTGCACTGGGATCGATTCTGGTCGCGCGGGCGCTGCCCCCCGCGGGCGGAGATACCTGGTTTATTTCGGCCGCAGATGCCTTCGAACGCCTGGACTCACAGCTTCAAATGACATTACGAACGCTCACCGCGACTCACTCTGGGAAGCATGTTTTTGGTCAAGCAGCGGCTTACATGCAATCAGGCCGACAGACTGGACGCTTCAACTCGCCGGAAAAGGCTGACGCGATGTCGGATCCTGTTCATCCGGTAGTCATCGCGCATCCGTTAAGTGGTCGCGCGACCCTCTACGTCAATCCCGCGTTCACACTTCGTATTAACGAGTTGAGTGAGGCGGATTCGGCGGCCATGCTGGAGATGCTTTACACGGTGATGAGTGATGAAACGCATGTTGAACGGTTTGATTGGCAGCCAGGGTCCATTGCTTTCTGGGATAACCGCGCCACTTGGCACTATGCACAAAATGATTACCCAGGCTTCGCGCGGTCGATGCACCGAATCACCATCGAAGGCGAGCCTCTCCAGGCTTTCGCTAAGACTTGAGTGCGCCTCAAGCGCGCCGCGCCTAAATCGAGACTGAAAGCCTTAAGCGGCTGATTTCTAGTCAATTGATGGGCGATTTGCCGTCCGATCAATTTACCTCCGGGTTGATTTCCTCTAGAGTTAGCGCCTTTGTCAAATTGGGGGCGGACATGGCCAACTACTTTAATTCACTCACCTTGCGTGAACAGCTTGCACAGCTTGGAACGTGTGATTTTATGGACCCGAAAGAGTTCGTCGATGGAGTGGATTACCTTCGCGGGAAGAAAGTAGTGATCGTAGGCTGTGGATCCCAAGGGTTGAATCAGGGCCTGAATATGCGGGACAGCGGGCTTGACGTGTCGTTCACGCTTCGTGCGAGCGCCATTGAAGAAAAGCGCCCCTCTTATGTTAACGCGGTGGACAACGGCTTCACTGTTGGAACCTATGATGAACTCATTCCAACCGCGGACTTGGTACTTAACCTGACCCCTGATAAGCAGCACAGCCACGTCATTCGAGATATCGAACCCCTGATGAAGCTGGATGCCTGTCTTGCTTACTCCCACGGGTTTAACATCGTTGAGGAAGGGCAATCGATTCGTAAAGACCTCACCGTCATCATGGTGGCCCCTAAGTGCCCTGGGACCGAGGTGCGTGAGGAGTATAAGCGCGGCTTCGGGGTACCCACTCTGATTGCGGTTCACCCTGAGAATGATCCTCGCGGTGATGGTCTGGCTATAGCAAAAGCGTATGCGGCTGCGACGGGTGGCGATCGAGCGGGGGTGCTTCGGTCCTCTTTCGTTGCTGAAGTGAAATCCGATCTGATGGGGGAGCAAACCATTCTTTGCGGCATGTTGCAGACCGGCTCTCTCCTGTGTTTCGACAAGATGGTAGAAAAAGGCGTTGAGCCCGGGTTTGCAGCCAAGCTGGTTCAATATGGCTGGGAAACGGTGACCGAGGCGCTGAAGCACGGTGGTATCACCAACATGATGGACCGGCTATCTAATCCGGCCAAGCTGCGAGCCTTCGAGCTATCGGAGACTCTGAAGGATTTGATGCGTCCGCTTTACGAAAAGCACATGGATGACATTATGACCGGCGCATTTAGCAGCGGGATGATGGAAGATTGGGCGAAAGATGACGCGAAATTGCTTGGATGGCGAAAGGAAACGGGCGAGACCGCGTTCGAAACTACAGCGATTGACGCCAACGCTGAAATCTCTGAGCAGGCGTTTTTCGATCTGGGGATCTTAATGGTCGCCATGGTCAAAGCCGGTGTTGAACTCGCCTTTGAGACCATGACTGCAGCGGGGATTAAAGCCGAATCGGCTTACTATGAGAGTCTTCATGAGGTCCCGTTAATCGCTAATACCATTGCCCGAAAAAAGCTCTTTGAGATGAACAGCACCATTTCGGACACCGCAGAATATGGTTGCTATCTCTACAATCACGCGTGTCTGCCACTCCTGAAGTCGTTTATGGACGGAATAGACACCGATGTGATCGGTCGAGGTCTCGGGCTCAATGATCAGGGCGTGGACAATCAGGAACTGATTAAAGTCAATGAAGCCATTAGGACGCACCCGGTTGAGGATATTGGACGGGTATTGCGAGGCTACATGACGGCGATGAAACGGATTGTCTAATTAAAGGATGAATGACGGTAGCTCGCAGCACTTCGGTTTTTCCGACGAGGCTTGCGTCAGCATTTCCAAAACCTTTTCCCTTAAGAACCTTGACTGGCAGATTCAGCCTGGCGCCCGCTGGCTAATACTCGGTAGCAACGGCTCGGGCAAATCTGCTTTGATATCAGCTATGATGGGGTTGGGCGATATCCGTAAGGGTCGTCGTCAGCTTCCCAGGTCTTTTGCACTGGTCTCAAGTCGCTTCCAGGCGGAGTTGATCGAGAGAGAAACCGCACTTGAACGGGGCGACCTATCAGATCAAGTGTTTACCGGCACCCCGGCCGGTACCATCCTAAGAGAGCTTGGCCCAGAGGAGGCACGGCTTTCCTTCCTGATCGAGGGTCTTTCGATCGGCCATCTTCTGGATCATGGGTTCAGAACGCTGTCCACGGGAGAAACCAGAAAATTACTCTTGGCTCGAGCACTCGCCTCGCAGGCTGAGGTGCTTCTTTTAGATGAGCCCTTGCAGGGTCTCGACGCCAAAGCACAGGTATGGTTGTCCAGACACTTGGATGAACTGGTGGGTAGCAGGACGCTTGTGTTGGCCACCAACAAACCTGAACAGTTGCCCTGCACCTTAGATCATGTGCTGATTCTAGGTGCAGGCCAAATCGAAAATTTGGGGCCGCTCACCGCGACGGACCTCTCCGGTTGGTTAGCACATCTTCAGCATCTTTCGGCAAAGGTCGCGCCGATTCCACCGCCGATCACACGAGCAGAGCCTTTGCCGTCACCGCTTGTTCAACTGAATCAAGCGACCATTGCGTATTCGGGCGTCCCGATTTTTAGAGGGTTGGATTGGACCATTGACGTAGGCGAGCACTGGCAGGTCATCGGGCCCAATGGCTCGGGCAAAACATCGCTCTTGCAGCTTATTCTCGGCGATCACCCTCAGTGTTATGTCAACGATATTTTGGTGTTCGGATTTCAGCGAGGAACAGGAGAAAGCGTTTGGGACGTGAAGCGCAATATTGGCTTTGTGTCTTCGTCACTTCAGATGGCGCACAGGTCGCCTGGTAATGTTGAGCGGACGCTGCTATCCGGCTTTTATGATTCGATTGGGTTGTACCATAAACCCTCGGAACGTGAATTGGTTCAAGCCAGAGGTTGGCTTGAATTACTCGGACTCGTTGAAGATCGTCAAAAGCCGCTGAGTCAGCTTTCTTTCGGATCACAAAGACTCGTTTTAATTGCTCGGGCGATGATCAAGGCCCCGCCGTTGTTATTGCTGGATGAGCCTTGTCTAGGGCTTGACGCAGCGAATCGAGCGTTGGTCCTTGCACTGATCAGGCAGTTAATTGAGCAAAAGGACACTGCCATTGTGTATGTGAGTCACGATGAAAGCGATCAGATCGAGGCATTTAATCGGGTGCTTGATCTGGCTGAATTTGTTGAACCGAAGCAACCGACTGAGCTCGATCGCTGATACAAAGTTGATGCCGCTGAAGAGGCCATGGGCTGGCAGTTGATGTCCTCAGGCGAAGACATCAACCGTGTGCTTAAGGCCTTCAGATTAGGAACGGTTGCGCCTGAATGACCAGCCCTCTTCGGCACCGCTCAAATCCATGATGACGTCTTTTTCGTCCATAAACGATTCGAATGTCGCACTTGCTCCTTGGTTCACACCATCATTGCTGAAGACCGCCGCAGCGCTGAAGCGGCCATTGCCTGCTTGGACGATTTTGCCGTTCGGCGCGTCCTCGGAACACATGTAGAGCACGGCAGGTGTCACCAAATCGGGGGCTCGAGCAGGATCCGGATTTGACAGATCTTCGTCTCTGCCTGGGATGGTGTTGGTCAAGCGAGTCGCTGCAGCAGGCGCGAGCGTATTGATGCGCACATTCTTTGCCGCACCCTCGAGGGCCAACACGTTCATCATGCCCACCATGCCCATTTTGGCTGCACCATAATTGGCTTGGCCAAAGTTGCCGAAAATTCCCGACGTGGAGCTGGTCAGGACGATGCGTCCATAGTTCTTCTCGTACATGATGGGCCACGCCGCATGGGTGACGTAGGCTGTGCCGTTCAAATGAACGTTGATCACAATATCCCAATCGTCCAGGTCCATCTTTTTGAATGTCTTGTCGCGCAGGATCCCAGCGTTATTCACGAGGATATCGATGGTGCCAAACTCAGCGACCGCATCGTCAATGATGCTTTTGGCACCCGCACGATCAGAGACAGACGCCTTATTCGCGATGGCAACGCCACCCGCGGCTCGAATCTCAGCCACCACCTGATCAGCCATATCGCTCTGCCCAACGCCATCGGCAGAGCCGCCGAGATCATTGACAACGACTTTCGCGCCGCGTCTCGCGAATTCCAGCGCGTGGGATCGACCCAGTCCACCCCCAGCGCCGGTCACAACGACGACTTTATCTTTAAATTCACTCATCACTTTCCCTCCCAAACGAACCAGGAATTACGCCAGAATGCTGAGCTAAAGACAATGGCTCGTGATGGATGGTGGGGCGCTGGCTAGCTTTCCCCAATCGGACCCTCGCGCTTGAAAACCGGACCGCGGGCTGGATCAGGACAAGAGATCTGGAGATTTTTGTTGGATTGTCCGTAAACGGTAATTGAGCTGAGGGGTCTGGACCCT
>Ga0255780_10001881_pt1 | contig 19414 bp, 5 predicted proteins | sample 071ome_32_FD_179978 | JGI IMG/M metagenome (GOLD analysis project Ga0255780, IMG submission 179978) | Coastal salt marsh microbial communities from the Groves Creek Marsh, Skidaway Island, Georgia - 071405AT metaG (version 2) | ecosystem: Environmental > Aquatic > Marine > Intertidal zone > Salt... | reverse complement strand
ATAATTTGCTGTTGTGTAAATATCCTTATTGTTTCTGGCACGAATATAAGTGGTATCATTCATATACCAACCGCCACCAGATCCAAACGCAAGTTCATCAGTACTTAAGAATGTTGATGTTCCAGTACCAACTACAAATGCATCTTCATTTCCATTTAATTGGATTGAACCTCCAACATGCAATTTATTGTTTGAAATAACTCTTGGTGTTCCTGGAGTTGATCCATCAATTACTGAAGTATTATCGGTGACAGTATATGTAGGTGAAGCACCTGCGTTAACCATGACATCTGCATTATCATCAACAATTAATGCCTCAGAATAACCTGATGTCCAGAATCCCCAATTGGTTCCTGATTTTAATACTTGATATAAGTTGCCTGAACTATCACCGCGAATAGAACTTCCATCAACACCATCATGATAGAAGTGAATATATCTGCTACCATTTTGTGTTGGGTTTGAAGTTGCATCAATTCTGTTTAGATATAATAATGAATATCCACCGGCATTAGCTCCACTTATCGCGATAGTCGGGTTTGATGTTGCAGCATCGTCACCGTAAGAAAGTAAAGCAATACCACCATTGCCTGTATTATCAGACCATCTAGTGTTGTTAGTAATATCACCAATTCTTACAGCACCATTTAAAGTTGCTGATAACGAAGCATCCGCTGGGTTTACATAATAAGATGTATTTTGTCTATCAACAAATTTATCTGCTTGAATATCACCTTCAACGACAACCGTTTGATAGAATGTTGAATTTGCATCGGTAATATTTAATCTTTCAGAACCACCTGTAAAAAATGTAATACTATCATTTGCGTCAAAACCAAAATATGTATTAGTATCACCGTTATGAGCAATATAATCATCAAGACCAATATCATTCATTACCGAAGTGCCGGCAAAGTTACCATAATAAGCGGTATTGTCGTTATCGTAATAGATAGGCGAACGCATTTGATTTGCTGCTAATACATAAGTATCATTAACAAGCAATCTTTGAGTATTTCCAGTGACAACCTCAAAACTGTTTGCAGCATTAAAGTTTAAATATGTATCAGTATCACCGTCGTGGAATATAGTACCAACAAGACCAATTCCATTTACTCTTGAATTACTTGCTGGGTCTACATAATATGTTGCGTTATTTAAATCGTAAAATCTTCCTGCATATACATCAGGGAATATTGCATCAACAGTACCAGTAATATTTGTTCCATTAACTTCGAATCTTTGTGTACCGCCTGTATATACTTGATAATTATCATTTGCGTTAAAACCAAAGTATGTATCGGTATCTCCATTGTGTTGAATATAATCATCAATACCAATGGTCTTCATTACTGATGTTGAATTTGGATCAGCATAGTAATTAGTATTATCTGAATCTATAAATCTTGAAGCAGAAAGGTCACCGGTGAATGTACCATTAACTGCTGTGATATCTCCATTTACATCGAGATCACCTTCAATAGTAACACCTGAATTATTCGCGGTTAATCTTGTAACACCGTCTGTATCTAAATCTATTGTTGCTGTATCAAATCTTATTAATGTATCAGTATCACCGTTATGAGAAAGAGTACTATCGATGCTTACAGTATTTAATACTGAATTACCAGCAGGATCTACAATGTATGTATTGTTTCCAGAATCAATTAATCTTGGAGCATATAAATCTGGTTGAACTGTTACTGAACTTGATGTGACGGTAACTCTGTTTGAACCGTCGGCACCAATAACAACTTGATCATTCGCGGGAAACCCAATATAAGTATTTGTATCTCCGCTGTGTTGAACATAATCATCAAGTTGGATTGTTTTCATTACCGAAGTTGCATTCGGATTTACAACATAAGTATTATCATCTGCATCTACAAATCTTTGACCAATTACATCGGTTGCTGCACTTACCGAACCGGCTGATGCTGAAATATTTCCAGTAGTTGCTGTAATATTGTTTTGTGCTGTAATACTATCACCAGCAATAACATCTCCTGCAGTTGCGGTAATATCACCAGTTGTTGCTGTAATATTATTTTGTGCAATAACATCAGTACCAGCATTTACAGTTGTTCCTGCTGAAACTGAACCTGCTGTTGCAGATATATTTCCGGCTGTTGCTGTAATATTTCCTGAAGTTGCAGTAATATCTTGTGTTGCAGTTACATCATTAGCGGCAATTACATCTCTTCCTGCTTCAACATCTCGCTCAACTTCAAGGTCACCTTGAGCATCTGATTTCATTGCCCAGTTGGCAGCGTTATTTAAAAATCCAATTTCACCGTTCTGATGATATATAGTTCTATTAACACCTTGACCATCAAAGAATATCTGTGCAGGACCTACATTATCACCTAAGGTAAGATCACCTTGTATTGTTATATTTCCTGCTGCGGTATCGTCAACATCTGATCTTAAGAATTGATATCCTTCTAAACCATCAACTGTATCAGCATCAAATCCATTATTAGCACCTTCATCTGCAGTTGTAATAATTCTACCTAATACCGAACCACCAACTTCGAGTTGCCAATAATCACCTGTTTCATTCCAAACAAGTTTTGGATTTACTAATGTACCGCGTTCAACTTCAATACCTGCATTTTCTGAAGGAGTTGAACCTGTGTAATTTGCATTGAGTGTTATAATATTATCAGATAATAAAATCTCTTCAGTATTTACATATGTTGTATTACCTGAAACAGTAAGATCACCACCAACAGTTAAACTTCCTGCCACTTGAGCATTTGCTTGTGCATCAAGTAATGCTTTAATTACTGCTTGTCCATCAACAGTTAAATTTACATCAATCTGAGCAGACCCAGTAACATCAATATCTTGACTGAAGAATATATTACCTGCAGCAGTATCGTCTACATCGGATCTTAAGAATTGGCTTGCTTCTAATCCATCAACTGTATCAGCATCTAAGCCATTACCCGAGCCTTCATCTGCAGTTGTAAGAATACGATTGCCTTCAATCGTTGTTGTGGAAAGACCTGTAAAATCTGTTCCTGTACTTGTAAATGCTAATTTAGATGAACCTGCGTAATTAATAACAATACCAGCAGTATCATCATGAAACTCAATACTGTTATCAATACCAGGATTTGTTATTTTATAATCACCAGCTGAAATGTTGCGAATCTGGAGTGAATCAGAATCACCTTCAAATGCTGCGATAATTGTACTTGCGGAGTGACCACCAGAATTGGTAACTTTTAATGTCGCGGTACTTTGCGTACCTTGTGTAAGGACTGTATCACCGGTGACCTGAAGTTTTTCTCCAGTATCCGTCGTGCTGCCGATAACAGCATTTTCCGGTGTCAAGAGTCCATTCTTGACTATAAATTTTTTATCATTTGCCATTCGGTTCACTCTCCCCAGATAGGCGGTTTAAATTGTTCAATTGTACCTTTTTATTTATTAAGTTATGACTCAGTATAAGTAGCAATTATTGTAAATGTTGTGCTTGTTGCCGATGCTGGAGTACATCTTAATCTTGTAAAGAAGGATCCATCAAAATCTAATTCATATGAGGCAAGTTCGCTGTTTGAAGTGATACGAGCAAATTCTGTTCCTAAGAAAGCGGTTCCTGTATCAATTCCTAATATTTTCGTTACATCAACATCAGAGCCTGACTTTGCAGTTATAATATATTCTACACTCTTAAATGAACCAGCAATATTTTGATCTAAACTTATTGTTGATGTTGAAGTTGTTGTAGTTTCTTTACTTGTAATTCTTCCGTGTTCTAAATTAACATTGCCATCAACATTAATATTTCCTGTCACTGTTAAATTAGGAACTTCTAAATTACCGGTCATTGTATCACCGGTAACATTTACATATCTTGCATCAGCAATTGTTTGTGTTAATACAGCAAGATTACCTGTTGTGAACGATTGAACATGACCAAATTTATCAAAGTTAATACTTTCAATAACTTCAGCATTTGCTAAATCTAATGTACCTGTATTCGCAACACTTGAGGTATCGGCGTGAGTAAGAACAACGTTTGCTGTTAATGGACCACCTCCGGTAACTCCGTCAGATCCTGTGACTGAAACATAAGCAGCTCTTAAGAATAAAGTATCTGATTCTGTTTCGGTATAATAACGATTATCTAATTGACCTGCATCAAGTTCGGTCTCAGTGTAATATCTGTTATCAAGTTGACCTGCATCAAGTTCGGTTTCAGTGTAATATCTGTTATCAAGTTGACCTGCATCTAATTCTGTTTCTGTATAATAACGATCATCAAAATCAACTTGATCTAAACCTGTGACATGACCATAGGTATCTAATATAACATCTTGTATAACTTGACCGCCGCTTCCTAATACACTTGCTTGTGAACTTGTATCAGCGTGATCTATTGTGATTGTTGTATTTGAATTCTGATTAAGTGTAAATGATCCACCACCATCAATTGCATTTCCTGCTGTGATAGTGATTGTAGAATCAAAGACGTTATTTGCTGCGCCTGATGTTGCGGCATTAATGATATCTTGAGCATGTTGACCATCAAGCAAGTCAGCATCTAATAATGAACCTGTTCCATCAACTGTAAGTAATGCTGTTAATATTTCAGAAGCAGTTTGGTCAGCAGTAGCACCAGCTTCAATACCATCTAATTTTGCTCCATCTACTGAAAGATCTCTGCCATCAACCGTTCCAGAAACTGAAACATTTCCATTGATAATAATATCACCAAACTGGTCGATAACGGTGTTGAAGACAGAACCATCACCTGTATTGATTTGGAATGTATTGTTTGCGTTATACCATTCGGTAGAATCTACTCCCTTTACAGCTCCTGTAGAGACGTTTGTTAAACGGCCATCTTCGTCAACTGTAATAACTGGAATTTGAGAAGCAGAACCATAAGTTCCTGCGGTAACTCCTGTATTCGCAAGCTCTGTTGCTAATGTCATTACTCCAGTATTTGAAGAAGCAAAACCTGTAACTTTCCCTGTGAGTGTAAGATCTAATCCATCTTCTAATAAATCAAGTTTAGCACCATCGGCAGCAATATCACGACCGTCAACTAGACCTGTGACTGTAATATCACCTGTGACATCAATACCTGCACCGAAATCAACATTCGCATCAAATTGTGATATAACATTATTGAATGATGAACCATCGCCTGTGTTAATTTGGAATGTATTATTAGCAGTATACCAACTTGTAGAATCAATACCTGCGACCGAAGCGGTGGCAGCCGCAGTGATACGACCATCGGCAGCAATTGTAATAATAGGAATAGAAGTTGCTGAACCGTATTGAGCAGCAGTAACTCCTGTGTTAGAAATATCTGTTGTAATTGTTCCGCTTGCTAAATCAGTTAATGTAACTGAACCTGTGACATCGCCTGCGAGTGTAATTGTTGGGTCAGGTTTATTTGTTGCGTTTGTAAAGTCGAGATAGAAATCACTATTTGCTCCATCAAGCAAATCAGCGTCTAATGTTGAATTTTCTCCATCATTAGTTAATACGATATTAAGGATTTCAGTATTTGAAAGGTTACGAGCACCTGCTTCAATTCCATCAAGCTTTGTACCATCTACAGCAATGTCACGACCATCAACAGTTCCTGTGACTGTAATATCGCCGTTAACTGTAAGATTTGTAAACTCACCAATAACAGTATTAAAAATACTGCCGTCAACAGTAGATATTTGGAATGTGTTGTTTGCGATATACCAATCAGTATCAGAAACACCTGCGACTGATACATCAGCGGCCGCGGTAATACGACCATCTTCGTCAACGGTGAATGTTGGAATTAAAGAAGCTGAACCGTATGAACCTGCTGTGACTGTTGTATTCGCAAGTTCTGCGGATATATTAATTGTTCCACTTGCTAGGTCGGTTAAAGTTGTTGTTCCTGAACCTGTGACCTTTCCTGTTATATTAACATCAATTTGAGGATCAGGTTTATTTGTTGTATTAGTCCAATCTAAATAATAAGAACCTTCTTGACCATCTAATAAGTCAGCATCGAAACCAGATCCTGAACCTATATCACCTGATGTAATAATTCGGCCTGTAGTTCCACCTGAAGCAATTTCCCAATAATCATTTGCTTCATTCCATTGTAGAATTACATTATTTGAGGATCCTCTTTCAACTTCGATACCAGCATCTTGAGTTGGACTGCCCGTGTGATTAGCATTAAGAGTAATGATATTATCAGATAAATTAATAGTCTCTGTATTGACATATGTGGTGTTTCCTGATACTGTAAGATCGCCTGTAATGGTTAAATTTGCTGCGAAGGTATCATCAACATCTGACCTTAAGAATTGTGTTGAATCTAAACCATCAAGTAAATCAGCATCAAGACCTGAACCTGTTCCGTCGACTGTTTTAATTAAGGTTAAAAGATCAGCAGGATCCGCACTAAACTCGACAATGGATTCTGTTCCATTAATATCTTGTTTAATGTATATCTTACCGTCAGCTGTATTAATCGCAAGTTCGCCTAAGTCCAACTGGGCAGTAGTAGGCACTCGACCGGCAACGGCACTTCTTTTTAGCTTAATTAATGTCGACATATATATGTCCTTCTATATCATATACCTATTTAGGCAAAATTAAAAGGTTCCTCCATCTAATGTTGTGACGGTAACATCTCCGCTTGTCACGGTAAAATTAGCTACATTAAATGAAGCAACACCAATATTGGTATTGTTTGCTAATTCACCAGCAATTAATATTTGATTATTGCTGACCGTTGTGTCAATACCTTCACCGGCGGCAAAAGTAATGAGTTCTCCTAAGGCAACTGTATCTACGCTACCTTGTTCAGCGGCAAGTTGTATACCACCAGATGTTAAATTATTTATGGCAGATTCTAAAAATTGTTTATTTACTGCATCTAAACTATTGACAGGATCTAAAATGTTTGTTATAATAGAGTTATCGACACTAAGGATATTACTATTAGGAGATAATGTAATATCACCTGTAGTAGTAGAAATAGTCGAATTAGCAAATAAGAAATTGCTTCCTATTAGTATTTGTGTATCAACATTAAGTCCTAAAAGACGGTTATTACCACCCGCAGGGTTAATTAAATAATTATTATTTTGACTGTCAATAAAGTTCCTTGAATATACGGAACCGTCTGATACATACCAACTATTGTTAGTATTATCAAAATATGTACCAAAGTTAAATGTAGAACTTAAGAAACCTAATTTGGTTCCTTGAGCATACATATACATATTTCCAGAACCAGTACCAAAAGTAAGGGTTGTACTAGGTTTCTGATAACCAACCCACAAATCAGCAAATCTTGAAGTACCTGCTGGATCGGCATAATAACTTAAATCGTCTTTACTTACAAATTTTGTTGCTCGTAAGTCACCGTTAGATGTATCACCACCTTCCGCATTAATATATCTTGCATCAAGGTCTACATAATTAAATGTTGTTGCGATTGAAACATTTGAGTTATGAACAACAGTACCATCACCAGTAACTGCTCCTGTTAAAGCAATATCGAAATTATCAGTTTCAAAGTTTAATTTACTAGATGCAGTATTTGATGTGACAGTAAGACCTCGTTCAATATTACCATTTCTTACTGAATCTTCAAGAACTTCAAAAATACTATTCGCAAAGTCAACAACCGCATTTGATGAAACAGATAGAGGAACATTAATTAATGAACGAACACGTCCATAAACGTCAAATTCAAAGTTAGGAATAAATCCTTCAGGACCTGCATTTCTTAAACCTGTGAATGTATTCCATACAGGATCTAAACTAACTTCAGTAACATTATTACCGCTATCATAATTTGAAATTGTTAATCCTGTTCCGATTTCAATACTTGGTTCGTTAGATGTATTGAATAAATCTAATACATAAGTATTAGCACTCTTTGTGATATTGAAATCACGAGCAAAAGTATTCTCTACATAGAATTTAGTAACTGCATCAGAATTGCTGACAGGTTCAGCTAAACCTGTTATAATAGTATTGCTAACATCAATATTACCAGTGACATTAAATACAAGGTCAGTTGCAGCAGGAGTTGTAATTCTTTGCTGATTATCAATTGTAAAAGCAGTAATGCCGGCAGTGACAAATCTTAATTCATCGTTGTCTGCGCCAGGACTTGATTCTGCTTCAATAAATGTATCTTGGTCAACGTCTTTAACTCCACCGAGTGAAGCCCATGCATTTCCACTATAACCCTCAAATACACCATCTGTTGTATTGAAACGAACCATACCTGCAGTTAATGTAGCAGGCCTATCTCCTGTGGTACCGACAGGAACCGTTAATGCTCCTGTTGTATCAATGACAACAACTTCTGTATCACTATCAATGGTTCTTACATATAAAGCATTCCAATTTGAACCTGTTGTACCAAGATTATATGTTGCATCATCTTTAGGTAATAGGTCAGATGTAAAATCGGCAACAACATTAATAGTATCAACCGCTTGATTACCTAATGTTAAATTACCTGCGATAGAAACATCACCAGTAAATTCTGCTGATCCATCAACATAAAAATTTGAACCGTCCCAAGTAAATCCTGCATCATCTGTTAATGCACCACTTGGTCCTGCGACTACAATTCTATTATCTGTTAAACTTCCTACACTTAAAACATTGGTTGTTTGATTGTAAGTTAAACCTGCATCACCTTGAATTGCACCGTTTGCGCCTGCGACAAATACCGAACCTTCGGCAACAGTTTCAAATGTTGGTGCTGTTCGGAATTCAGAGGTTGCATTAACAACCATGTGACTACCGTCAAACTGAATATTATTGTTTGACGATAACGCACCGGTATCAGATACGAACATCATCGTGTTCGCTTGTAAGTTACCTACTGATAAACTGTCACCTGATAAACCACCTGATGTACTGAAATCACCATCAACAGAAATACCACCAAGTACTGTTAGGTTTGTTCCATCCCAAGAAAGGTTTGCTGTACCTCTAAGATTTCCGCCAGGTCCTGCATATACAATAGCTTGGTTTGGAATATCAGAAACATTGGCAGCACCAAAAGTTGCACCACCAGTAGCAAAGTCAAATACAACTTCACTTAATGTTGGTCCATATTTAAAATTACCAGATTCATCAATTTGTATTCTTTGTGTACCTGCCGTGAAAAAATCTAGTTGGTCGTTATCAGAACCAGCACTTAATTCTGCTCGTATAAATGTATCTTTATCAACGTCTTTAACACTACCTGCTAATTCTGACCATTGATTACCATCATAACCTTCAAATCTACTATCTGAAGTATTATAACGAATCATACCTAAAGCAGCAGTAGGTCGGTCAGCGGTTCCACCAACAGGTAATGTTAAAGCGCCGGTTTCATCAATCGTTACTACACCACTTGAGCTCTTAAGTGTAGGTGTAAATATTCTTCGCCATTCTTTGGTAGGCGTACCTAAACTGTATAATCCTGATTGGTCAGGAATTAAATCAGATGTAAAATCAGCAACAACATTAATGGTATCTACTTGATTATCACCGAGTGTTAAGTTACCCCCGATGGTAACATTACCTGTAATATCAGCATCACCATCTACGGTAAATGTTGTACCGTTAAATGTTAATTTTTCACTATCAACAAGTTCGCCATCAACTCCTGCATATACAACTCTACCTGATGTTAAATCAGTAACATTAACAGAACCTAATTCTGTTTGCCCAGGCACTTGAAGAATATCTAAAAATACTCCACCTGTTGCTGTAATTGAAACACCATCAAAAGATAGGTTTGCAGAAGTAACTAATTCACCATTTGCAGCAGCATACATTATACGACCTTCTTCGAGGTCTAATATATTAACACTTCCTAATGTTGCTTGACCAGGAACTGATAAGTTATCTAAGAATACACCACCGGTAGCAATAATGCTTGTACCGTTAAATGTCATTCCTGGGCTGTCAATTAATTCGCCATTAGCACCTGCATATACGATACGTCCTTGAGTTAAATCTTCAACATTTAATGATCCAACTTCTGCTTGCCCTGTAACATCTATACCATTTAAAAATGCGCCATTCAAGGCAGTGAATTGATTTGTTATGGTTAAGTCAGTAAGACCTTCAATAACTGAAGTTTGTTCACCTAGTGTAAGTGAAGTTGTACCGAGAGTAAAATCGGCAGAAGATATAACTGTGGAATTAGCAGTAAAGTTTAATGGACTAAAACTTGCGTTTTCAAAATCTGTAATATGTCCGAAAGTATCAATTGAAATATTTTTCGGATAAGATAAATTTGAGTTTGTAGTACTGACAGCATTTGATGTGTCAGCGTGACCAATAACTACATTTGCACCTTGGTCAAAAACTGTTTGTGATATGGTAATGCCAACCGTATTGGCAACGGAAACAACGTATTCCCCAATAGTATCAATACCAAGAACAACGGAGTCTGGAACGATTTGCGGCTTTCGTTCCGCCGGTGCGACAATAGGAGTAGATTGTCCTTGTTTCGGTATGGCCTTAATCGAACGGCCAGCACCGATTTTGACTTTTATACTCACGAAACCTCCGTAATAGTATCGACTACGATTGCTAGGCCTTCAACTATTTTGGTTCGTTCTCCTGTTTGTTTTTCCATTATTACATCATATTGATATTTGCCCGGCTGCAGCGAATCTGTCTGTTGGTCTGTTAATACCAATGTGATGTCATTGTTTGCTACTTCAATATTGAAATTTAATGCCGAGGCGGACGAATATACTTTTCTTATGCTGCTGTAAAAGTTATAAACAGAAATAGTTGCGTCATCATATTCGACACCCTCATCATTAAACAGATTCAGTTCTGTTCTGAAGTCCATTCCTTTATCGATGTAAATATTAGCTCTTGATGCCATGGTGATGAAACCTTTTAAATTTTGTTATACTTGTTATATTTATAAGATACCGGCAGTCAAAACGAAAAAGGACATCTTATAGAAATGCCCTTTATATGAATCGTCTCAAATGATTTAGAGCACCTTATACTCCATAATGTATTACTTTTTCAGTTCGTCAATTTGCTTTTGCTGTTCTTTGATTGCTTCAATTAACAATCCAACAATATTTCCATAAGAAACTGATTTATATCCTTCACTTGAAAGCCCAACAACTTCAGGAAGAACTTTTTCTACTTCTTGCGCAATTAAACCAATTTCATGTCTTTCGTTATCTATCTTATTATATGATACTCCGCGTAATTCTTTTACTTTATTCAGAGCATTATCAATTGTTTCTATATTCTCTTTTAATCTTTCGTCAGAATTTGTTGTGACATTACCTGTTGCTGTAAAATCACCTGTTCCTGTATCAAACGTGAATCTTGTTGTGGTACCTTCACGAATGATAACATCATGAGTAGCATCACAGTCAATGTACATTGTAGTTCCATTGTCATAGAACTGAACATCTTCACCTGTACCGAAGTATGCGGATCCACCGCCGCCGTTAGAACCATCTTGGAATACAATCTTACCAGAAGATACTGTATTTGTAGCTGTTCCATCGAAAGAACCACCACCAGAAGGCCATGTTGTAATAGTAGAACCGCCTAGAGTTATTGAATTAACTGCATTTAAGTTATGTACTGTTAATTCATCATCATCGTTAATGTAGTAGAAGTTACTTTCTGGCGATGAATCACCATCAGGACCATCTGGGTTAGGAGTTGTTGTTCCGTATAAAGGTCTTGCTCCTGAACCACCTTGGACCATTGTGATAAACATTGCGGTACCTTGTAATCCAGAGTTATGGATTGAAGCAACATCAATAGAAGCAGAAGAACCAGTTGTACCTTGAATCCCTTGGAATCCTATTGGGCCTGTTGCACCAGTTGTACCTTGTGGGCCCTGAATACCAGAACCTGTAATACCTGAAATACCTTGTGGTCCAAATGGTCCTTGAACACCTTGGAATCCTGTTAAACCTTGCGGACCCGGAGCTCCGTCTGTACCTTGTGCGCCTGAACCAGGAGCACCTTGCGGACCAGCAGGACCTTGTCCTCCAGTACCTGTAGGACCTTGTGGACCAGTTAAACCTGTTGAACCCTGAGCACCTTCTCCACCGCTTAACCCGGCTGCACCCTGTGGACCAGCAGGACCTTGTGCACCATCAGCACCACCACCTACAGGACCTTGAATACCATCTTCACCTTGAGGACCTTGTGCACCAGCATAACCCTGAGTACCTTGTGGACCGCCGCCACCTGCGTTACCTGTGGCACCTTGTGGGCCAGCGGGACCTTGAGGACCGTCTGCTCCTATACCATCAGGTCCTTGAACCCCTTGAATACCAATAAATCCTTGAGCACCTTGAAGGCCTGTTCCTCCGATCTCACCAGGTCCACCTTGGATACCTTGCATACCTTGAACACCTTGAGCACCAGTTGCTCCAGCGCCAACAGAACCTTGAGTACCTTGGAAACCAAATGGGCCTTGAACACCTTGTCCACCAAATGATCCGCTTATACCTTGGAAACCTTGAGGACCAATAGGTCCTTGGAAACCATCACTACCTTGAATACCTTGTCCACCTTGTCCTGGAACACCTTGGAAACCTTGAGTACCTTGGAAACCAGCAGGTCCTTGAATACCAAATCCATCGTATCCTTGTATACCTTGTATACCCTGAATACCAGTATCACCTTGAACACCTTGTGTACCGGTTCCTGTAATACCTGAAATACCTTGTGGTCCTTGAGTACCTTGGAAACCTAATCCTGTTGTACCTTGTGTACCTTGAGGTCCTTGAAGACCTTGTGTACCTGCACCATCAGCACCTTGAACACCTTGAGCACCAGCAGGTCCAGGTTGTCCGTCTCCACCGCTTCCACCTTGAATACCTTGTGCTCCATCTGCACCAGCAGGACCTTGAATACCTTGAGTACCCTGTCCGCCAATACCACCTACACCAGCAATACCTTGAGCACCGATGAGACCTTGAATACCTTGAATACCTTGAGCACCTGCTCCGGCCGGTCCTTGGAAACCTAGGTCACCGGTATCACCTTTAATACCTTGAACACCTTGTGGACCAATAGGACCAAAATCGCCTTGTAAACCTTGAATACCTTGAATACCTTGAATACCGTCTCCACCGATAGCACCTTGTGCTCCTGCACCAGTTGCACCTTGTAAACCTTGAGGTCCTTGAATACCAATGAAACCTTGAACACCTTGAGGTCCTGTTGCACCTGTTGCACCAGCATCACCTGTTCTTGCGAATGTAATTGTAATATCTTCTCCATCAGAGAATGAACCATTACCATTTACATATGCACAAGTAACATTAAAATATCCTGTGACTTCGGTTAGACCTGAGATTGTAAATACGGCAAATACTTCAGGTTGAGATTTTTTCGTAACCTTGAAATGACCTTTAATAGGACTTGTTGAATCATCAATTGTTCTTAAGAAAGGTTGAATATCAACAAAGTTATCATCTCTATCATCAATGTACATTGCTGTTGCTGATGAATATGTACCATTATTGAATTTTAAATTACCAGGACCTGGGTCATTGTTTAATGTATCAGTACTAAATGTATAATCAAATGTAATACCACCGAATGAACCTTCAGCACCTTGTAAACCTAATGAACCTTGTAAACCTTGTGGTCCTTGTAAACCTTGTCCTGTTGAACCTTGAAGACCTAATAAACCTTGAGTACCTTGCGCACCTTGAATACCAGCAGGACCGCGTGGAATAAATGTAATTAATGTGGCAGGACCGTGAATTGCATTAACTTGTGTTTGCCAATTTGATACATTACCATCAACATAGGTAACATCAAAGAAACCGTAGTTCTTAGAACCTGAATCCCAAGTCCAATCTGTAATTTCATAAACCATCCAATGGTGACCAGCAGGACCAGACCCATCATCGTAATTACCTTCTTGAACTTTTAAATAACCTTTAACTGTTCCTGGTTGTGAATCAATCCAATCTAAGAAAGCATCAATCTCTTGAGTATATTGGTCAAGAGGAATATCATCAAGTGTAAGTAATGTAGCACTTGCTGGGTTGGAGTTATTAAGTTTCCAATTATTTGTTCCAGGATCTGTACCACCAACAATATTACTTGAGAAGTTCCATATCCAAGTTAAGCCACCATATTGACCTTGTTCGCCTTGAATACCTTGAAGTCCCTGTAATCCTTGAATACCCTGAACACCTTGAATACCTGTACTACCTTGTTCGCCTTGTAATCCTTGAAGTCCCTGTAGGCCTTGTAATCCTTGAAGTCCTTGTGTACCTTGGCTACCTTGAACAGCTTCACCTTGAATACCTTGAATACCTTGGAAGCCTTGAATACCAGTAGTACCCTGAACACCTTGTGGTCCTTGAATACCTTGGAAACCTAATAGACCTTGTAATCCTTGAGAACCCTGAAGTCCTTGAATACCTTGTTGGCCATTTGGAATAAAGTCAATAATTGCTGTATTACCATAAGTAGCAACTGCACCGTTTTGCCAACTTGTACCTGGGCTTGCATCAGTACCACCTAATGTACTACTTGCTACCCACTCAATATCAAAGTGACCCCAATCTTTTCCTGTTCCTGATGTTGACCAAGTCCAATTAGTAAAATTATAAATTACAAATTCGTAATCGTCAGATGTTGTATCTTTTGGAGTACGAATAAAGATTTGACCTTTAGGTTGAGATGTTAATGTATCTAAGAAATCAAATAAACCGTCTACTCTACGGCCTGTGTTTGTTAAATCGTCAATATATAAAGTGGTTGCTTGAGTAACATCAGCATTATTAATTAACCATTGATTTAATCCTGGGAAACCTTCTGTTGTAGAATTATTAAAGTCCCAATCAAATGTTAGGCCACCACTAAATCCGATATGTCCTTGAATACCATCATTACCCTGTAAACCTTGAAGTCCTTGTGGTCCTTGTAAACCTTGAAGTCCTTGTGAACCTTGAATTCCTGTAAGGCCTTGTACTCCTTGAGGTCCTTGAATACCCTGAGTACCTTGTGGTCCTCTTGAGCCTTGAATACCGGTGAAACCTTGAATACCATTAATACCTTGAATACCTTGAGAACCTCTATCACCAACTCTTGTAAATGAAATGATACAAGCTGGGCTTGATGTTAGTTCTGCAACAGATACTGTTGAAGCAACATGGCTAACAAAGAATGTATGCCAACCAGTATTATCAGATATATTTGAAATTTCGTATGTGACAAATTTTTGATTGTCAGCAATGTTTGTAATTTGAATGAGACCTTTAACAGGACCTACGACTGCATCAATAGAAGCATATAATTCTGATAGATCTGCACCATTCTTAGCAAGATCATCAATGAATAAAGCTGTAGGTAATGTTATATCAGAATTATTAATTGCGAATTCGTTAGCACCTGGATCTTGAGCAATAACTCCAGTATTAAAATCAAATTCAAATGATACTCCACCGTATGAACCGACAAAGCCTTGTAATCCAGTATCGCCTTGAATACCTGTTATGCCTTGAATACCCTGTGGTCCCGCACGTCCCTGTGTTCCTTGGAAACCAAGATCACCTTGAATACCCGTGATACCTTGAACGCCTTGTGGACCGCGTCTTCCTTGAATACCTTGGAAACCTAATAGACCTTGAACACCTTGGAAACCTTGAACCCCGCGTTCACCTTGGAAACCACGGAAACCTCTTTCACCTTGAATACCTTCATTACCGATTGGGCCTTGTAAACCCTGAACACCTTGAACACCTTGTAAGCCTTGAACCCCACGGAATGAACCAATATTAACCCAATTAGTTCCATCATAAATCCATAGAGTATCATCGGATTCATCAATTACACCATCGCCGATATTGGCTCCTGGGAAAGCTGTATTTAAACTTGATTGATCTCCTGGACCAGCAATAGAACCAATGATTGTAAAGCCAGGACCGTAATCACCTTGAACACCTTGATTACCTTGAATACCAGTTGTACCTTGCGTACCTTGTGGTCCTGTACCTAAAGGAAGCCAAGCGGAACCATCAGAGTATCTTAACTCTCCGTTATCGGCATATATGATAGCACCTTCAAAAGGAGCAGGATCTAATTGGACAGGAAAGGTTTGCGGTACGCCGTGACCGATTAACTGCCCTCTTCCTGTTAATGTTCCAAATTTGGCCATTTAGTATGTTTTCCTTTAAATCAAGTTTTATTAATAATATATTTATTACGTTTAAACAACATCGTCTTCTTCTGATTGACCTAATGTGAATGATAATGTTGAATGAATAGCAAGATCAACACTTGCCTTTGCTTCTAAAATATCACCACTCTTTAAAAATTGGCCATTCAGAGGAACAGGAACAGTATCATATCCAGGTACTGGTAAGTTACGAAGAAGATAATAAGTAATATTATCATCGTAACGATATACCTGAACATCTACATTCACTGTATTTGCTGTTGTATTACATAACACTAAAGGCGAAATAATTTCACCTACACCAGGCTCGACAGTTGTGGACCCACCGAATACTAATTCAGGAACTTCATAATTTGGTACATTAATGATTTCCTGCCAGTTAGTCGATAGGACCAAATTCTTAGCAACTGGTTTTGCGTCAGGTGCCTGAGAAGTTGTAATTGTTGTTATTGGCATTTTCTTTTATTCCTAATCTTAATTAAACTACCGCTCTACTGTTCGAAGCTCTTCTTGCGAGTTTTCTTACAGAAGATGTAAATGGTCTTCCTTCAATTCTACCGGTCCTACCGTTGATTCTTAATCCTCTTGCGAAGTATTGGTTGTTTAATTCGTCAGCACCTGACCAACGAATTCTACCGCCATCCTCATTCAGTACAGAAGCAATAGCAGAAATTGGTTGTCCTAAGTTTCTAAAGTTTAGAGGCAACGCATTTCTGTTAACACCAGCAGAAGCACCGTTAAACTGGTGGGCAATGGATTCAACCAATGATCCGAACGTTAATGTATTAGGTCTTAATACGTTATCTTTCAGACAATCGTTAAACAATCCTTCTATCATTGCAGAATGATCTCCATCAGGTGATAGGTTATTTACAAGATATGTTCTCATTCTATCCCATGCACCAGTGAAGGCATCTAATAATGAAGTATCATTTGCGCCTGCATTGACGAATTGAATTCCATTCCAATAATATATATCTCCTGCATAATAGTTTGTTGAATAATCAGTCGCAACAATATAAGCCCAGTTTGGTTTCATTCCTGTTAATGATGCTAAGTCAGCAACATCGTTAACTGAACCTTTGTATTTCAATCCTGAAATAGATGGATTGAATACTGGGAATACATGTGTTCCATCATAGTTGAATAATGATGATGTAAATGTTCTTACAGCATTTTGATTACCGTTTGTTGTATAGCTTGGAGAACTTACTTGAAGATCTTCAAATTTGAAGTCGTTCATTACTGCTGTTAATAAGTTTCTTGCATCACGTCTTGTTAGATTAATATCAATGAAGTCGTATGAAGAATTAACAAATCTTACAGTATCTTTTTGTAAATCTTTTCTCCTTTGCCCAATGATATTTTGAGCATCAGTGAATGTTCCTTGGCTGTATGTATAATCTGGTTCTTCCTTAATTGGTAAGTACTTAGTATCATTATACAATTGTGTCTTATAGAATATATCAGCAAGTTTTACAACTTTATTGCTTTCTTCTTCTGTTCCTAATTCACCAAGTATTACTTGTCCTGGGTATTCACCAATTACAATATCTTTACAAATTTTACCTAGATGACGATATGATTTTGCTGTAGGAATTCTTTGATCTTCAGGCAATCTGTATATTTGATTCCAGAAGTAGAAATCAGCATTCCATCTTGAAGCAGTATTACCACCGAAGTTCAAGTCGAAGCTGAATGCATCAAGCAAGTATCCAACATCTCTTCTACATTTTGCTTTGTTGTAATCCAATACATTAAAGTTGTTATTAATATATTCAGTTACATCAGAAGCAAGTTCTTCGGAATTATCGTCAATAGTGATTGCTGCTGCTGTTAATTCAGCCGCAGGCCATGTTGCTGTTGAAGATAGTGCAGGTAATTGGTCAAGATCATTTTCACGTATAGCAGTTTCAACATAACCAATTAAATCGTGAACTCTTGTTCCTTCGGTAGCCGTAGCGGCTGTACCTGCGGTGTTCTGTTGTAATAAAGTATATGTACTTGCATTCGTTACAGGAATCTCTTGAACCACCTGCTCAACCGCATCTCCTAAGAATTGATAAACATCAGCGGTTTGTGTTCTTGTAGCTGCAGGTAATACAGATATTCCATTCTCGAAGTAAATTTGTGTAACGATTCTTGTGGCATAATTTGTATCATGCTGAACATCATGAGAAGCCGCATCAATTAAGTAACCGATATCTCTTCTACATTTTGCTTCAGGGAAACTCAATCCATTATGAACAGCTGATATGTAATTAATTACACCTTCTGAATATGTATCGGCTTGTCTTTCAACCAATTCCTTAGATGCAATATAGTTATCTCCCATCCAAGTTTGTAATACATCAATTCTTTCAGGTATTGTATTTTTAACTTCGTATGCATCATCAACACCGTTGGCAATAATCTCAACGAGTTGTCTTGCAGCCATACAAGTATCAGGATTTGCACCATGTACTGCAAAGTCTTGAGTTTCTATTGTTTGATAAGAAGGAATACCATTCCAATATTCGTTTGCTAATAATCTATCACCTGTCCAATATGTTTTCTCTCTTGGGAATTCAGTTGTTGTAATTGATTTAGCACCAACAACATGTTCCACAATTTTTGCTAGGTGTAAATATGCATCTTTTGTTTTTAATCTTTGCTCAATTGGTAATCCTGTATTAATACCGTTTGTGAAATACATATTAACAGTATTTACGGTTGCAGCATTTCCACCGTATTGAATATCATGTGAAATTGCATCGACGATATAACCAACATCTCTCTTGCATTTTGCTTCGTTATATGGTAATACTTCGAAGAATTTAGATAGATGACTAATTACACCATCTTGAGCTGTTGTTTTAATTCCAAGGATTTGATTATAAGCACCAGCATTAACTGCATTGAATGAACTTGCATTAGGTCCTTCTTTAACAGGATTCATTAATAATGTATTATTCACAATTGAATTAGCAACAATATTAATTAATGATTCTACTTCAGCAGCCGTTGCTGCTCCTGCTGAACCTGCAGTAAAGTTTTGAGTTTCAGCGTTGCCTACTGATTTCAATCCACCGATATCTGTATCTAAACAAATTAATTCAGCACAGGCGGCAATATGAGCAAATGCATCAGCTGTAGGTTGTCTTTGATCTACAGGTAATACTGAATCCACCGCATTCTCAAAATATAACCTTGCATCATTAATGGTAGCAAAGTTTCCACCCATTT
>Ga0255780_10001877_pt1 | contig 19433 bp, 12 predicted proteins | sample 071ome_32_FD_179978 | JGI IMG/M metagenome (GOLD analysis project Ga0255780, IMG submission 179978) | Coastal salt marsh microbial communities from the Groves Creek Marsh, Skidaway Island, Georgia - 071405AT metaG (version 2) | ecosystem: Environmental > Aquatic > Marine > Intertidal zone >... | reverse complement strand
TCCACCCGCTCGTTGTCGACTCTTTCAAGAAGTGCGAAGGTCTTTCCCGCATCGCCTTCTTGGACGGCAACACCGCGGTCATGCTCGGTAAGATTACCAAGGTCGAATACAAGGCGATCTAAATTTCCAGTTTGCTACGAATTACTAGCCAACTAGAGATAGAGATGTGTCCTTAATAACGTTGTAACGATCGACAGTTTTCCTAAAAAACACTAATCTCTCGCCCATTTTGTGATTCCCTGATTGATGATAGCTCGATTCGCTCGATATATCCCTCTCTTGATGGAAGGGGGCGAGAAACAACTCGATTTTAATTCTTTGCGTCGACTTGTGTGAGATGTAAAATTTTATGACAATCCGTGTTACGACTAAAAATAAATGTTGATCGAAAATACTTGTGATCACTTGGCGATCGGTTTGCACGCTTCTTCGAGCCAAACGAGCGTGTCGCCGGAAACGCGCGGGGAAATGTTCTTCCAAACCTTTTCGTGGTACGCGTTGACCCAGTTGATTTCCTTATCGCTCATGATGCTCGTCTCCATGAGCTTCTTTTGAATCGGAATGAGCGTCAAAACGTCGAAAGAAAGGTAGCCAGTGTCTCCAAAGTTAAACTTGGTCTGAGCTTCGACCACGCGGAGCAACGTTTCGATGCGAATGCCGAATGCGCCGTCCTCGTAGTAGCCAGGTTCGTTGCTGAGAATCATACCGGGCATGAGCGGCGTCATGTTACCGAAACGCGGGGAGATACCTTGCGGACCTTCGTGCACATTCAGCGCGGCACCAACACCGTGACCCGTACCGTGGCGGTAATCGAGACCGTTCGCCCACAAGTGCGAGCGGGCGAACGCGTCGAGGACGAAGCCCTTTGTGCCGACTGGGAAGACCATTTGATCGAGGGCGATGTGGCCTTGCAAAACACGCGTGTAGCACTCCTTCTGATGGTCCGTCGGCGTTCCAAAGTGCACCGTACGCGTCACATCGGTCGTACCGCAAGTGTACTGTCCACCACTATCGCACAACAAGAGACTTTCCTTGCCGATGGCTCTCGCGCTCTCCTTGCTGGCTCGGTAGTGCACGACGGCGCCGTGCGGGCCTTCGCCCGCAATGGTCGGGAAACTCTCCTCGATGAAGCCGTGTTGCTTGGCTCGGAATTCGAGCACCTTATCTCCGGCTTCGTACTCATCGATAGCCCGTCCAGCTGCGATCTCCTTCTCGATCCAGCACCAGAACTCAGCCATGGCGGCACCGTCCATGAGGTGCGCTTCAACCATGCCAGCCATTTCAGCCTCATTCTTCACAGCCTTGGCGATCGGAATCGGGCACGTACCTTCCTTGACAGCCTTCGATTCTTCAATCTTGGAAGCCGCGGATGCGTCAGCGGCGTCGTCCGCGCGCGCAGCCTTGGCGTTCTTCGGAGCTTCCACCGCTCCGGCTTCAGCTTCCTCGAGCATGGCGATGGAGACGTGATCGATATCCATCCAAAGCTTGTTCCCTTGGCTCGCAGCGGTTCGAACGTCGACAGACATTTCTTCATACGGCTTGATGGCAACGCTCGCCTCATCGAGGTGCGCTTTGACTTCTGGAGTCACCTTGTCGACGTCGACGTAAAACGTTGCGTCATTTTCGCCCACCAAAACGTAAGACAACGTCACTGGGTTACACGGTGCGTCCCCACCTCGCACATTGCACAACCACATCACGTCATCCAACGAGCTCACGACGAGATACTGCACACCGTGGTCCGCCATCGTCTTTCTGATGTCCATCAGCTTATCCGCGACAGTCTTACCCGCGTATTTGATGTCGTGCACGCGAAGCGGCGTCTTTGGAAACGCCGGTCTTTCCTTCCACACCGCATCCACCAAATTTTCCGAAACGCTGGTCAGCGAGCACCCAACCTCACTCAAAGCCGCTCGAAGCGCTCTCGCTTCGCTCACCGAGTGCACGTTCGGATCGATTCCCACCACGCTTCCGCTCTCCAGCGTCTTCAACCACTTCTTCACGTCTGGCACATCCTTCGTTCCAGACCGCATGAGCGTCCACTCCTCCGTCAACTCATCCTCCGCTTGCACGAAATACCGTCCATCTGTCCACAGCAGCGCTTCTTTCGCCGTCACAACCACCGTACCCGCGGACCCGGTAAAATTCGATATCCATCCGCGTCTCGCAAAGCACGCAGCGACGTACTCGCTAAAGTGCGGATCTTGACTCGGAACGATAAACGCCGCGAGGTTACGCTTCGCGAGCTCTTCCCGCAGCGCCGCGAGCTTTTCACACGAACCCGTAGGTTTCGTCGTCATGTCCTCGTCCGTCGCGATGGCGTTATTCGCGATTCTTCGCGGGGATTTCGTCGTCGTAGTGTTCGTGTTCGTGGAGAGTGAACGACCCAAACGAGCGGTGACGCGTCTTCGGTTGGCGTCCGTCGTGCCGAGGGTGAGAGTTCTCGCGGCGAGTCGCGCGAGCATTCAACGACGGGGAAAAGTTTGTTCCTTTTGCGTCGTGAGCCGTCGAGAACGTCGTCGAGAACGTCGCGGTGTGACGATGCGGTCACTTTTTGACTTGTTCAACAAATCGCGGTCGCGTCGTATTACAAAAGAATGTCTCAATCGAAATCGAATGTGTTTGATGTTGGTACCGGTGGTGCCGCGTGCCGCGTGGTTTTAACAGCGCTCGAAAACCTTGTAGAGCTGCTCGAGGCAAGCCACCTGGACGACGGTGCCGTCGGTGGCGAAATCTCTGGGCGGAAGGAGCCGGCGTTTCATCGCCGGGAAAACGACGAGTCGGGCCGCGCGGCGAGACGGGGTCTCGGTTTCTTCAGAGGTGACAGCCTCGGTGGGTGTTTGTGGTTCGTCAAAGGAACAATCAATAGAGAAGAACCGACCGAGGGCGCGAGCGCAGGTTCGGAAGCACTCCTTTTCGTCAGACCAGTCGACGTCTTCGGCGAGCGAGAGGATGAAATCTGGAAGTTTACCAATTTCTGGAGCGTAGCCGTCGAGCATGTGAGGCAAGCCGGTAATGTTGCGTTCGTCGTCGATGACGATGGCAAGATATTCTCTGAGCATGGGTGCCTTTTCGGCGAGCATTTCGGCGATTCGTCCGGCGACGTGCTCCATGTCGCCGTCGGCGTCGTTCCAGGCGGGCGCGTCGGCGCCTTGAAATTTATCGCGGAGCGCGATGAGAGCCAACTCGGATAACGACGCCGGTTGCTGCAAGTCTTGAGGATTGAGATTCGCGAAACGCTTGAGCGTCATTTGGTAGAACATCTCCTCCGAGAGCGCCGTCGCGTCGATCATGTACAAACGAGTCTGGTGCTGGAGTAGCCACAGTCCCTTGGCGGCGTCGACGGCGCCGACGAGGGTGTGCTGCTTGATGACATCGCTCAGTTCCTTGTGAGCGCTGCGCTCAACCTCGGCATTGAGCTCTTGAACGGAGGTGAGTTCACACTCGCGCGGCGTGGCATCGGTTTCCGGTCGCTGGCCTCGACGCTCTCGTACCGCCCGTCTGACTTCTTCCATTTTTTCGTGCTCCTTGCCGTCAGAGTTCATGGCGCGTACGAGATAGGCATCCAAGCTACCCGCGGCGAGGTTCGCATCCGTCCTAACGAGCTTATGATCACCACCAGCTTTTTCTCTCTGCGTGCTCTTCGTCTTGACTTGAGATGCCGGTGTTTCGACGCGATCTCCCAATTCGTTCTCCTTGTCACCTTGAGCCTCTGACACGTCTTCTCGAAGTTTTTCGGCGCCGGGAAGAAGCGTCTGCACCGTGAACGTCCTCGTCGAGTTGTTTGATAAGAGAATTTTTTCCAACTTGGACTGAATCACCTCCACGATGGCTTCCTGGTGGAGAAAGTGCACCTCCTGTTTTGTCGGATGCACGTTGATGTCGACACTCTCCAGCGGCAATTGCAAATGCAAAAATATAAACGGCTTCTCAGACTTGGGCAATATGGACGCGTAGACGTTTTCGCATGCACGCTTAAGCGGTGCACAATCCACCAATCGACTATTTATGAAGAGAATGAAAGTGGTCTTCTTCGAATGGTAGTTACCGCCGCTCACCAAGCCGTCGACGGAGAGCTTGAATTCAAACTTCTTCTTGGACAGCTCGGTGTCAAATTCGAGTGATTTCAAATCCTTCGCCACGCTCGGCCCATAGATGGCTTGCAATCGTTCAACGCGACCATTCGCGATGGGTACGTGCAGCGTTGCTCGCGCTTCACCGTGTTTACGACACGTAAACGCGACGTCTGTCCGCAACGCCGCGTACCTCTGCAAAATTTCTAAAATCCTAGAATACTCCTCTGAAGCGCTCTTCAACGCCTTTCTCCTCGTCACCACGTTGTAAAACAAATTCTCTACGCTAATCGTCGTCCCTTTAACCCCGGCACACGGCTGCATGCCGTCCTCATCCACTCTACCGTCCACATACGTCGCTCGCATCGCATGCGTTGCGTCGCTCGTCATCGTCGTCACCGACAACTGCGACACGTAACTCATGCTCGCAAGCGCCTCACCCCTAAACCCAAAGCTCGCGCACGTCGCCAAGTCTTCATACTTTTCAATCTTACTCGTCGCGTGTCGCTCGCACAGAAGCTCTAAATCTTCCGTTCGAACGCCACAGCCGTCGTCTTGCACGCGCAAGAGTTTGTTCCCGCCTTCCTTCGTCGTCACGCCGATCGACGTCGCCCCTGCATCGAGCGCGTTCTCCACCAGTTCCTTGACCGCATTGGACGGTCGATGAATAACCTGCGCGCGCGGTGTTTCCGATCTCGTCGTCAGTCGCTCTGTTCGTCGTCGTCGTCGTCGTCGTCGTCGTCGTCGTTTGTTCGCTCGTTTCAAAACAGTTTGGAAATCGAAAAATAATCTTCTCAAACGCTCGCGACGCAACGCAAAGCCTCGACGCACCTCTCCGGCGGCGACGCGATTGACGACATCTTTGTGTAACCTCTTGATGGCTCGCGGACGCGTCGACGGCGTCATCGATGTCGTCAACGAACGCGTCTTTGAATGAAGTGAGCGTGCTGTGCTGCGTCACTCACCCACACTCACCCACGTCCAACCTCGATCGACGCCCGCGGTGACGACGACCGCGATGGCATCCACCGCGATGCCGACAGCGCCGCGCGCGACCGTCTCGGCTTTCCTTAGCCACCGCGAGCGTCGCGCGACGACGTCTAGGACGAATCGAATGCGTTTGCAGCGCTCCGCCGTCACGCCTTTGTCGTCGTCCGCGCGCGCGGATGACGCCGAAACCGCGGCGCCGGCGTGGGCGAGGAATGATTTGGAGGTTTTCGCGTCGCGCGTGCGCGCTTGGGAGTCTGGACGCGGTGGCGTGGCGTTGCGAGCGCTCGAGGAACGCGCCGGCGCGAGAGGGTTGGACGCGGACGCGTTGCTGTGCTGCGTGCGCGTCGGCGTCGAAAACGAACGCACGATGTCTCGGAGCGAGATTGCGCGCGTCGGGGAGACGGGTGAGCGGTGGAGACGACGAATCGGGGCGAAACTACGATCGGCGGAGGCGTCGTTGATGGCTGGGGACGACGCCGGTAGCGAACCGAGGGCGGCGGCTCGAGCCGTAGCGGCAAAGGTGGCCGAAGCGACGAAGGACTTAGAGCGGGCGTCTCGGAGGTTTATGCACGAAGCGACGGTTGAGGAGTGCGAGTTTGGTGATGCGCGAGAGAGGATGGCGACGCCGAGCGGGAATGGTGAGATTCCAGAGAAGTGGAGGATGGCGTGCGTCAACGCTGGAGCATATTTGGAATACGCCGGCGCGGCGTTGACATTTGACGAATGGAGGTACGCTCGGACGGTTTTCGCCGCCGTCGTCGAAGTTGTAGACGGGAAGACGACAAGTGATGCGTTGGTTGGGGACGACGCCGTGTGGCGGGAGATGAAGGGAATGATTGATGATTCGACTATTCGACCGAGACGGTTGTCGCAGACGCGCAACAATGAGCGGTATCACGAGGCGCAAGAGGAGCTCGGTGAGGCAAAGAAACAGTGGAAAGAGGCGACGCAGGCGTACAAGGAGGCTCGCAGACGAATTAAACGCGCGAGGCAACAGGTGCACACGACTCGAAAAGCCGTTCGGATCGAGTACCGTTAGAAGATGATTGACTAATAAAGAATTCTGTAAATTACACACTGGTGGATTTTTTTCTCACCTCGCAGCACCAATTCCCGTGATCGTAATACGATGCTTCAACCTCGCACCAGGGTAGGTTGTCGAACAAACGCGCGAGCTCACCTTCTTTGTAAACGTGGCAGTAGCGCTGGTACACCACGGATCGCTTTTCGGCGTCCGCTTCCCCGTGCGTCGGAGCGCCGCTGATTTGCGACTGTCTCTGCCTCTCGTCCTCCGGCGTCACACCCTTGACTTTAATCTTGTTGTGAAACGGTACGAGCACGTCCTGGCCCTCAAACTGGTGACCCGAGACCCCACCTTGCTCTTGTTCGAGTGCCCAGGCGTAGAAGAGCGCGACACCACCCACCTTGACGATGCGCATCGTCTCCTTGACGAGCTCTATTCTTCGCTCTGGAGAAGAAATGTGATGCAACACGGCAATGTTCAGGGCGTAATCGAACACGTTCGAACGGTACGGCAAGAGCACAGCGTCCGCTATCATAACCTCATAACCGTTATCTCGACAAATCTCAATCAAACCCTTGCTAAAGTCGCTCCCGAGCGCGACGCTACCACCCTTGGCAACCTCTGGAATGTTCTTGCCGTTGCCGCACCCGACGTCGGCAGCGAGCAAACCCGGTGATTGCTTGCGGACGAAAGCCTCAACACCGGTCCAAGCTCTGTATCTAGTCCCGTGCCACTGCTGTGCGACGATATCGTACACCTTTTGCACGTGTTCGCGCTCAACTTCGGGCATGGCGGTCACCTTTGTGCTCGAGTCTATGAAATCATCAGGAACGACGGCGCACGAACGCTTTGGCGCCTTTTTCGGAAGCTCGACAGTCTCCTGCTCCTTTTCAATCACAGCCGCGGCCGCCGCTGCGCCCGCCTGCTCCGCACGCGCCTCCGCCTCTTCAGCCGCCGCACGTTTACCCTCCTTTCTTAACTGCTTCGCCTTTTTGCGCTCCTCTCTCGCCGCCTTGATGGCAGCGCGTTCGGCGGCGATGGCTTCTCTTCTAACGTGTTCCTCAGACGGAAGTTTCTCCTTGACACTTTCCCCGCGAAGCTCATCCCGTTTCTCTCTGTACATTGCCCGAAACTTCGCCGTCATCTCCACTTGCGCATCGATCGCGTCCTTCTCCTTGACAGCATCCATGCGTCGCCTAAACGTCAACGAAATTCGATCCTCGCTCACCGGCAAAATCGCGTGTTCGTATACATCCGCCGCTTCACCCTCCACTCTCACCGCCGATCTTGCCCGAAGCAACACCCTCTCCTCTTCACCTTCGTACCGCGTCTTCACGTCTGGTTTATCCTCCAGCGGCCACATCATCCCTCTTCCCATCGTCATCCACTGGTCGCTCAACATCGAAACCGTCACAAACGGCCGAGCGAACGCCGGATTATCAATATGCGGCGGTATCCACTGTCCTCGCCCGTACAAATTAATCGTGCACGAATCAAACCTCTCCGTTTCATCAATCACACCGACATCGACGAGCTCATCGACGATTTTTACCAGCGCATCCGGCAAGCGTTCCACGTCCACGTCGTCCTCCACGCGGTTGCTGTGCGTGTACGTTCCGTACTGCAACATCTCCCTGCTCTGGTCCCTCGCCGCCCACTTCGGCGGCACCGGCGCGTAGGTGCGTCCGAGTAACTCCCCGCGTCGTCCTCGTTCGAGTTCGTTCGCGATCCACTCCCGGGTCGCGTCGTGCGTCGTCGTCGAAACGGCGTCTTCATACAGAGTCGCACCGGGCACGCGCGTGGGCGTCGCGTCGACTTTTCGCGTCGTCGGCGCCATCCTCGGTTCTCGCGAGAAAACGACGGCGGGTGGGAACACCGGGGCGTCGTCGTCCTCCTCCTCTTCGTCGACTTTTCGCGTCGTCGTCGAGCGCGTCGCAGTCGCGCGTCGCGAGGAAGCGAGACCTCGTTTGAGGGTATTGTGGGGAGTCCCAGCACGAGTGACGGTTCACGACTCGTCAAAAATAACTTGGACTCGAAATGCATGTCACGTCAACATGTGACATGTGACAGAGTGAGTTGACGACAGTTTGACGCGCGCGACGACGACGACGCGAGAGCGATGAAGGATGGGAGCGGGTACGATTCAGATGGGTGTCGATTTACGCGCACGGCGCGAGAGATTGCGGAATCGACGGCGCGAGGACGACGGCGGTGGCGCGCGCGATGCGAGGAAGCCGAAGCGGCGTGGCGCGAGTTGGCTGATTGGCATCAAACAACCACCGAAGTGTTCGTGTCGGTGGATTTGAGGGAGTGCGATGCGAGCGTGAGGGATTTAAAAGTGTCGTTCGCGCCGTATTCAATGGAGATTTGGACGACGTGGGGTGGACGAGCGAAGGGATTGAGCGGTACGCTCGCGCGTCGAATAAAGACTTCAGAAAGCACGTGGTCATTCGACGGAGAGGAGCTGATGATTGAGCTCGTCAAAGATGACCCAGACAGTGTTTTCCAGTCTGTTTTCGAAGATGGTCGCGGTGCGAGGACCCACACCGAGGTTTTGAAGGACATGGTGGACGCCGACGAGGCGTACGCGCCGAGCGATGAAATCAGCAGAGAATCGGCCGAGTTGTGCGCGCAAATGCGCGAGCGACTCGGCGCCCTCGCCCGCGGTGAGATGCTCGATCCATCGGATGACTTAGATTTCAAGCTCTCCCTCTCCCTCGATGGGCTCTGACGTTCGCATCTTAATGATCACCATCTTCATTAAAGCCTTTGTTCCGCAAAAGTGAAAAAACGCTCGAGCTCAAAAAGTGCATCTTCCACGCGCATCAAACACGCAGATTACGGCACACCGCGACGAACGACCGCGACGAACGACCGCGACGAACGACCGCGCGAGCATGGAAGGCCTCGATGTCATCGCCCTCGACGGTTTCGACGTCGCCGGTGACTCTCACGTCGTCACGACGCGTCACGGACCGGTGACGGTGACGGTTCAGGGTGACCGACGAAAGCCCGCGCTGGTGACCTTTCACGACGTCGGTCTCAACCACCGCACGTGCTTCCAACCGCTCTTCGTGTGCGCGGGACCGCGGAGCGATCTCGTGAATAAGTTTTGCGCGTATCACATCGACGCGCCGGGGTGCCAGGACGGGGCGGTGGAGGAGAACTCGCAAACGAGCGACGCCGACGGAGCGACGCCTTCGTTGGATTCGCTGGCGGAGCGGTGCGAGGACGTCGTCTTGCACTTTAACTTGACGAACGTTACGGTGTTGGGAGTCGGTGCGGGAGCGACGGTGATGGCGCTGTACGCGAGTCGATTGGCGAGTCGGTGTGCGGCGGCGATATTCGTGAGTCCGAGTTGCGGACGGGCGAGCACGATGGAGCACATTTTGGGCGCGACGTGCAAGTTTAACATGGGGCGATACGGGTGGACGCCGTGGACGACGCAGCACTTGTTGAAGAGGATGTTTAGTTATCGCAGTCTCGGTGGGTCGTTGGGGTTGTACGGGAGCGATCTCGCGCAGACGGCGAAGAGAGAAATGTCTGAGATGAACGCGAAGGCGGTGTTGGCGTATTACAACGCGGCGTTGCACAGATTGGACAACTCTCACATTTACTCGTCGTTGGACATTGATTGCATCATCCTCGCTGGACAGTACAGCCCGTGGTATAAGGATACGATTCTCATGAACTCGCTCATGCGGGCGAGCAAGACGACGTGGATTGAGCTGGAGGGTTGCGGAACTGTGGCGACGATGGAGGATCCCTCCGCGTTGCTCTCGCCCATCGATCTCTTCATTCAACGTTTGAAGAGCGAGGGATTGGTGTGATGCGGATTCGCTTAGCCTACTAAAGTTTGTATTCTAGAACTCCTACTTGATGACTATTTTCTAATCGCTCGATATGAAGGCGTCCTCAGACGTCAATCGTCCTCGCTCCTTTGCGTCTCTGACGAGCGCGTTGAGCGTATCGTCCTTTGCCGCAGATAAAGTCAAAGCCGATCCCAAGACGACGAGGGCGTGCCGGGCGCGGGTTAAAGCAACGTTGAGTCGCCGTCGGTCGCTCAGAAATCCGACGGAAGCTCGAGCGTTACTGCGAACCGCGGAGCAAATCACGATATCCGCCTCGGATCCTTGGAAACTATCCACACTATGCACTGGCACTTCGGCGCAACCGCATTCCGCGAGCTTGCGACGGATGAGCCGAACTTGGGCGCTGTAAAACGTGATGACGACGATTGAAAACTTACCACCACCTTGGGCACCTCTGGTAATCTTTTCAATCAAGCGCGTCGCAAAATCAGCCTCCCGTGCGTTGTGCTTGCTCTCGCCGCGACCGCCGCCTTCGTCGCCGCGGATGTCTACAAACGTGTACGGATCGAGCCACGGCGGCATGCCCTCAGGTCTCTCCCTCTTGCTCACATCGATGGCATCATTGAGTTTGCCGTCGTAAAAGTGCCCTCGAGGCCATCGTGATATCTCCGGATGCATTCTGTACTGGGTGTCTAATAGAGAGACGATTTCATCGTTGACGGACATCAAACGCTCCATGAGAGACGTTGCGTGACCGTGTCGCCGAGCGATCTCTGAAGACAGAGTCGCCGGTAACTGCGCAGGATCACCTACGAGCAAACACTTTCTTGGATTTCTCAAAAAGGGAATCACCAGCTCGGGCTCCAACGCTTGGGCTGCTTCGTCCACCAACAGAACGTCTGGCGAATTGAGACTCGCCATGATGGATTGTCCCGCGCTTGCGAGCGTACAAAACACCAGCTGCGCCTTGTTCAGGGCTTCGTATGCAAAATCATTCACCTTATCACCGCGTCCAGAGCCCTCGCCGATGGTCTGTGCGAGCGAAGCTCCCGCATTGTAAATTTCATTGGCGAGCGTCGCGTCAGATTGCTTGAGCATCGACTCGAGTGTCTGGAATTTGGCTTTCAACTCACCCTTGAGAAAGTGAGGCGCCGACGCCATGATTTGACGTCTCGCTAAGTCTAGTGCGGCAACGACTGAGTCGATCGTGTGTTGGCTCATTTTTGACGCCTTCATCTCGTCGAGCGCGTTCTGAAGACGCGACGCGATGTGCGCCGCTCGCGAGAAAATGAAAAAGTGCATCGGGCTGACGTCGTCCGAAGACGTTGAGCACACTTCTTGCAGCGAGTCTTCAACCCCGAGAAGAATGCATGGCGCCACGTCGGCGCGTTTCTTCCCTAGACTTCGAAGATAGAGCTCCATCGCGACGCACACAGCCTTGTTGCTTGGAGCACACACGAGCACGCGTTTTTTCTTGCCTTCTAGCAACGCGTTCAGTAACGACACGGTGAAGTGCGTCTTACCGCAACCAGGTGGACCTTGAACCATTTGTAATTGATCCATGTGCCCGTTACCATTCATAAACCTATGCAGTGATTTACGTTGCGATGGATTGAGTCCAGAAACGTCAAAAAAATTCTCCTCGACGATTGAGTCTTCGCTCACGGTTTCCGACTCCACGCTTGCGCCTTCTGGCGATACCATGCCGGATGCCATCTCCAACGTCTCCGGCTCAGAGTCCGATGAATCAAATTTTGTGTGCGTCGACGGCCTGTGACCGAGAAGCTGATGCGAAAAGCAAACTTTTGGTCGCATGAAACACGCGCACGCCATGCGCTGATGCGAAATGAGAGAATCCAGCGCCACCGCGAAACACGTAGCGCCGTCCCCTTCCGGTAAATCCGATTCGCGCACCCACAGCGGCACGGAAAACGAATTTGCCGCCTCTTGGCTCGCCGCAACGATGGTTAAGACGCCCGCATCGCGCGCGTGACGTTTGAGCAAGACGGCTGTGGCCGGTCGCCGCCAATCGTTCTGCGAGTCAACCGACGTGGATGACGCGCCACCGATGCGTGTTGCCTCAATCAGACGCACCTCCCCCATGCCCTTTGCCTTTGGTAATGCCTTGACGGACACTTTAAACGCTCTCGCCGACCCGAAACGCGCGAGTGCAGCCGATAACGACGCCCGCGCCTCTTCGTACGCCAACTCTTCGCACACTGCGTAATAATGTTCCAACGATTCGTACATCATCGATGCCTCCACCATCGGTGGCTCACCCAACGCCTCGCGCGTATCTCGTCGCAATCCACTCACCGACCACCGCAAAACGCGCTTCACGAACGCCTTTGACGCCGCGGCGTGCGTTCTCGTCCCGCCGCCGCGTTTGCCTCGCTTTTCCGCGCGTCTCGACCGGTTCTCCTCAACCGGTTCCTCTTCATCCTCGAACGCATCCGCCATCCACTTCGGTCCGACGGGATTGGGCAACGGCACGAATCCATCCCCTCTTGAACGTTTCCTGTGCGTCGTAGTCACCGTTCGCGGGCGCACAGTGGCGGTAACTCGTTCGACGAAGCGGCGTTGTTTGTCGTCCGAGCCGCCGGCGGCGCGCGGCGACTTTGGTTCCTCCTCCTCCTCCTCCTCCTCCTCGGCGTCGTCACCGTACGCGTCGTCGTCGTAGGATTTGTCGTACACATCCCCATCGCGCGCACCGTCATCGACGTCGTCCTCTCGTCTTCTGTGCGCCGCGTCGAAGAGCTCCTCGAGACCAAAGTCAGACTCCATCTTCGTCTACCGAAACCACCGGCGGCGCGCGCCTTCACGCGCCTACGCAGAGGTTTCGCTCGAACGCTCGCGAGTGGGACATCGCGCGCGTCCGTCTCTTCGAGTTTGTTTCGTTTCCTCGTCTCTCTCCCGCGCGCCCGCGCGTCGAAGACTGCGGTGGAGTGGCAAAGCCGCGACACAGTCAGACGCGCATCGCAACCCGTTGAACGCATCGCGATGCCTCCGTCGTCGGCACCGCCGCCGTCGGCGCGCGCGGCGGCGTTCGTCGCCCTCGATCGCGACTCGCGATCGATCGTCCGGGGGAGTTTCGGGTCCGACGAGAGCGCGGCGAAGGAGTTTGATGCCATGAGCGACCACGTGTACGCGTTCGCGTTTCCAGAGAGACGTGCGCGCGACGACGCGTCGACGTCGACGTCGACGTCGGTCGGTGGACGACGGGTGGAAAGGTTTACGTTTTGTCTCACCCGCGAGGACGGGTCGAGGATCATGGGGGCGGTGAGACGGGTGGGAGGGACGAGGGCGTTGGCGACGCTCGGACACGACCCGTGGTTCGAGTACCACGCGAGAGCGCTCGAAGGCGCAGAGACGGAGGCGTTGAGGGTGTTGGAGGAAACGATGGCGACGGCGACGACGACGGCGACGGCGACGACGCGGGTGTTGACGCGGGAAGACGCGTTGTGGGTGTACTTGGATCGAGTGTTGGGAAGCGGGGCGCCAAAGGCGGGCGAGACTGTCGCCGTCGGGTTGCCATGGACGGCGTTCGCGGGCGTCGCGACGCAGAGCGTGACGCTCAGGGCGCCGGATCTGAAGAAGGAGTTTAATTTGGGGATAAAATTTACGTCGTTGTTGGATGTAGGGCACGTGGATGCCGTGTTGGCGTTGTTTACGGCTTTGGTCACGGAGCGTCGCGTCGTAATCGCTGGAAGTCGATTAGAAGCATTGAGCGGCGCCGTACAGGCGGCGAACGCGACGCTCTACCCGCTCTCTTGGCAACACATATTTTTACCGATACTTCCGGAGAGTCTGTTGGATTACCTCACGGCACCGATGCCTTTTCTGATTGGATTGCATTCGTCGCTCCTGTCAGAGATGCGCAAGCTTCCGTGCGACGACATCTTCTTGCTCAACCTCGACGATGGCTCGTACACGTATTTTGAGGAAGATTTCGAGAACATGCCAGGCGGACCGTTAACGCTGTTGCGCGTCGGGTTGCTCCGCGAGCTCGAGCGAACGCGCGGTCAAGATAGTCAAGCAGTCGCGCGCGTGTTTCGCACGTTTTTTTCAAGCGTGCTCGGGCCTTACAAGCAGCACATCAAGGGTGTCGTCGCCAATCCGCCACCCAAGGATGCAATCATAGCGGAGAGTCTCTGGCTCGATCAAGAGGAATTCATGCGTTCGAAACACGGCAACGTCCTCTTTGCCATGCGAGGGACACAAATGTACGAGGTGTTTGTTCGACAACGATTGGCCATGTGCGCCAACGTCGCCAGAAAGACGGGTTTCGTCCCTGTGGGCGACGAAATCGTCGACTTTGACCTCGAGGAGCCAGACTTGACGTTCTCAGACCTCATGATGCGCGGTCAGGCAATGTCTGAACAGTTTGCTTCCGCTTCTTCGCACGCGTTTTCCGTCGGGAGTAGCGTTTTCCGACAGACGATGCGAAAGGCGAAGCACGCGTACTCGTCGTCAAAGACCATTCAAGACATGCGCAAGGCGTTTTCGGCAAAGAAGGCTCAATTCACGGCGTCGATGAGCAAGTTGAGAGAAAAGAGCTCGGAAGATTTGTACGCAAAGTGGGCAGAGTACGAAGGCTCGGCCAAGACTTTGAATTTTGGCGCCAACGCAGACGCGCCGCCGTTGCAAACCGCCGCCATCGCGCCCACGCCACCGCCGGTCGCGGAAGAGCCATCGCAAACGCCGCGACAGTCCGCATCATCAGTGGCGCCACCCGAGGAAGAAACCATCAGCGTATCAAAGCCAGAGCTGCCGATTCCAGACGCACGCGAGGAACGCGTTTCCGACGAAAACGTTCCTCCGTCTCAAACGTCTGAAACGCGCGTCGTCGCCGACATGATGCGTCTCATGTCCTTTGACCACGATGACGACGCCAACACCGGCAAACCCACGGGACCACCGCCGCCGCCGCCGCCACCACCGGCGGATTCGCCGAAACCGACGGAACGAAGCGCCGTCGAACCCATTCCCAATTTGATTGACCTTTAGTAGACGACGCGTTGATTTGATTTGTAACGAGCATCGCTTTGCGCGCGACTACGTACGTTTGACAATTAACGATTACTACGGTACTCCATGTCTACATATTCCTAAAGCGCGCTCGCTCGCGCACGACAAATTAATCACGGCATCCCCGGCACGCGAGCGCTCTCGCCCCCACCCGCCGCGCTCGCCGACTGTTGTTGTTCCTTTGGCTTTGGCGCCGGCGTCCTCGGCGTCACGTACTCCGTCGGCATGGTAAACCTCGACGTCGTCGTCTCCCCCCTCCACAACCTCCCCGCCCTCGGCGTCACCGCCCATCTCACCTTTACCGTCATCTCCTTACCCCTCAGGTCCTCATCCACGCTTCGCAGCTTATACTTGGCCATCACCCGACCCTTCGTCTTCGCCCCGTCCGCTTCGCTCGCTCCTCGCGCCACGCGGTCCCAAACCGTCGCCTCGTTGTGATCCCTCTCTTCCGTCTCGTACCCCACCGTCACGCTCGCGAACACGAGCTTTGTGTTCCACGAAAAACACGACGCCAAGTCGACGTCGAGGTCGAACGCGAAGACGGCTTCGTCGCCGACACCGGACGGCGCGCGGATGAATCGTTCGATGCCGACGACGGATGCGATTGGTTTCTTCGGTGTGCGAAGATCGCATTGATGCGCGACGTCGGTGAAAGAAGCGGCGGCGACGAGCGCGGCGAGGACGACGATGACGTAGGTACCGAGGGCGTTGAGTCGGTAGAGCGCCGTGTGCGACATGATGCGTCGATCGTCGCGCGTCGCAGAGTGACGACGACGACGCGTGGATGAATGAAGATCGCGCGCGCGTTGACTCGCGATGATATTAAAACAACAACTAAAACAAAACAAACAAAGAATAACAAAGAAACAATTCACTCGTCGCGCTCGCGCGCGTTTTTCGCCGCGAGGTCTCTGAGAGACTCTTCGACGCGCGCCATGATTGATGCGTACAACGCGTCTCGCGCCTTTGCGTTTTTTTCGCATCGACGACACTTCGCCGTCAAATCCGAAACGTCCAAAGGTTCGCCCACCGTCACGTGCACGCGTTTTCCCACGCCGAGACCCCATTTCCCGTAGCTTTTAACCTGGTTCATCCCAGAGTGGACAAAGGGCAAGATGTCCGGGGTTTTACCCCCCGAGAGCTCGACGTCGCACAAGAGTTTGGCCAATCCCCACCGCATGCGTCCGATTTCGCCGTCGCGACTCACCCGCCCCTCTGGAAAAATGTGCACCCAATCCCCGTCTCTCACGAGTTTCGCCGCCGTTCGCATCGCCGGTTGGTCCACCCCACCCCCGCGTTTGATCGCCAGCGCTTTCCCGCACAAGAAGAAATCCTCTCGAGTTTTATTCTTCGCGCAAATTTCATCCGTACACAGCGTCCATCGAACGCCTCGATGCCGCGGTTCCGTCGCGAAGAAGCTCCACGGTATCAACGAACTCAGCATCCCGGGGTCATCGAACGTCGAGACGTGATTACACACCGTGATTAACCCGCGATCGGGGTTTCGCGTCGAGATGGCGCGTTCAAACGCGTCTCGGTTCGTCGCCGTGGTCGTGTTGACGACGTCCAGGATAAACTTGCTAAAGAGCGCCACGGCTGACAAGACGGCTTGTCGTCCAAAGGTGCCCCACGGCGGGTCCGTCGGGAGGAACTCCGCGGACGGCGCTCGCGGTGACGACGACGTCGACGCGGTGGACGCCGTCGACGTTCGCGCGTCGCCGTCGTCGTCGTTGACGCGCGGCATTGTTTTTCGTTCGTTCAACGCACCGAGGTTAACGACTACGACGACGACGACGACGACGACGACGACGACGGCGACGCGTCGACAGACGGGCGATCGAACGGACGAACGCGCGAACGCGCGGGGAACACCACCGCTCGTCGCGGCGCGCGGGCGGAGGAAGAGTCCGAACGCGACCGTCGGCGTTTGGCGGTTGAACCGAATTACCAAGGCAATGTCAATCGTCACCAAATGAACTCTATTCTCTATGTCGCGTCGCGTTACAAATGTTCGCGCGTCTGTTTACGAGGTACTACTACTGATTGACGCCGCTCGCCGCGGACGTTTCCGTCCGTTTGCTCCGTTATGCGTCTCCGTATCCGTGTGCGTTTCTAGTGTCTAGTGTCGGGCGCGCGCGCGAGGCGACCGACGCGACGGGCTCGTCGTCGCCGACGGGCTCGTCATCGAATCCCGGCGCGCGCGAGCGAACTCACGGCGTTATCCGACCCGGAAACCTGAGACTTGGGGCCTGGGAAAACGTTCCAAAACCTCAAAGTCTCGTCTCCAGCCCCGGTGACGATGGTTTGTCCATCCGGGGATACGGCGAGGTAGAGCACGCGATAGGTGTGTCCCGTGAGCGTCGTGAGCTTGCTCATGCTCGGGTACCTCCAAACGACGATTTGGTTTTGACTGTACCCGTGCGTGCTGACGATTTCGTTGACGTTTTTGCTCCACTCCAAGTTGCACACTTGCGAACCGGTATCGACGCACTGTAAAGGCGCGTTGGTGACGGTGTTCCAGAAGCGAATACACCGATCCGCGGTGCCGCCGCCGCTCGCGAGCAACCCGTGTTGATGCGGACTCCACGCGATGGCTTTCACCGCCGCCGTGTGTTCACTGCACCGCAACGCCGGCGACGTCGAATGCGCGTTCCACACGAACAGCTGGTTATCGTTCCCTCCGCTCGCGAGCTGTCCCTCGTCGTAGGACCACTTGAGCCCGCAGACTTCGCTCTTGTGTCCCAAGAGTTTGGAAGAAAAATCGCTCGCGCTGCGCACGTCGCGATTGAGAATCGACCTGTCTCGGCTTCCGCTCGAGATTGTGTGCGAGTTCCACGCCAGAGTGCCCGCGCGAGAGCGGTGTCCGCGCATCGTGCGCGTGAGTTTACACTTGGCGACGTCCCAGATTTGTACCTCGCCAGAGTTGGTACCGACGCCGAGGTAGGTGCCGCGTTGCGTCCAGGCGACGGAGCACACCGAGTCTTGTTGCGGGGCGAGCTCGCACAGCTTGGTCACCTTGCTCGTGCACGCGCTCCAGAGGTACACGCTCGTCCCGAGCCCGACGGCGAGAATGTTCGATGAACTCCAATCCACGAGGTTGAGGTAAAAATCATCCTGCAACGCGGGGGCGTCGAGCACCTTGAAGGGCGAACGCGAAATTTTCCGCGGCGCTCGACGCCGTTGGGCGAAAATCCCGCCAGAGAGAGGTTGGTTCTCCAACAGAGACGCCACCGGGGAGAGGGTAAACGGACTCTCGCGCGCGACGCCAAAAGAACCGTCGGCGCGAAAACGAAACAAGTTTTTACCCGGACTCGAGTAGGATGTTGAGACGACGAAACTCGGAGAGGACGACGAAGGCGTCGTCGTCGTCGTCGTCGTCGTCGTCGTCCGCGCCGTCGAAGGCGTCGACGGCGGCGTCACACCGTACGCCTCGGGCGGGGACGCGTCCCCGAGCAAACCGCTTCGTAAGAGCGCCCCGTACGCCGCGCTCGCCTCCTCGCGTTCGTGTCCACCACCGTTTCCAGAGACCCCTCCGCCGCGGTGTCCCGCCTCTTCGCCTCGCGTCCCGCCCGTTCTTCTATTGCCTCGTCCGTCTTCGCCGTCGCCACCGTTCGTCGTCCCCGTTCCACCGCCGCCACCGCCACCGCCGTGCGCCACAATCGTCGTCGTCCCGTTCGCGTTATTCATCGTCGTCCCATCCCGCGTCGTCGTCGTCGTAACCGTCGTAATGGTCGGAAACGCCAAACGTCCCGAAGCCGACGCCTCCGTCCCGCCTTCCAACATGACGAAATCCCCGCGAAACCCCGCCGAGGCGCTTCGACTCGGGACGTACCTATCGCTATACTCCCCCGCGACGCGACGCACACCGACACCGCTGCTCGTCGTCGCTTTCGTCGTCGCAACAGCCGCGGCAGCTACAGCCGCGACCGACGCGACAGTCGCGACCGTCCCGGTGTCCCTCGGAGGCGTCCCGGGCGCGCTCTTCGTCTTCGCCGTCGTCCTCCGTCGTCGTCGCGTCGGCGTTCCCAACGGCGTCGCCGGCGCAGACGCGCTCGATCCCACCCTCCATCCGTCCCCTCCGTCGTCGTCGGGCGTCGTCGTCATGTGAATGAATGAATGAATGAATTGAGTGAGTGGGACAGCGACGATGCGACGATGAGATTGATGCGACGATGCGTTCAAGTCGTCGACGGTATCGCGCGCACGATGGGTCGTTCCGCGTGTATCCGTCACCGGTAGGTATCCCCCCGGTACGCCCGCGTTCCGTCGACTGAAGACAGACAGTCACACGGACGGACGGAAGTGTGAATCCACCCACCCACCCATCCGTGTGAATCCTCCTCGAACCGTCGACCAAAACGACCAAAACGACGACGCTTTTTCGCGGTAACGACCCCGAGATCGAGATCGAGATAATGTGTGTTTTCTTGAGTCATGACTGGTCAATAACCCCCTCTTTTCTTTTTTTTTATGTGTTCATCCGCTCTTTTTTCGTCGTCCCCTTCG
>Ga0255780_10001868_pt1 | contig 19473 bp, 14 predicted proteins | sample 071ome_32_FD_179978 | JGI IMG/M metagenome (GOLD analysis project Ga0255780, IMG submission 179978) | Coastal salt marsh microbial communities from the Groves Creek Marsh, Skidaway Island, Georgia - 071405AT metaG (version 2) | ecosystem: Environmental > Aquatic > Marine > Intertidal zone >... | reverse complement strand
CGATCGCAACAGTACCATAAACTCAAGCACGAGCAGACCAAAGAGAAGAAAAAGCTTCGGGCGAAGAAGCAGAAGGAAGTGCAAAAGCTGGTCGCGCTGGGGCTGCCGGTGCCGGAGAAGCCCGTGCCGCACACGATCGATAACCAGCGAGTGATCGACGACACGTTCATCGGGAAGAACGCGGAGGAGGAGGTGAACGCTCGGGTGGCTGCGGAGGAGCAGGACGACGAGTTCGCCGAGCACTTTGCCAACGCGAGGCCGCCAAACGTGCTGCTCACGACGGGCTTCACGTGCAGCAAGCTGATGTATCGGTTCTTGTCCGAGATGCTCGAGGTGTTTCCGGCGGCGACGTACTACAAGCGGAAAGGGTATTCGCTGAAGAAGATCATCGAGTACGCCAAGAACAGGGACTTTACAGACGTCGTGGTGTTCAACGAGGACCGCAAGCAGATCAACGGCATGATCGTCGTGCACCTGCCGGACGGGCCGACGGCCTTCTTCCGACTGTCGAGTTTGGTGCTGAGTACGGATATCAAGGGGCACGGACGGGCGACGGGGCACAAGCCCGAGCTGGTGCTGAACAACTTTTCGACGATGCTGGGTCACCGGATCGGCAGGATGTTTGCCAGCCTGTTCTGTCAGGATCCGCAGTTCAAGGGGCGGCGGGTGGTGACGATGCATAACCAGCGGGATTTCATCTTCTTCCGGCACCACCGGTATATCTTCGAGGAGAAGACCAGGAACAAGACGGAGAAGGGGGCCGACGGGAAGAGCAAGAAGGTGAAGGAGACGGCCGTGCGGGCTCGTCTCCAGGAGTGCGGCCCGAGGTTCACGCTACGGCTCGAACAGCTGCAGAAGGGGACGATGGATACCAAGGGCGGCGAGTTTGAGTGGCTCGCAGAGAAGGGCTACAGCCGGGACGAGCGCAAGAAGTTCGAGCTGTAGATTGTATGTAGATTGTTGGGCTGTGATCTTGCTACTCCAGAAGTAGATGGTGTTGGGGAAGAGGTCTGGGACACCGACATCCTCGGCGACTCGATCGCCATCATGGTGCGCGGCAAGGTCCGCGCCTTTGGGTCCTCCATCCGCCTCAAGAACTGCCTGGAGGTTGGTGCCAGTCGGCGTCGCACGTCCGCGAGGGATCGGATCCCGATCGTCCGTCCTATGTCCTCTTCTGTAATTTGACCGAGCAACTTGCCTCGGACCCATGCGGGGCCCATGCCGGCTGGGACTCTATCTACCGACCTTGTCGAACACCGTTGGCAAGTCGATCGTTGTTCGGTGTGGGCGTTTGCCTCGTTACTCGCCCCCGCGACCCCACAAAATTATACATTATACCATGAATCCATCGATAGTATCCTTCGCGGCGCTCATTGCAGCGCTGCGCTTGCTGGGCGTCAACGCCGAAGAGCAGTGCGAGAGATCCACGATCGACATCTACACTGGTCGCTGGTCGCCCGACTTCATCACCGGCGCCAAGGGAACAATCGTTGATGAGACGGACATAGTTCTGCGTGAGGGATCGTCCAAGACGCTCATGGCGCTCACGGAGCCGTTCACCGAGTTCTCGTTCGTTTCCACCCTCGAGGCGGGGTTCCCAGTCGACTCGATCGTCGACATCGTCCTCCAGGGGGACGCCATCCAGTCGACCGCGGTGTACATGGTGGATAGCAGAACGGGAACAGTCTCGGAGGTGGTCGACTTGAACGACATCTCGCCCGAGTCCATCGCCGTCAGCGAGGTCATTCAGGACCGCTTCCGCATCGTCGGACCGGACGCAGGCGACTGGTTCCGCCTCTCTATCAACGCCAAGGACATCCGTCCTGAATCCTCCGACAACGAGTCGTGGGACACGATCATCTTCCGGGACGTCAGTGGAGTGGGCGCGTCGCTGTATATCGCCGAGGCGAGGATCCTGCCCGACAAGCAGGGCTGCCTCAAGGACATCACCCCGATGTCTGGCTGCATTGGATCCATCTGCAACCCGGACATTGACGGTGTCATGGCGCTGTCCAAGTCCGTTCCCTTGTACGGCTTTGGCCCGCTGTCGACGCTCGCCGCCGAGACGGCCACGGCTGCTGGCATCGTCGACGAGGTCAGCATCATCGCCAAGCTCAAGCCCGGGACCACCAACGCGGATGTCGCCAAGCTTTGCGCGACTCTCCAGGGGATGGATGCGGATGCCGCCCCGGCAGAAGTCTTCGCCAGGGGCTGGGAGATTGACTCCACCCTGCGTGGCAGCACGGTCCTTCGCGATGACCTGCCAAAGGCCGCCTGCAAGGTCGATATGGTACTCAGCAACGGTCCCGAATACGAGGATGTCTATCTTTACGCGATGTCTGCCGAGGCGGCGACGGCCGAGGTCGAGTGGCCGCTCGTCACGATCACCGTCTCGAGCTACGACGCGATCAACGACGTGCGCGACCTCGCCACGGACTACGTCAGCTACTTTGATCGAGACGGCACTGCCTTTGCGTCGGGAAGGCCTTTCGGCGGGTCTGGCCGCGAGCTCCGGGAGGGCGGGGCGGAGGGCGAAGGAGTCGTCGTGGTCCACGAGGTCGCCGAGGATGCTTCTCCTGGGGACGCTTCCGTGGAGCCTGTCTCCAGCGAAGTCGAGCAGGCCGACGTGATCAACTCGGCGGCCAAGCCTGCTGGGTGCCCCGGGGTCCCGTGGGGTCTCAGTCGCATCGACCAGGCCAACCTGCCGCTCGACGGTGTCTACAACACCGCCTTCATGTCGGGTGCCCGCGTTCACGTCTACATCCTGGACACGGGGCTCAACAACCACTCGGACTTTGCCGGCCGCCTCGGCGACGGTGTCGACTGCACGAGCGGGACTTGCCGCAGCTCCTCGTACGCGGACGGCACGGGCCACGGAACCCACGTTGCCGCGACCGTCGCGGGAACCTGCTACGGTGTCGCCAAGGGCGCCATCATTCACCCGGTCAAGGTCCTGAGCAACGGCTCTGGCTCCTACTCGGGCATCATCGCCGGCATCAGGTGGGCGACCGATCACGCCAAGAGGAACGGCGTCCGCGGCGTGATCAACATGTCGCTCGGGGGCAGCTCCTCTGGCAGCCTCAACTCGGCCACCAACACCGCCGTCGCGCAGGGTATGGTCGTGGCCGTCGCGGCCGGAAACGAAAGCGGCGCCGACGCATGCTCCAAGTCCCCGGCCAGCGCAAGCGAGGCGCTGACCACGGGCGCAATCACCAAGACGGACCGCTGGGCGTCCTTCTCCAACGTCGGTCGCTGCCTGGACATATGGGCTCCCGGAAGCAGGATCGCGTCTGCCGACTACCATAACTTGAACGGCTACACGTTCAAGGACGGCACGTCCATGGCGAGCCCGCACGTCGCCGGTGCGGCCGCGCTGTACCTCGAGAAGTACCCGAACGCAACGCCCGCCCAAGTCAGGGCCGGCCTGCTCAAGGCGGCCGTGCAAAGAAACATCTACTCCGGCTCGACCACGGCAATCTTGCAGGTGATCGGGCTGTAGGCGGTGGTGACGGGGAGAGGTGAGCGGGGACCCGTACACCCACGTCGGAATTCCTCGTTTGTATTTGATTCGTCGTACAATTATTCGTAGTATTATTCGTAGTATTGATGCGTAAGTCTTGTACTAGTACTCGTTGTTGCTTGCGTTTGTTGTCCTGCGTGCCGTGGGGACGTCGGCGTGTCGGCCTCGTCCCTGACCTGCCTGGCCTGACCAAGGTGGTTCCCTGCCCGGCTGGCAACGACCGAGGTTTTCTCAATCCAATTTAATTCTATGTATTCGAATGAATCTTATCGCAGCGTTGTTCATCTCAGCATGGCTGGCGGCCACGTATTGCCAAAGGATTCCGGATCCTGTTGAAGCTCAGTGGGGCAATTCGTTCGTTGGAACTTTGCCGCCGATACGGCTCGACGAGCGATCATCCGCGCCGTGCCTTGATGAAGAAATCAGTATATATACTCGTGACGGGCAGTTTGCCCCGGGATGGCTCTCGGGCTCGAGAGGGACGGCCCTCGAGATTGAGTCCGATCGTGCGTTGTTTCGATGAGCCAATTGGCTCAACTGTGTTGCAACACACGCGACCTTCTCAGCCCCTCTGGCCCCCCTCACCCCACGCACCGACCCTGCCTCCCTCCCTGCCTCCCTCCCCACAGGTCGAATCTCTGCATTCGTCTCGCCGTTCTCGGAGTTCTCGTTCAGGTCCGTCTGTGCTGTCGGCGATTCTCTCCGCCACTCCCGCTCGCGCACCTTGGATCTCACTCTCCCTCACGAAATCCATCGACGCTATCGACGACCGCCCGCAGGCGTTCGACCCCGTTCTGTGATAATGCCGTTTTAGACATGGTCTTGCATGGCAACGTGCTCTCGCGCGCCTCGGTGGTACTGTATTCTAGCGGCACTGGCGTCGTGTCGACGCCGACGCCGCTGTGGCAGGCGTCTCCAGACGCGGTCTTGGAGAAGCAGACGCTCGGCGGAACGCTACGTGTCGTCGCCCAAGATGATGACATGTTTCGGGTCTCGGTGAATCTCAAGTCGGCCATCAGGGGGCGGGGCGCCGGCGACCAGTACAGGCAGCAGCAGCAGCAGCGCATGTGGGACACGATCATCATCCGTGACGATTCGGGAAGGGGCTTCGGAATGTTGCTGGAGTCGGCGAGGATTCTCCCCGACCGACCCATTCCCGGGATCAAGGACGGCACGTCGTCGAGTTGCGTAGGGTCGATCTGCAACGAGGGTCTTGAGCAGTCGGAATCGGCCACACAGGAGAACCCAAAGCTCGTGCCGTTGTTCGGCTCCGTGTCGGACAAGCTCGAGGCCATGAGAGGACCCGAGACGCCGCCGACCTCGGCGTCCTCCACGCCGTCGTCGCTCTCGTCGGATCGAGTCAAGGTCAAGGTCAACGGGCGCCTTCCGGACGAGGGGTTCACCCGCGGGGAGCTCGATGCGCTGTGCGATGCCGTGGCGGCCACGGGCCTCGGGTCGTGTATGCTGGACGACATTGACCGCGGGTTCATCGAGCGGGATCCATCCGCCAACGTCCACTGGCCCATCGTGTCGATCGAGGCTGGCTCGTTCGACGATCTGACGGCGATTCGAGAGCTCGCATTCGGCCATATGCGTTGGATGGAGGTCAACGAGCTCGCTGAGGGGATGGGCGGCCCAAGCGGTGGCGGCATCTTTGCGCCGCCGTCTCGCCTCGTGGACACCCGGCCGTCGCCGCCGTGTATGGGCATTCCCTGGGGACTGGATCGGATCCAGCGACAGGACGTGCCGGAGGAGCTCAGCGGCGAGGGGGTTCGCGTGTACGTCTTGGATACCGGGGTGACGCCAAACTCCGAGTTCGGAACACGGCTCCTGGACGGGGTCAACTGCATGTCGGGAGCCTGCACGCCGGGCGACACGCGGGATGATACGGGCCACGGCACCCACGTCGCCGGCGTCATCGCCGGAAGCTGCTACGGAGTCGCCGGGGGCGCCGAGATCGTGCCCGTCAAGGTGCTCGGCAGCTCGGCAGGCGGCTACGACGCCGTGATCTCTGGGTTGAAATACAGCGTCTACGACCTGCAGCGGGCGGCCAACGGCGATACGGGCGGTCGGACAGACGGCAGCGCCACGAACGTGCGCGGCATCATCAATATGAGCCTGGGCGGCCCGCGTTCTGCGGCACTGAACGACGCCGTCAAACGGGCTGTGGCCCTCGGCGTGCCCGTCATCGCGTCGGCCGGGAACGACGGCTTTAGCAACGCCTGCACGTTGTCGCCGTCCTCCTCGGCGGCTGCCGTCTGCGTGTCCGCCACCAATGCCATGGACACCGCCGCGTCGTTCTCGAACGTGGGATCCTGCGTGGATATCTGGGCCCCGGGCCGGGACGTGGTCTCGGCAGACTACCGGAACGAACAAGGATATATCATCAAGAGCGGGACGAGCCAAGCGACGGCGTACGTGGCGGGGGCCGCCGCGCTGTTGATGCAGGCAGCGCCGCACCTCAAGCCGTGGGAGGCCGTCGGCGTCATCTACAACGCCGCAGAGCTTCTCGACCTCGCTCCCGACACGACGCGGCGATTTTTGAGTCTACACGGGCTCTTGGCGGCCTTGGACGGGCTGACGCGGGGCGGAAGCGGGGGCGACCCCGCGTTTGGGTGATCTGTTTGTCATTCAATCACGATGCATTCAAAATCATCACGAATCCAAATCACGATGCATTCCCGTCATATCGTATCATATGCTTTTCTAATGCTTGAACCGCAGACTGAACGTCACGAGGTCGTCGTCGACGGACCCGGGGGACAGACCCGAGACGGACATTCCGTTGTTGTGCGCCGCCGACCCGTTCCGCGGGAGCTTGGGGATCGGCATCGGCATGGTCGGCATCGAAGACAGTGTGGACATGGTCGAGAACGGGGACAGCAACGTGTCGTCAAGCGACCTCCTCGACCCAAGTGCCCCCAACACCGCGTCCCCGTCGCCGTTATTCAACTCCAGCGACTTGCGGCTCCCGCTCAAACTCGTACTCAAACCCAACCCCAGCCTTGCCCCCGCGCTCTTCGGCGCGTGACCACGGCGCCCGGCCCACCTATACCGTCCCCCGGAGTCGGTCGCCGCAACGGGCGTGCTCCCGGGCAGCAGATACTCGACCGTCAGCTGCCTGTACAGCAGCTGCCCCTGCTTCCGACACCGTCCCTGCATGAGCGACAAAGTTTCCGGGCTCTCAATCACAGTCTGCCTCATCGCGTCCATGATGGCCATCGCGAAGCTCTGCCCCGCCCGCCACGCAAACGTCCCGCCTTGCCCGCACGTCCCCTCCCAGAACGTGTGCAGATCCTCAATCACCCGCAGCATACACATCCCGCCCATGGACGCCCCGTTCTGGAACTTCTCCACGAGGAGCACGTTTGGCCTGAACAGCTCAGAGTACGTCTGCGGGCAGTCGTCCACACAGATGACTGGCGCCGCCACGTGCGTCCCCGCCGCCATCCGATCCCCCGGGCCCGCACACCCGAGCGCCATCAACGCGTTCTTATCCGCCGCCAGCGGCAGCGTATCCGGCCAGGTGCTCGTGATCCTCGTCGGCCACTTTTCGTAAGGAATCAGCGCCGCCGACGCGTCCAGGCCGCCGAATATCAACTCGACGTACTCTCGCTTGCCCTTGCTGCAGACATACGTCTTGTACCTGGCCTTGTTATCGATGAGAAACTTCCGGAGCTCCCACCAGCCCTTTCGAATACGAACCCGGAAGAGGTACCGATCGAAGTGCATGTAAAACATGTCAGGGTGGCTCCGCATCACGCCCGTCGGCCACCCTCGCCTGCCGCGCACCACCCGACCGTCCCACGCCCGGACCTCGACCTCCTCCCACTCGACCCCCTTCAACGACATCCCCTCGCCGAAGAGAAGGAGCGACAGATCGTCTTCCTCGGGACTCCCGCTGACGGCAATATCGGGCACGTCGTGCATACACATCTCTGCGTCGACGAGCGTGAGATCGAGATCCAGGACAACGGCCACCCGCTTCGACCCACGCAACGACTCGCAGAGCTCCACCGCGTCAAGGTTCGTGGCGTACACCAACCAACAGATGCTATCCCTGCTCGCGACCGTCGGCACCCGCGGGACCAACACGATGTCGACGTTGTCCCGCGTCTTGGACACCAGACACATCGACTGCTGGTGACACACGAGTAGCATATCCATCAGCAGCTCCGAGTGGACCTAGTGGGACGAAGAGGGGAGGAGGCGAGGAGGCGAGGAGGCGAGGAGGCGAAGCGCGAGTGAGAGAGAGCAGGTGAGAGGGAGGGAGCGCGGGACACGCATGGGGTTGAACGACACACCGTCTCGTGCGGGATTGACGAGATGAGCGCGTCGGGACCCCGTTCGTTCATCAGATTCTGGATGGCCAATGACGGAAGGGACACGTTTTGGAGCTCGATATTCTCGATCGTCCCGTTGCGAATGATAGACAGGTGCGTGGCGGACGTCGCGTACAGGCGCGCGAAGACAAACGCAGACGCAGACGAGGTCCCGGACGCATCCGACGCATCGAGCGCATCAGACGATTCGCCTCCGACTTTGGGAATGTTCATACGTGCCCGTGCTCGTTCACTGAGCACCAGCTTCACGTTGCTCCACATCCGCCTCTTGGACGTTCCGGGCACTCGCTGCTCCGTGAGAACAGGGTCAACCAAGCGCGTCCGCGGCGGCGTCCCGTGCACTGCGTGTGCAGTACCGACCGGATTCTGAGAGCTATATCCATGAGAGGGGTGATAGGAGGGCACGCCCTTGGCGGGCAGCGGGAAATCCAGCTGACTCCGCTCCATCTGACTGACACGCGTTGAGAAAGACAGGTACTTATCGGGTTAAGCGTTCTAGACCGGTTCAAGGGTATCGTGTTGAGTGTAAAGACGACCTGATATGCTTTTCTGGACAATGGAGAAGTGCGATAGGAGGGACCGGTCTGGAGGAACAAGAAGAAACGTCGGGACCGGGTCCGTCGGGGACGGCAGCCACACAAGGTGACCCGAATCTCTCCCTTCTTTCCAGAACCAATCGCGTCGGAAAATGAACAGCTCGAGCCGAGGGCGCCTTCTCAAAGAGCTCAAGTCGGCGACCCAAACCGGCACACAAACGGACACCGTCGCCCGTCTCGGCCTGGTCGACGAATCGAACCTGAACGAATGGGTCGCCGTCCTACAGGGTCCTGCGGACACACCGTACGCCGGTGGCACCTTCAGCGTGCGGCTGTCGGTGCCGAGCAGCTACCCGCTGTCGGCGCCGACGGCGACATTCTCCACGCCAATCTTCCACCCAAACGTGCACTGGCGCACGGGGGAAGTGTGCCTCGACATTTTGAAGAGCGACTGGAGCCCGGCGTGGACGCTCATGTCTGTGTGTAGGGCCATCGTGGCCCTGATGTCGGACTTTTCCGGGGCGGACTCGCCACTGAACTGCGACGCCGGTAACTTGGTGCGCCGCGGGGACATGCGGGCCTTCGAGGCGCTGGCCAAGATGTATACGACCGACCTGGCCCGCGGTCGGCGGTAGAACGTCGCTTACATGGTCGCCGTCATCAGTCGGAGGAGACTCGGTCCAATGAAGTCCTTGCCGGAATCTATGGAATGGCTGGAATGGCTCGGTGTGTCCACGCAAGACGCCAGCAGCTGGTGGATGTCCTTGTTCAACAGAAACACCCCGACGGCGAACCGGGTTCTCGCGTCCTTTCCGTTGTCCACAAACAGCGGGAACGTCTTGTTGCCGTCGGCGACCTGGCTGTGCGACCCGAGGAGTACCACCGGGTACCGGAGCGGCACGTCGAGGATGCGGCTGGCGATGGAGACAATCTCGCCGGCGAATCCAAGGGCGATCGAGGTGTCTCGGTCTGCGATCGGCGATGACTGCGATTCGCCGCCGCCGCCGCCGTCGTCGTCGTCCTCGAAGGCGTGCCGCCACGTGGCCGGGTCGATGGCACAGCCGTTGATCGCCACGCGCTGGTTCCCTTGTCTGTCTTGAGTGCTCGAGGACGAGTCCTCGTTGTCGTTGTTGTCTCCAGACCATTGGTTTTCAAATCGGTTCAGTGCCGCTGTAACGTTAGGAATGCCAGTACCTCCCTCTGACCCGTCGAGGTCGACGACAGATACGCGAAAGAGGGACGAGAGCTCGGCGAAGAGCATGGCGCGGCGGGCGCCGACCTGGGAGCGTGGAGCAGAGCGAGTGCGTCAGCGAGTGCGCCAGGGCACCAGGGCACCAGGGCACCAGGGCGTCACGGATGCATCACGACAGCAGTATACTTCGAGTCTTCGTGCGTGCGTACCTGAGTCACGAGGGTTTGCAGGCGGGTGTCGCTGTCGAGCGCTGCTGCAGACGCGTCAATCTTTTCGGAGGCATGGGACAGGGCCTGGAGGGTGTTCAAGAGGGCCTGGGAGCGGACCTTGACCCTGGTTGAGAGGTCTGGCGGGAAGGTGGCTGCCACGTGATCGTCCGTGGTGGGCAGCGGGGTCGTGGTGGTGGACGGCTTTCTGCGATCAGTTGAGATTTCCCTTGCTCGGGCTTTCAGTTCCTCGACGCGGCATGCGCGTTCCTGCAAGGTTTGCCGCGACACGCGCTCTGTGCGCATGGCGACCACCTGGTGACAAACCTGTCGTCGTCGTCGAGGAGAGAAATTCGCAAAAAAACGAAATGGGGGACGACTCGCCGCACCAGCAGCATTCCCTGGAGGTCGACACGATCGACGCGGTCGACGGTGATGCGTCGTCGTATGACACTGTGGACGCGGCGCACGCGGGAAAGACCGTCAAGAAGGTCCTGCTGCTCGTCGCGATGGAGGCCGAGGCCATGCCGATGGTCGAGAGCCTCAAGCTGAAAAAGACCACGACGTTGATCCCTCCGCCCGCGCCGTGCGCGACATTCGTCAGCGACGACGGGTCCATCTGCCTGACCTACTACGGCAAGTGTCCGAACACGGGCATGTGTTCGGTGGGTATCGAAGAGCTCGACCGAAGGACCGACCCGCGCCCGCCCGCTCACCCGCTCGCGCGCTCGCGTTCTTATCTTCCAGGTGGGCACCGCGCCGGCGGCGCTCTACACGTACCTGGCCGTCCAGGCCTTCCAGCCCGACCTGGTGATTTCCACGGGGACGGCCGGTGGGTTCAAGGCCAAGGGTGCGGCGATCGGGGACGTGTTTATCGCGTCGGCCACGGTCAACCACGACCGGCGGATTGCCATTCCCGGATTTGATCGATACGGTGTCGGCAAGCTGCAGTGCGTCACGGCGCCCAAGATGCGGCGAGATTTGGGTCTCAAGGTGGGTTGCTGTAGCTCTGGGAATTCCCTCGACTGGCACGACATGGATATGAAGATCATGCTGGAGCACGAGGCGGCGGTCAAGGAGATGGAGGCGGCGAGCGTGGCCTGGGCGGCGAGCATGTTTGGGGTGCCGCTGCTCGCGGTGAAAGCAATCACGGACATCGTCGACGGCGACCAGCCAGCGCACGAGGAGTTTTTGAGCAACCTGGCGGCGGCGGCGCAGGCGTTGCAGGGGGTCGTGCCCAAGGTGGTGGCGTACATCGCGGGGAAGCAGATCCAAGAGCTTTATGAGTAGTGCTGAGCTGTTGAACCAATTTCCCTTGGTTGCGTTTCCTGAATCAGGGACGTTTGGAGGGAACTCATGCCGGACGATCCCGCGCAGTACTATAATCTCTTCTCGGAATGGCGAGAACATGAGCTCCGAGAGTGCGTTCTGGAATTCACCACCCTCGCCCCGTCTCTGCTCTCACCCACAAGAGTGGCCACTCCCGTCGTCAGGTACCTGAGCGAGCGCGGGCAGGCCAACGCGCCGAGAAACACGCCCGTTGAGCTGCTCCGTGCTCAGTGCGCGGATGTCGCCGAAGCGGAAGTCGCCCGGCAACGTGCCACGCTCCGGCCACGTGCCACGGCGGCGCGACAGGTCGCCGCGCCGAGCCGACCCATCGGCGGCGGTGGCGCGAACGGCGCCGACGGGAGGAAGCGGGCGTTTATCGTCGGCATTAATTACATAGGAACGAGGATGCAGCTCGCGGGTTGCATCAACGACGCCCGCTGCATGCACTACCTGCTGCGCCATCGGCTGGGATTCTCTGACGACCAGATTCTGTTCATGGCTGACGACCATCCGGACCCCGCACGTCGACCGACCAAAGCGAACATCATCGCCGGGTTGCGGTGGCTTGTCAGCGACCTCCGAACGGGCGATTCTCTTGTGTTTCACTACAGCGGCCATGGCGGAAGCCAGCGCGACGTTACGGGGACCGAACGCGACGGTCGGAGCGAAACGCTCGTGCCGCTCGACTCGACCTACGCCGGCCAGATCTCCGACGACATGATCAACCAGATCATCGTGCGGCCGCTCCCTCAAGGCGTGCGACTTCACGCGATCATCGACGCCTGCCACTCCGGGACGATGCTCAACCTGCCGTTTCGCGCCCCGTGCGTTGGAGGAACGATGACGTGGCACTCCGAGTACCCGCAACACCTCATCGCGAGCAAAGGAACGAGCGGCGGGTTTGCTGTCCAGTTCAGTGCGTCCGACGACAGCGAGTTTGCGGCCGACACGGCCGCGCTCAGCGGCACAGGCACGCCCACTGGCGCCGCCACGTTTAGCTTCATACAAGCAATAGAAAGGAAGGGCCTCAGTACCACGTACGGGGAGCTCGTCACCGACATGTTCTTCTGCCTGGCCAACGCCGGGCTGGCCCAGACAAACGGCGGGTACGACCCGTACTACGCGAGTCTGTTTTCGGGCGGCACGAGCTTCAAGGGGCAGACGCCGAGCATCTCGGCGAGCTACGCGTTCGACCTCAACTTTCCTCTCAAGTTGTGACCGTTATAAACATACATAAGTCGTTGGTCATTTCTTGGCGCCGCCTGCTGCGCCTTGCGAGTCCCGCAGGTTCTCCCTGCGCGCTGCCGCGACCACCTCTCGCGCCGCCTTTGCCTTGGGCAGCGACGTGGTCACCGCGTACCCCCGAACCTCCCGCTCGCCCGTCACCGGCAGCAGGAGGTTGAAGGCCGTCGCCATGAACAGCGAGGCGTCCGTCGCTTTTATCTCGCTTGTGTGCTTGTTGATCCGCGGCCGCCGTCGGGACATTGCCACGGAAAACCCGACGGTGTCGTCGACAAAGTTCTGCGCCAGCAGCTCGAGCGCCGTCTCTGCCTCCCGCGAAAGTCTGACGTCCGGTCCGCACGTCGACTGCGCCAGATAGGCCGCCCGAGACGTCGGCAACAGCCGCTTATCGTCGTCAGTGAGCGGCGCTTGAATCGCTCGCCACTCGCTCTTCACCGCCTCCTCGGCCTGCGTCACTCGCTCTTGAATCTTCCGCTTCAACCGATCCTTGGTCGACTCGGTCCTGCGCAACATCTCTTGGGCTGCCTGCTTTTTCTTCTTGTCTTTGACCATCTTGCTGTAGAGGGAGGGGGAGAGGAGCAGTGAGCGATCGAGCCGACGCCAAGACCGAGCAAGAACGACGTGCCTCCATGCCAGGTAGTTCCGGACGATCTCTTTGACGTGCTGCGCAAAGCTCTGGTTGTACTTGACCCATCTGCAGTACGCACGCGGGGGTGAGAGTGAGCGAGTGAGCGCGAGGGCGGGAGCTGCTCGCTCAAAGGTCTGGCTGCACGCATCCGTCATCCGACGACGACGACGAAAACCTACTGCTCCGGGTGATGATGAAAGAACTGGTGGTACATCTTCTCAAGCTTGATTGAACCTGAGAGAGGGACGGCCTGCGGGAGCACGACCTCGGCCGTCGGAAGCGGGGGACATCCCGGGGGAAGTCCCATCGTTCGAAACTCCGGTTCAGCGGGCGCGTGTCAGGTCCCCGAGTCTCGGGCGCGCGGAGGGAGATGCACTTCGACGTGTTTACCCGCGGATGTACGCGCGCGATGAAGGGAGGCTGGAAAATTCACAAAATTCACAAAATTGAGATTTTCCTTACACGTCGTAGCCTGGCGGGCGGGCGAGCGAAGCGCGTAGCGCGAGTGAGAACGGGCGAGCGAACGAACGAACGAGCGCTCGATGCGTAGGTCGAAGAAGTCGATACGGACCATCTGGGTTTGCGCTCGCCCAGGCCCACTGGTCCGCGCACATGGCCTCGACGTCGAGTTTCGCCTTCCATCCCAGCTCCCGTTCGGCCGTCTCGGTCGCGGCCCACACGGCCTCCGCGTCACCGGGCCGACGTTCCGTCAGGTTGAGCGGCACCTTGAGCCCACTGGCCTTCTCAAAGGCGTGCACCATCTCCAGCACGGTGGTTCCGTGGCCCGTTCCCAGGTTGTAGGCGACGCAACCCAGCTTTGACTCCTTCTCCAGCTTTTTCAGTGCGGCCATATGGCCCTCGGCCAAGTCGACGACGTGGATGTAGTCGCGGACGCACGTCCCGTCCCGCGTCGGGTAGTCTGTCCCGTAGACTTGGAGCACGGGTCGGTGCCCGAGCGCCACCGCTTGGACCCACGGCATGAGGTTGTTGAGCATCACCTGGTGCTCGCCGATCTTTCCGCTCGGGTGCGCGCCGACCGGGTTGAAATATCTGAGCAGGATGATGTTCCACTCAGGGTCGCTCGCGGCAAGGTCCCTGAAGATGTCCTCGATGATCAGCTTGGTGCGACCATAGGGAGACACGGCTTTGAGGGGGTGTTTTTCGTCCAACGGGACGTACGTGGGATTTCCGTAGACGGTGCAGGAGGACGAAAACACGAGGGTCTTGCAGCCGTTCTTCGCCATCGCCTTGCAGAGCTCGACGGTGCCCGCGACATTGTGGTCGTAGTACCTGAGGGGGTTGTCCACGGATTCGTTCACGTACTTTCGCCCCGCAAAGTGAATGACGGCGTCGAACTTCTGCCCGGCGAACAGTCTGTCCATCTCGACGAACGAGCGGAGGTCGGCCTTGACGAACGTCAAATTCTTCCCGTTGTCCCCGGCCAGTTCGACCACGCGCTCCACGGCGAGCTCGAACGAGTTGTCCAGGTTATCGACGACCGTCAGCTTATAGCCTGGCGAGGGGGGTGAGGCGACGGGGTGAGGCGACGGGGTGAGGCGACGGGGTGAGGCGACGGGGTGAGGGCCGGTGCGAGGCGAGGAAGGCGAGACGAGGACCATTCTCGACGACGTACCATTCTCGAGGAGACAGAGTGCAGTGTGGCTCCCGATGAAGCCAGCGCCACCTGTGACGAAGATGTTCTTCATGCTGGGCCGTGTGTCAATGCGGGAAAGCGCGTCAATTTCCGAGTCCCAGCTCAGCAATTCGGTAAGGGAGCAATTCAACGAAACGAAAACGTCGTCTTGAATTGACTAAATGACCCGTCAGGTAGGGCGTTACAGGAAGATACTGCGTGTAACTGCAATGCCGGTAGAGTCGTGCTGAACTGGAACGAAATTGGAATCGCCGGGACGTCCCGTCTTTTCGGCTGATGATCAACGCAACCGTACCCTTTCTTAGCGTTCGCAAGCGACTGCCTACACGGGCTGGTACGTCAGCAACGTGCCGTTGGGGTTCGTCGTTCCCACGATGGCCGTGAGCCGGTCCGTGGTCACTCCCCCGCCATTGACCGCCCCGTTCTTGTCGTAGATGCCGTAGTAACTCTCGAGCGGCTCAAGCAGCCTGAGGTCGATCATGTTGACGTAGACGGGCGGCGGGCGGTTCTTATGGCCCTGGAAGATCAGCAGCTTGGTGTACTGCTCCTGCATCCTTCCGTAGAGCGAGCCGGCGACCAAGGGCTCCCTGGCGTTGGACTTCATCAGCAGTCCGAATTTGGCGTTTCGGTGCGAGAAGGCCGTGTCTTCGATGCCCACTCGGGCCACTGCGCTCTTGGCCTTGCCCCCGCCGAGGGCCTGAAACTCGTACACGAGCGAGCTGCCGTCGGTGTTCCACGTCGCCGCTTCGATCAGCGTCTGAATACCCCGCTTGTCCAGCCAGTCGTAGAGGAACAGGCTCACGTAGCTATAGTACGTGTTCTGTTCAGGGTACGCGTAGAGGAGGTCCTCCAACTCGCCATTGTTCGGCCACCCCATCAGCTCGAGCTGGGCGTCGGCCATTGTCATCTCCTTCACCCCGTCTTGGAAGCTCTTCAGGGGTATGGGGCTCTTGTTGTCCACGCCCAGGGCCACGAGCTCGGCAAGGAATTCCTCCTCATCCCCGAAGTAGATGCCGACCAGCTCGATGTAGAACTTTCCCGGTTCGTTCAACGGCGGGAACAGCTTGAGCCACGCGTCCCTGAGGGTGCTGGCGATGCCGACGTCAGCGGATGTGCCGCCGTCAAACGGTTGGTTGTTCGTCACCTCCAAGTTGAGCGTGATCTTGTCGCTCAATCCCATGCTCAGCTTCTGGTAGAACGAGATGTTCTCTACCGTCTGGTTCGCCAACACGTGGACCCGCGTCACACGCTTGGGCGTCTTCAGCGTCTTCATCGTGAACTCGGTCGCGATGCCCACGTTTCCCCCGCCCCCGCCACAGGACGCCCAGAAAATCTCCGAGTTCTCGTTGGTCGCCGTCGCCTCGACAATCTCGCCGCCCGGCAGGACCATGCGCACCGAGATGAGCTGGTCGCAGAGCAGGCCAGCCTGACGGCTCCCGAACCCCCAGCCCCCGCCGAGCGTCAGACCGGCAATTCCCACGGTCGGTTTCTGGCCGACCGGGACGTTCCTCGTTCGGTTTGACTTGGACGCGACCTCGTACACCACCTCGCCGGCGAGAGCGCCCGTCTGCACGGTCACCGTATCGAGGTCATCAGACACCTTGACGGCATTCATCTTGGAGAGGTTGATGCTAATCGCGCCTGACGAACGAGCAAAGCGCAGAGGAGAGAGTGAGAGAGTGGGGGAGTGGGAGCGAGCAAAGCGCAAAGGAGAGAGTGAGAGAGTGGGAGCGAGGGCATGCGAGTGAACCGCGTCGGAGTTCAACACCCACCGTTCATCACCGACCCCCCGCTGTTGCTATGACCTCCGCCCCGCGCCGTCACCCGTGCCCCAAACCGGCGCGCGCAGTCCAACGTAGCAACGATTTCTTCCTCGGACGTCGGCAAGACGATGCTGAGCGGATACGCGGACCACATCTTCGACGAGACCATCCTCAGCCGCTCGTAGGTCGTGTTCCAGGGCTGCACGACGTCCAGGCGGTTTTTCGTAAGGCAGAGTTCGAGCGAGTTCAACCCGCTGGACTGAGCCCTCGCGATGCACGCGGAGAGCACGAACCCTGAAAATGCCAAGAGGAAGGCCACCATTTCAGCGTCGTTGGTGTTGGGCCTCTTTAATGGTACCGTGGTAATGCAAAGAAGGACCGATGTATGCAAACGATGTATGTCGTATATGAGGACCAAGGGCCGCGACCCTTGGTCGGTGCCTCGGCTCCACCGGTGGAGCCGCGAGATCCTGCGAGATCCGGCAATGTCGGGATGCTCGAAATCCCGACCGCACAGACAAATAGACTTGAAAATGTTTCGCCTCATCGTCGCGCATGTATTCTCGATCGTTCTGGTCGCGCTCTCGCCCCAGGGTTCGCTGGGAATCGGGGTCGTAGAATTGGCTCCGCCCGGCACCGACTTTGATGAGCTGCCTTTTGCGAGCTCTCTCAACGCAGGATCGCAGGAATTGGATATTTCTGTGGAAGTGGGGTACGTGTCCGCGCGGGCGGGCGGATTTCTCCCCGGTTTCTCCCGTGCACTTCGCGATTCGGCATCTCCCTCACGCTTCAAATTTCCGCCTCTCGTAGTGTTCTCGTCGCGAGGAACGCAAACGGATCGGTGCTGATGCGCGTCGAGGCTCCTTTGTATCGCAATCTCAACTCTGAAGGCGATGTCATGGCGCCATTCGGCCCCACGCTGAGGGTTGAGCGTGGCGGCTGGTACTCGGTAGGTATCTCGCTGGCTTGTTTGCGCCCCGACCCAAACCTCACTCACTCCCGCCCGTTCGATCGCTCGATGAGTCTCCAGGTCAATCTCAAAAACAACCTCGAACCGCAGCCAGGCGGCAATGTGACCACCCAGGCCAATGCTGGGATCACAAACTTCCACGTGCACGGTCTGCACGTGTCTACCGGGGTGCCGGACCTGTCGATGGCCTCAGAAAACAAAGGAGGTGACAATATCTTCCTGGCAATTATGCCTGGAGAGTCCACAAAGATGCGCTCGACGATTCCAACCGACCATCTCCCCGGCGTTCATTGGTACCACCCCCATCACCACTTGGGGACGACCATCCAAACGTTTGGGGCCCACGGCGCCATCATCATCGATGACGACGACGCATGGCTCCCAGATGCAAATGGATGCGCTGCGGTCAAGGGTGTGTTGAATGCCGCTGAGCGGAAGGTCATGCTCTTTGCAAAGTACGCATTCAAAGCCGGGTCCAATTCTACCGATGTCGCTCAGGCATGGGGCAGCAATCCGAACTACCAACTCGTGGCAGAGCAGGCAAACGTCACGTACTGCTGCGATGAACCCGGTGAGAATGATGCCAACGTCCCCGTTGCGGAACAGCTCGGCACTTTGTCAGGCACCGCCGTCGATGGCAACACGGGCAGCAATCTCGTCTTCGTGAACGGAGGGCTTCAGCCGTCGCTTTCCATGACTCCCGGCGTCTGGCAGCGCTGGAGCATGGTGATGGCCACCTACGATGGCGTTCTGCTGATGCAGGTTTTGGACTCTACCACGAAGGAGCCCGCCTGTGAGATCATGAAGATTTCCAGCGATGGTGTGTTTGCCATGGAGATCCCCAGGCCTGCAGAGTACATGCTCGTTCCTTCTGGGGGCCGAGGTGAAGTCCTCATCCGCTGCAATGATGCTGGAACGTACGAGGTCGTTTCCACCTCTGTGGACACGCCAGTTGGACCTGGGATCCAGTCACCCGGGAACATTGTGGAGCAGACGCTCGTCACTCTCAATGTCGGAGATGGGGGTAAGGACGGACCCTCGGATGCACTCGTAGCGAAGGAGTGCACGCCGCTCCGTCCTTACTATGCTGCCGATATGAGGGACACTGCGCTCAAGCGTGCTGGGGTCATTCCCAAGGTTGACTCTTTCCCGGACTTCACCGGGACCCCGCCCGGCATCGGATGTTCCATGTCGAACGAAGCCTTCTCGATGACCCAGACGCCCTACGAGCTTCCCATCGGCCAAGTGTTGGAATGGCACTTTGCTCGGCTTGCTGCTCACCCGCTCCACGTCCACATCAACCCGTTCCAGCTTGTCGGGCTCCCCGAGGGCCAGAATCGAGCGGAAAACGCAACGAATGCAGGAGGATGGTTCGAAGCAGGCGACTTCTTCGACACGCTACTCCTCCCCCAGCTTGCGTTCAACGCCACTGACCCCCGTCGTGTGCCGGTTCGTTTCAATTCGGGACCATATGCTGGCAGTGCCGTGACGCACTGCCACTTCCTCAACCACGAGGATGCTGGATGCATGCGCTTAATCGAGTACACGTGCCCCAACGGCACGGTACAGGACAAGTACCCATACCGCTGCTCGACAGCTGCCGCCCTCAAGGGCACCTTCGTTGGAGGCGCGGGCTCTTCGGATCCGGAAGATCCGGCGCGGTCGTGTGACTCGATGTCCGTCGAGGGTGACTGTTTGTCCCGCTCTTGCAGGTGGAATCCTGACCAGTCCACTTGCGCCGAGACAGGCCCCGAGAACGGTGCTATTGCCCAGGGCTTGTCCGCCCTGGTGGCTGCTTTCCTGATGCTGGTGCTTTAATCCAGCCACGTACCGTCGCACACGCATACGCATCTCCATGGTATAACACTGTAAACGACGCATCACTGAGTCTGATTCGGCCTAGATCGCCGTATATCGAGCGCTACGTAGGGTCGGGCCTTCAGGGGCCCGTTTTTTGGTAGGGGGTGGAGCCGCGAGATCCTGCGAGATCCGGCAATGTCGGGATGCTCGAAATCCCGACCGCACAGACAAATAGACTTGAAAATGTTTCGCCTCATCGTCGCGCATGTATTCTCGATCGTTCTGGTCGC
>Ga0255780_10001857_pt1 | contig 19510 bp, 14 predicted proteins | sample 071ome_32_FD_179978 | JGI IMG/M metagenome (GOLD analysis project Ga0255780, IMG submission 179978) | Coastal salt marsh microbial communities from the Groves Creek Marsh, Skidaway Island, Georgia - 071405AT metaG (version 2) | ecosystem: Environmental > Aquatic > Marine > Intertidal zone >... | reverse complement strand
GATTGCATGATAAACATGCGGGAACAACGTTATTAAAATCTCCTCCTCCAAGACAACGAGGACGGACGTGATCCAAAGTAAGTTCAGATAATTCATAAGTTTCTCCACAATAGACACATTGACAGTTGAAGTGCTCCTTAATGGCTTGACGCCACATACGTTTTGCTTCAGGGCTGGTCATCGCTATTAGGTTGTACAAGTAATGGTCAGGCGTTGGGAAGAGAGGGGTCACCGTTTCTGACCTCCTCCTTTAGCTCTATTACGTTTTGCATTGCATGGACGGAGTTTGCCACGGTTGTGGCACATGTCTTTACCTCCTTTGCCCATCATGCCTTTAGCACGTCTAGCTCGGGCTAATTCACGGCGATACTTTCTTTGTTCAGGATTATCTCCGCGTTTTTTCTCAGCAGCTAGTTTTTTACGGTAAGCGGTAGGATTTTTTCTATAGTACCTAGTTGTTTTACCAGGATTAGTAGTTTTTCGGGGTGCCATACAATCTCTGTTGAACGAGTTCAGGATCCACTTTGGGAATTACGTTGGCAAGTTTATCGAGTGGGTTACCTTCGTATGCGACACCTGAGATGTCATTAGTCTTAAGCCAATCACAGGCGGCTTTTAGATCTTGGGTGGTAGCCTCACCTGATTTAATACGTGCTAGAAACTCTTTAGTAACTAGATTGTGCAACTCGTTAAAGTTGTCTTCAGTTGCTTTTTTCTTCATTTGTCAAAGAGACAATGGGTACAATGTCATGACACAGTACCTCTACCCGAGATCCAGGACGGAATGTAAATCCAGCCTTCATAATCTCAGTGCATTTTAAAGCTCTCACAAGCTCATAATCCAGCCGCAGCTTTTCTTCATGACGCTTAGCAATAGCTTTACACTGCTCAATCATTCCTCCATCCAAAGGAACAGAGAAGTTAAGCTGCGCACCATAGTTATTATTACGGGTGTAGCCTTTAGGCAACGTATCGTTTCCCATGTAAAACGGGGAAAACGTCATAGTTGTACCATTACAAGAATTACCCCCAGTAAACTGTTGTCTACTAGGGGCACCGTTATTCTGAAATTGTACAGCTTGATTAGTTACGTTACCTGTAGCAGCCGCAATAGGCGATGCATTGTTGCTAACTGTTGGCTCTTCTGCTTTAACCGGAGCTATTGCGAGAAGACAGAAAGCGAGGTAGTAGTAGATTCCTGTGTAATAGTTTCGGTTACGTCGATTGTTTCGATGATCCCCGCTGCTCGGGTTACAGTCTCCAGTTGAAACTGTTCTCCGGCTGTAGTTACCGACCAAGTAGTCGAAGAATCGGTGATGTCCCCGCTCGGGGTTACGTTGGTTCCAGACCATGATGAGTATGCACCACCGTACACTTCGGTCGCAATTGTGCGGGAGATGTCAATAGTGGTGGTAGTAGTGGATTGCATTGACCCCTGGGTAAACTGAGGGGTAACAGTTTGAGCTGCTGCAGGGGATGCCAACAGCAACAATAGGAATAGTTTCTTCATTTTGGTGGCTCCGAAGTAGATTTTTTGGTGTCCATTCGACTGATACCATAGGAAGCTAGAGTGCCGCTAAGCAAACTAGCTACAAACGTGGGATCCATCTTCTGTAGCATTCCCATATAGGACGCTGTAAGAACACCAGCACTCCAGACAAGCACAAGTGCTTTAACAATTTCGCTAAAGAACTCATTCAGAAAGCTCTTCGTCCTGTGCATTTTTCTTTTTGGTTAGCAGTTTCTTGATAATTGGTTTCAAGACGCTAACTGTCTTTTTAAAGACTGCAGTAGCTGTAAGGGTGGCTGCAACGGAGACAGTAGCTGTCGTTGTAGCCGTAGCCAAGATCTCGTTACTTGGAAGTGGTACAGTAATATCAGTACCAGGAACATCGACGTAACGGACCTGTGACGGGACTGGGGGTAGTTTAGGGGGTGGAGGAGTTACCGGTTTTGGCTTCTCCTCCGTTTGTTTTTCTTCGTCACTGTTAATACCACGTACACCTGGCGGTGGACGAAGGTCGTTAGGGGGCACTACAAGCGGTTTGTAGGTGGGTAAAGTGGCTCGTGGCACCTCCAGTACCGGACTGGGCAATTGAGGGGCCTCAGGGAGCCTTAGAACCGGCAGTACCGGAGGGGCTCCTAAGTCCATTATTTATCACCAAAGAGACCGCGCTCGATGAAATCAACGGCTTGGTCATCAACAGTGTTATCAGATTGCTCAGCCAGTTTGCGGAGCAGGTCAACGATCAGCCGCTTTACTTTGTCGCTGTTAATAAACGACATCAGTACGGGACGGATAAGTGCAAACATGATCATAATTAGTAGGTTTACTTCCAACGTGGTCCGCCGATCCAACCAACAAGGGCACGGCGGGTCCCACTTTTAACTTTACGAACACGGTGAGTGATTCTTGGATCAAAGAAGATAATTGTGCCCTTACGTTTAGGGGCAGTAAACTTCTCTGGACCATCCAAAAACTCAAGCTCACCGCCTTCATATTCGGATTCATCACTAAGCTGAATACTGAAAGCTAGCTTACGAATGTCGCCATCTTCACTAGGTTCTATTCCATCAACGTGCCAATCAAACCGACCACCTTCTTTGTAGACGGTATATTGCATAACGTTTTGAAAGATACCATTTAAATCAAATTTAAAATTTTCGTTAGCTAGGTCAGCATAATGCTTAACCCAGCCACTAATCCAAATTTGAGCAGGAACCCAAAGCTGCTCACTGGTACGGTGGTCATCATAACGACCAGTTTTACCTAATTGTGAGCTTTCTAGATTAGATTCCTGTTCTTTAAGTGCTTCAATAGAATGATCAATAAGTTCCGTAGGAATCTCAGTGTGAATCCAAATACAAGTGTTCATAATGGGTGAATAAATTAAAAATTACTCCTCAGGAGGAGCAGGAGGAATCAGTGGATCGGTGCCACTTTCTGGACGGTTACCAGGACGAGGAATACCAAACTCATCACATTTAGCATCTGCAGCTGCTTCATCCTCAAGAATCCGCAGAGCAGGTTCAGGTAGTGGTTCAGGAGCAGTAAACGTATCGGTACCGTCAAAAATTGCACCAAGTGCAGTATCATCAGGGCAAGGCACCCAAGAGGATGCCGTTGCCGAATAATAGAGAGCAGGGTTAAGGGTAGTTTTCTCAACTACAATGTTGTCTTTAATTCGTGCGTACATAATAAATTAAGCCCATTCAATCATGACGTAACCAACGCCGCCCATACCGCCGTTGCCGTATTGGACAGGAGAGTAGTTGCTGCTTGCGCCGCCACCGCCGCCGCCAATACCGCCGTAGCCGCCTTGGTTACCATTACGACCAGCACCGCCACCGCCGCCTAAGCAGCCACCGTGACCACCGGAAGCGAACACAGTAACGTCGTAGATACTAGTAGTAGTGCGAAGACCGTACGAGTTTATACTATGAGTACCATCAACGTCGGTATTGGTAGTTGTTACGTCATAGCGGCTCTTGAACTTGTCGTGAACGCGCCAAGCCATGTTGGCAACGTCCCAGAGGCTCCATTCCATTTGAACATCAGCAGTGCCAGCTCCAGGAGAGGAACCTGCTTGATAAGTAATAGAACCACCGCCGCCAGCACCAGCGCCGCCGTCGCCTCCACGTTGTGAAGAACCCCAGTTTGCGTTAGGTGATCCACCAGCGCCACCGCCGCCCCAAAGGCGACCAAGAACACCGTTCCAGCAGTCTTCGGTATAGTTAATAGTTGGTGCTGCTGTACGAGAGCCAATGCGTGACTGCTGCCAACGGTTGAAACCTTTGAAAACGTCAAAGTTAAAGTTACTAGCATTACGGACAGCCGCTTCACCAATGAAACCAGTACCGTCAGCGGGTTGCGTGGCTTCACCATCACCAAAACGAGCGCCTTCACGGCTAAGCATACCGCTGCGCTGATAACGGTTATCAGTCAAATTATCTAGATAAGCGGTTTGTGGGTTATGGTCGTTGCCACTGAATCCCTGAACATTAGGCATGTTGTCAATGTAATCAGGAACATGGACACCATCAATAAGTCCAGGACCGCCCATTCCGCCAGGAGGAGTACCGACGTAATTCCAGGGACCGTTCTGAGTTGCGTGATTACCCGCTCCGCCAGGACCTGCAGAGCCACCTCCGCCGCCACCACTGGTGGGACAATTGAGAGATGGGGTGTTGTTACCCGTGCCAGTACCACCAGCACCGCCGATACCACCGCCACCACAAGCTCCACACCAGTAGCCAAAAGTCCAGTCGTGAGCTGAACCACCGTCGAAACCGTGACCATACATAGAACCAGCAGCACCACCGCCACCGGACACATAGGTTTCAGGACCCCAAGCAGTTGGTTGCCAAGTACCATAACCACCAGCACCGCCAGCATGTCGCAAAGCAGTACCAGCAATAAGATCATTACCTTGAACAACTACGGTGTCACCGCCTGGACCATAACTGCTTTGGTAGTAGCCACCAGTACCGCCTTCGGCAGACAAACTGACTTCTGCGCCAATAGTTGCACCATTAACGTCTTGGACAGTCGTAGTACCACCGTCAAATTTAGTACCACCCCAAGCGCCAGCGCCACCGTGTCCAGCAACGATACGGAGAACTTGTCCAGGAGTAACGGTATATTCACCAGAAGCCCAGGCACCGCCACCACCACCAGCACCACCGTAGTAGTTACTAGCGTAGCAACCGCCGCCTCCACCACCGCCAATGCAGGTGATACGGACTTGCTCAACACCGTCAGGAACAATCCAGTCAGTAGTTGCACCACCAGTGTCCCCACGATAAAGACGACGTTCTTGAGCACCAACAGCAGTACCATTGACAGTTACGTCAGTTCCAGGGTCACGTTGTGCTTGAGGAAGAACAACACCCCAAGTTGTAGCAACACCAGGAGTAGTTGAACTATCAGTCGTGTCACCACCGTACCAATCTTGCCAATGCTTATAACGACGGTTATCACCCGCTGCAGCAGAAGCTTGTCCCCAGGAAGGAACGTAAACGTTGTCGTTGACCGTAATGGTCACCATGTTGTTAGTGTTTGCCTGTGAGGCAAGGAACACGGTGTTAGGAGTAGTTTCGTTAGGACTAAAGGTAAACGTAATAGGGGTACCTGCAAAGGTAGTACCACCAGGAGTACCATTACCTTCAGCCAACGTGATAGCGTTAGCAGCACCAATTTGAGGAGCAGCAGCGCTAAACAGGTTGTAAGCCACACCGTTGGTCACATTGTCCAACGTAATAGTGTAGGTCTTACCACGAGTAACATCAATAGTACCGTTAGCGTTGTTAGCACCTTGACGGTTAGTAATGTCGCGGACAACAATCTGACCGATCATACCAGCGTGGTTAGTACACTGATAGAAATAAGTACCAGCTGCAACACCAGTGGTGTCCCAAGAAACGGTAGCAGTACCTTCACCAGTATAACCACCAGTAGTCACACTTGCACCGCCGTCAGCAACCCGAATAGCCATCGGGTGAGCAGCAAAGGTGTCAGTGTTGTTAAAAGTAATGGTGTCACCGATGTTAACGGTAATCGTAGGTTCTTGAATCCAAGCAAACGTACCACTACGATCTTGACCATTCAAAGTAAAATGGTTAGTCCGAACGTTACGGGTACGAATAGTGTAAGTGACAGCAGGAACACTACCATCAGTCAGAATAGTGTTACCGCCAGTACCATTCTCTTCGTAAGTAAACTGACGAGAAGAATAGGTTTCACGAGGTGCCTCAGCAACGCTAAGACCCTTACCAATGGTAGGGTTAATCGTAAGCCGCTGGTTGTTACCTTCGTTGTTGCGGAACACCATGTCCCCGATTTCTGTCAGAACGTTCTGAGCAGGAGCAGGGGTAATAGCAGTCCAATCGCCACCCAGAGTAGGGTCAGCTCCAGTGATGCCTTCATTTTCGTCGGCTCCATCAAGAATGAACAGACCACCGTCTTCAGTAACGGTGTCATACAGGTAGTAAGTAGTAGCAATGTTCCACTCACCACGGAAGTTAATGCCTGCTGACATCAGTTCCCAGTCAGCATTCTCCTCAGGAGCGGCAGTACCAGCTGCTTCGTCAGCAACCGCTACATAAGCTTGACCGTTGCGATACACAACGTCATCAGTTTCATACGCGGTAGTATTGTTCCAAGTACCGCGCCAGTTAAATTTCAGTTTTCCGAGATCAATTTGTGCCATTAGGGATCAAGATCAATAATAAAGTGTCCAGCTGCGTTGATGAACATGTTAGGTTCACCAGCGTTAGGGTCATCAACACCACGTACAAGACCGTTGTTACCGATCCACCAGTGTACTTGGTCTTTATAGATGAAATCACGGGGATTATAACTAACGTTATCCCCTTCATCAACTGTACTGTAAGTAACAGTTAATTCGCTAGAATCATTAGGGTCACGACGAATGCCGTAGAAGAAGCTCCTGACAACACCAGCTGCCGCAGCAGTGGCGTCCACATAAGCCCTAGACGTTGCCTCGTCATCATTTGCAGGTGCGTTAGGAAGACCTCTGATAGTATGGGTGTTAACGTCCAGGTCTGCCCCAAGCTGAGGGTTAAGGTCAGATTCAAGGTTGAATGCAATAGCAGCATCAGGAATGTTAACAAAACCTAATTGCTGGTCTACTTCAAGCGCTCCACCAACACTAAACCTACCATTGTGATCAGTAACAGCTGCCCAGATAGCGCCGTTATTAGACGTTGTAATTTCTCTTTCTTGCCTGGGCACACCACCGTTCTCAGGCAGTGCGCGGTAGTTAGTACCAGAGCCAACGTACTCCATCGTGTGACCGCTAGAAGCGATCATAGAACGGAGCCAGAACTGAACGTTATTGGTGCCAATAGCAACATCATCAGTAAAACCAAGGTTTTGACTACGATTAGTAGGGTCAGGGTTACTGATAGTTACGATCCAATCTCCTTCATAATTAGGGGGATCGAGTTCAAAGGTTGCTTGGTCTTCGGGAACAGAGCTTAGGATGGGGTAAATCTGTGTATCACCATTTACCGACAGCAGCATGTTACTGGATGGACGAGTCGTAGCCCCGTGCCAGGTAGCATCACGCTCACCGTTGCTAACACGAATAGTCGTGACAGCATCACCGCTGGTATCAACAGCAGTAACACAGTCAGCAGTAAAGATGTTTACAACAGAACGACCATCAGCAATAAGCGAATAATTACCAAAGTCACTAGTACTTGCAGCAAGGTTCGCTTGACCACCATTGATCACCTTCATGTGATACTGGTTAAAGAAGGCGTAGCTAGACGTAACCTGGGTGTAACCGTTGTTAGTAACAAGGATACCTGGACCGTTCAGAGACGTATGTGTGAAGCTATCACACACCATAGACCGAAGCGGAGAGTTAACGCTAGGCACGGAACCGTCAATAAGAACAGCACCACCAGCAAATCCATCAGAAGTCAAGTCTCCTGCAAAACCTTCGCCAGGAGTATGAGGCGTAAAGTTTACGTTGTTAATACGGCTATCAGAGAAGCTAGTGCAATTCTGAATATAAGGAGACTTACGAATAACTGCATCGGGGAAGAACGCAAAGTTCCAACCTTGTTCAGTAGGTAGACCAGTTTCTTGATCAGTGTCTAGAGGGTTACCGCCACGTTGTCCATCACCTTTCATACCCATAAAGGTAAGGTTCTGGAAATATGAACCGGTGTTAACCCGGAACATAATAGCAAGTTCGTTATCCTCAGGGACGGTTACATCGTAAGCATTTTGGACTGCAATATCTTCGACCCTACCAGTACCAGTAGCAGCTCCAGTAGCAAAGAAGACAGTACCAACGTCATTGTTAGGCGCACCAAAATTTGTAAAATCAGTATTACCTGGCTCACGAATTCGATACTGACCCTCTGTAATCATATCTGTTGCAGGCATTCCACCAATAACAGGGTGAATGATGCAGTTCCTCAGAGATTGACCAACGACTGATATATCTTTTTTCCGAATGTCAATCGGGAATTCTTCTGCATAAACGCCTGGAGCGACGACAATGACAGAGCCATCACCAACTTCATCGGTTTCACCGTTGATCTGTTCCATAGCTGCCCGAATAGTACGCTTCGGAGCGCTAATACGGTGACCTTCAGCAGCATCGTTACCGTTAAGGGCGTCAACATAGACAACCTTACGGAGCGTAGTAAAGGTACCACCTGAAACGACACCAGTCCAACCAGTGCCGTTCCAGATAGAAAGGGTTAGATCATCGTCATTCTGAAGCCAAGTCTTACCAACAAAGTAGTCAGTTCGAGGAGGAGTGTCAGGACTAACAATAGTACGATACTGGTTAGATGCCGCTAGCGCACTAGGAATAGCATCATCAGTATCTACATAAGTCTCGGTGCTAAGGATAGTTTCAGTAGCTTCGTCTTGGAAACGCTGATCCATTGCCGCCGTAGTGGCAATCCTTTCATCAGAACTTTCCCAAGTTTCGTTACTGTGAACAGTATCAACTTCACTATCCCAAGTGTAGTTCTTGATCTCTTGAACAGCAAAATTGTTTTGCTGGAAGTTATCGTTTAGATCTTTAGCTCTAATAGACGAACCTGAATAGAACGTAGCTTTCAGGTTGTCTACATTAGTGTAACGGAAAACTCGGACTCTATCACCTACAGAAAGATCTGCAGTAATCCGAACTGTTGTAGCGTTAGGCCAGGTGTATGAGGTTGTTTCAACGTCGTTGATGCTTACTCGAACGTCGTCTTTTGTAATGTATTCAAATGTGAATTGGAAGTCGGTTTGATTTTCATTACCTTCCTCCACTGTAAAAAATTCTTCAGTTAATGCCATTACGTTACATAGTTATTGTAATGGGTGGATTAAGCAATATCTAAGATAGCTTTTGCTTGGCGAGCCAGCGCAGTATCTTGTTGTGCAGCTTGAGCGTACAGACCATCAGTCTGACCCATGCTTCCGTCAGAAGTAAAGTTGATAGAATCGATCTGATCAATTTTATTCTTTTTATACCATTCGCTAAGGCGTCCAGTCATTAAAGCTTCTTGTTTAGCAGCTTGATAAGCTTGCGTTTTTAAAGCGTTAATTTGATCAACAATAGCAGATTCAGTGGGCGAAATAGGACGAGGGAATGGTCCGTTATTATCCTGTTTTCTGAGTTTGTTAAAACGCTTAGTTAATAGTTTATAGCTAGAATTTTGAGTGTACAAAAATTGGAGTTTACCTCTCAAATCACCGTACTGAGGATTGTAGATATCGTTAGAAAGAATAGCAACTTGTTCAGCACTTTCAAATTGAGTACTATCGTCAGCTTTTGTCAAATAATTCCGTGGCTCTTGGAATCCAAACTCACCGGTTTCTTTAACAATTTTATCACCAGACGAAGTTTCGGTAAATTTAAAAGGCATAAATTCTGCACGAATGCCAGAACCCCAACGCTCATAAAGATTAGCGTCTTGGCGTTGGAAACGACTTGTACGCGCTCGACCAGTCAAAACGTTAGTAATAACGGGACGTGGGCTGTAGATATCAAAACCAGACCTACGTGCATAAGCTCGCATGAACGAACCGAACCAGTCTTCCGTATTAAACTTAGTAGGAGTAATGAAACCATTAGACCAGTCACTCATCATACGCCAAGGACCGATACCAAAGACAGAGCCTGCAATGCTGCCAAGACTATCAGCAGAGGTGTACTTAAAGGTGTCAACGTTAAACAGGTCAGTGGATTGCTCCAGACCAGCCAGGAAGGACTTATCTAGGAACATAGTACTCATGTCAGCCATCAAAGCTCCCATAGCTTGACCGTAGTCACCACGGGACATATGACCGTCCTTATACTCTTGAACCAAAGACGTAGCCATAGCGACAGGCAAGAACACAGGATCTAAGCGATCCAATGCAATTTCAACTCGTTGACCGTCTCCGTGATCAACCACCAAAGCAGAGCGAGTTTCGCCAGTCTTAGTAGAAGCAGAGCGAGAAATGTAGACAACGCCAGTACCTGCAGCTGCTGCAGTAACCCAGAACAGTCCAGCACCAGCAGCCAAGTTAGACTTGACCATCATCTCCATAGCAGGACCACGAGCGCCACTAACAGCATCTCTAAAGTCAGGGTCAAGAGCTTTAGCAAGTGCAGGACCACCAGGGATCGCACCAGTAATCATTGTTGCGCCTTGGTTAGTCAGACCCCACACTGTCTTCATAAAGGGGAAGAACAGGTTAACACCAGGGTGTTTAGATGCAGCATCTTCAAAAATACTGAACAGGCTATTAGTCATGCCTGAGATAGAGTATTTAGAACGTTGAGCATCGATCGGTGCCTGGAACGTCATCAGCTCAGCATACCGCTTAGCTTCAGTAGCGCCAGGTGCAAACCCTTTCATCGGATCACCTTCAATGAAAACTTTCTTCATCTCTTCATCAAGCAGCCCTTCCCACTCAAAATCAGTAGGAGCCTTACCATTCACTGCCAGCTCATTAGCTCGACGCTGTGCCATCATAGAAGCCCAAGACGTACCAGAAGTAATCTTGAAACCTTCGTCAGTTGCCATCAAAGCGCGAGGAACAACGTGCAGTGCAGGGTGCATAGCAGTGGCACGAGCCAAATAATGGGCTGTAGCCATCGTAGCTTCTTTTTCAGTAAGTGTCCCACTCATCATCAGAGCTTGGAACTTACGATCTAGATCCTCTCGTGCTTGCTTAAGGTTCATGGAAGTGTTGTTCCAACGTGCATTGCTAGTTGCAACAGTTTCATTCAGTTTCCAAGCCTTAAGGGAAGTTTTAGCTGCAGCTTTAATGTTATGAGCACCACCAGTCCACAACATAAAGTCGTCGGTATAGGTGTTCAAATTTTTCAAACTAGCAGCGTCCAGTTGCATACTGATAAAAGGTTTACCAACAGCAGCAGCAAGAGGTTGAATGGTGTAACGAGCCAGGTTAGATCCAGCAGCAAATACAGCAGTACGGATACGACCAAGCAGGTTCAGACCATAGTAAAGTCGTCGTGCTTCAGGACCAAAAACTCCAGAGCCAGCCAACCAAGCTTCTTTAATAGAATCGCTAGTCAAGTTAGCCCAGTCCACAGGACGAGCAGAGTCTTGAATAGCAGCAATAGCTGTCAACTCTTTTACAGCTTGCAGTGCTTTTTCATCACCGTCAATAGCCCTATCAAAGATGTCAGTAATCCAACGCTCTTGTGGGTCAATCTCAGGGTTAGCCCGGAACAAAGCCTCTTGGTCAGTCAATGTAAAGACATCAGCAAGCTCCCGCTCCATGTCAAATAGATCGAGATAGCGTTCTTCATCAATAGCTGAAATGACTTTGCCACGTGCATTGTAGCCTTGAGCAGACCAAGTGCTTTGCCAACGACGATAGAGGTTAGCAAAACTTTCACCTGCAGCAACTGCGTTTCTCAGTTGAGGTAGCAAAGGTGTCCAATCTTGTCCAGCAGAATCAAGCGTATGAAGATGGAAAGATTGATCAATCAGCGACTGATTAGCGTCGCGCATAGCCACTGCAATTACAGTGTTAGCAGCAGGGTCTGTCCAAAAGTTTTTAGCTGCTTCTTGAGTAACAATAGCAGATTCTTCAAGACCAAGTTCACCAACATCTTTACGTTTAAAGAATTGTTCGGATAGATTAGTCAAGAATTGACGGTAATCAGTTGACAGTAAACTACGATTATCTAGCAAAAATTGAGTAGCAGTGTGAAGTCCACCAGCTCGAATTTGTGCAGCGTCAGGGAATCTACGAAGTGTAGAAGCGACAACTTCATACATCTCCTGGAATTTAGGAGTCTTATCTTTACTGATAGCGTCAGTAGTGTTGTAAAATGGAGTGCTCTGAATGTCAGCATCTTTGATAGGACGAGTCGCATTGACCATAAAGCCAGTAGGACTCACACCATTTACAGAATCTTTAACAACAGTGTTGCTAACAGTTTCTGCAGTTTGCTGTTCAGAAGGTTCCACATACCGATTAGGAGCAGGGGGTTGAACAGGGTCTTCTACAATATCTGCCACAGCAGAGGGAGGGACACCCGTTTCTTCTGCAACTAGTTTAATGTTTTTAGAAAACACCGTGTCCCACGTATCACGGATAGGGGACATGGGACCTTCCCAGATCTTACGTGCAAACCTAGGAACAAAGATGTTCATACCCAGGTTATGCATGAACTTACTGATCTGACCCCAGCTACGATAGCCAAGTCCTTCACCTTCAAGCAAACGACGAGTAACTTCCTCACCGTCCATGCCAAGAGTGTTAGCTACTTGACCATAACCTTTAGCAGCTGTACGTGCCAGCAGGTAGTCATCAGGAGATTCAAACGCAATAGTCTCGATGATTGAGTCAGTAATGTTACCTTGTAGGTATTTCTGGAAAATAGGATTAGTCCTGATTGCTTCAGGCATCATCCGCTTAGCACCAGGAACTTTTAAGAAACGTCCATAGATGCCAGTAGCAGTAGCAAGCTTGCTAATATCATAGACAGACTTAGCAATAAAATCATCTTTAATAAGAGTAGGTGCTTCGTTCCAGGGCATGTCCTGCCCAGTCAGTGAGGTGATCGCTGACATAGGAAGCATCTTACCGCTTTGAACGCCAGCTTCCAATCCTACAATAGCTTTACCGCCTGGAATGTTATCAGCAACAAACTGCTGCACATCTTCTCGGCTCGGTTGAATGTCGGATAAAGTCTTTACAGCAGGTCCAACAATAGGAACGTCTTCTGTAAGATTCTCTGCAGCTTTGAGAGTTTCATCCATTAACGTGACAGGCTGAGTAACAGCATTAAATACGTTACCCGCAGCAGTCAGAAGACCCTCGGGTCTGTCAGGTCTGTCTGCTTCCATAGATGCACGTTCAGGACCGAAGTCCCTGGTGTCTTTCTCAAACTGAAGTTGCTCCTCATCTGTAGCTTTTTGCTCTTGAGTTTCTAAAAGTTGCTGAAACTCTTCAGCTTCTCGCTGTCTCTGTAGTAGTTCTTCAGGAGTCATTGTTGATTACGGTTCTCGAACCAATTAAATAATGCGGTGGTGTTTTGACGTTTTGTCCTGTAAGGGCTGGAAAGGATATTCCACAAACCAGCATCAGCTTTCATCTCTTTAACTAGGGCTTCCCACTGAGCTTTAGGTGTATAGACGAAATAGGTCCAAGCCACAAAACCTGCGTTTTCTGACATGCCTGTATTCTGTAACCATTGTGAGGTGCCGAATGAAAGAGTTTTAGCTTCTGCTTCAGTAATTTTTGGACCAGGAGTTATTCCTACAGGTTTAGTCGGATCGCTTTTTTTGTTAAGTTGAATTCTGGTTTCAACATCCGACGGTAATTTAATGCTTCTATTTTGCTGTTCCCATAGTTGCATAGGATGATAACCTAAACCTGCAGCTAATTCAGTAAATGCAGCGGGCCAGCCTCCAGTTTCATTAAAAGCTTTACCATACTCTTCTAATTCAGAATAAGTAAGAATCCGCATTTTAGATTCTGCTACTCCGCCACTTTTTACATAAGCGTTTTTAAGTGAAGTTGCAACCGGTTTACCAGGATCCCAGTACGCTTCCTTGGCTACCACATTTTCCTGAGATGCAAAGTAACTAAGATTATTAACATCAGAATGTTGACGTAACATGTTAACTACTTTATCTTGTGCATCTTTAGGTAAAGTTTTATTTTCAGCATCTCTGAGAAAACCTAAACCTTGATACCACCCTCCAGGACTTGTGTAATCCTGAATAAGTTGATCGGCTTTTTTCTCAAGAGCCATTTTACGTTCTGCTGCATTAGGCAAGTTTTTATATGAAGGGCTGCTAGCAAAATTTTGAAGTTCACGGAACAAATCATTCCGCATATTTCTTTCAGCGTTTTCAATAGGGGCAATATCTCCACCATTAAACCAGCCACTTGGAGTAGTGTAGCGACCTTCTTTATCTAGTTTAAAGCCAGCACCTTTTTTAGCAGCGGTTACAATAGTTTTAATTTTACCACGAACATCTTCACCAACTAAGTCGTTGACATCTTTACGAGTGTCAAGACGATCGATCAAAGAAGTTTGCTGTTCAATAGGAAGTCCTGAAGTCTTAATGGTAGTTTCAGTAACCGTTACATCACCATTAGCTATAGCTATTGCCATATCGTTATAGTACTCAGAACCTCGACGACCAATTAAATTATTTATATTGGTGTCAAAATTTTGTGCAACTTCAGGATCAATAAGACGAATTTGTTCGTAAAGCCTTCTACTTAATTTTCTAGCATCTTGGAAACTACCACCAGAGTCTAGAAAGCGTTCAACTTGTAAACGGTTTTCTGCTGCAAGATCAGTTGCTTGCTCTTGATCGTATTTGTCTTGGTTCTTTTTAAGACGATCTGCGTCTTTATTAAAAGTTTTCCAATACAAATCTCCTAAGCGTTGACCACCACCAGGAAGAATAACGTTCTCCAATTGAGTGTTTAGAGACTTGTCTCTTTCAGGTGTACCAAGCATTTGCTCAAGAATAATAACCTGAGCTTCACTAGCACTAAGACCTGTGTTAAGTTTCCTAGCATTGTCAGCTAGACGGATAAATTCAGCATCAACAGCTCCAGGAGGCAGCTGCCCTGCTTGGGATAGCTTAACAAGTCTAGCTGCAGAAGCACTGGCTTCTTGCTGTAATTTAGCTTGGTTACTACGTTGTTGTACTGCGTTGGCTTGAGTAACAAGGTTACTGGTCCTATTCTGCAGCACTTGACGGTGCATTGGTTTTAGAATTTCTACAAAACCAGCTTTGGTTGCGTAGTTAACACCACGTTTTTTGTAGACTTGACGCAATGCAAAATCAACTGCCATGCTTGCAGTAGCAGGATTTTGTGCAAGCTGAAAAAGAGGAACCTGCTGACCATTGTAGTTAACCATGTAGTTACTTTGAAGCAACGTGTTAACATCAGAATCAAGACTTGCAGCTACATCATTTAGGAATGCTTGCTCGTTAGCAACACCTGAAAATAATTTGCTAGTACCTTCAGCTCGTTTACCAAACTCATACGTCTGACCCTCTACTTCTGAAATGCGAGGATCTTCACGCATGGCAGAGTCAACGTACTGACCAATGACTTTATCTTCATTAGCTTTTTTTACAAAAGCTTGTGTAGTTGTTCCGAACTCTTTAACAAAAGGAGCTAGCTTTTCATAGTTTTGTCCAGCAAATCTAGCGTCTTCAATACGTTGTTGATCTACAACGCGGTTAGAATTGAAAAAATCTTGCAGAGCACTTAGCTCTTGCTCGTAGCGTTTACGTGCTTTGGTGGTGTTGTCAATTGGGGTCGGCGGATCAAACTTAGGACCCAACGCATAATTTTGATATTGAGCCATAGTTAATTACTTAGTTCTTAAGAAATTTTTGTATGCATTACCAAGAGGGGATTTAGGTCCGGTAACATCTTTAAATGCTGCCACACCTGTTTTACCGCCGCCTCCTAATTTAGTTAAGTCTCCTTGCACACTAAGAGCTGTTGTGAAACCACCCAAAGCAGCAGAACCAAGACCACCAATCAAAGATAGTGCAGAAGGTCCAGACTGCATAACAGGAGCAGTAGGATCAGGACCACGTACAGGTGCAGGAGAAAGGTTCTGGAACAAACGACGACGATAGCTATTAGCTTGGTCGGTCAATTCCTGTGCAGTATCGATGTCAGCAAACCTAGCACGAAGCAGGTTGTCCATCATCAAGGCTTCATCTCTACCTTTAGCGCCCCGAGCCATAGCCAGTACTCGATCGCGGCTAGCGCCAGAAGGCATGTTAGCAAGGATCTGACCTTCTGTCTGAATAAGTTTGCTTTCCCTATCAACGTCAGCAAACGATGCTGCGCCATAACGTTCAGCTGCTCTTTTGCTTACACTAGTCAAACCTTTACTAAGGGTTTGCTCAGTTTCTACTAAGTTGCCTCTGTAATCAGCTAGTTCTTGACGATAGAGAGCCGCCTCTCTTTCTTCTTTAAATCTTTTAAGCGCTAGTTGATCTCGAAACTGGTTCTGCCTAGCACGATTAGTTTCATCAGTTTGGCGTCGTCCCTGCTGGTAATTGCCAATAGCGGACATACCGCCAGACAGAGCAGACAAACCACCCAGGATTAGTGAGATGGGTTCCATAGTCTACAGAATTCTATAAAGGGTAAGTTATTGGGTCCATGTCCGATGACTCGAAGAAACTTAAACCCAAGGAATCTGAGAAGTTTTACGTGGGCAACATTACGTGCATCCACAATATTAAAGAGCATCTTCTCTTGTCTGCTCTCAATAAAACGTTTAGCTTCACGTGCAAAGGTGATTGGGTACTCATCAATGGCTGGAGTGCATAGCATCCAGATAGCTCCATTAGAATGGATACCAGCCATTCCGGCAGTCTTGCCGTTTGGCACGGTGAAATACACGCAGAAGCTCTTAGAAACGGCTTCAGGGATCACAAGCATGGGATCATACCCGTGACCCTCTTCAACCTCTCTGCGGTCCTCGTAGCGCAGGTTAGAGGCCACTTCAATAGCAGCCTCAACCGTAGCAGGGTGAATGTACTTAGACACTTCGATAATACATTGGAGTGTAATTTCCTTCCCATTCCATCGAATACAACGTAGTAGGTGAAGGATGTTTAGAATTAATTTCTAAATTAAAGTTAATGTTTTTATCGTAAACAGGTATAGTTTTGTAACCAATATCACTGATAGCTGCTGTGTTAGCTTTATAACGTCCTAAAATAGCGTTTTCAAGAATAAGGGTACGATCAGCTCTACCAAAAGATTTCAATACAGCTTCATAATAACCAGAATCCCCTAAAGTAAGTTTGATTCTATTAAGAGTTAGGTAACCACGAGTGTCTGCCTGAAGTGCTCCAGACATACCACTCTTACCAGTAGGATAAATGGTCGGGAATTCAATACGCATATTAAACGTATAACCCAAAGCAATAGGATCACTGGTCCAATCGCCTAGCAAACTGCCCGTTGTACCGTCAACAGTAATGTCACCGATACGTCCAGGCTCATCACCCATGCTAAAAGCTTTTAAATCTTCATCTTCAAAATAAGGGATAGGCATCGTAAATGTAGTACGGTTAGTACTTTCATTGTACGACATATCACTTGCTTCCACCGAACCGTAGTAATCAAAATGAATACGGAAATCGTTGTCAGTAAAAGTAGTAGTATTTTTTAAAGGACGAATGTCACCACGTACAAGACGTACAGTACCATCATCGTCTTCCAAAGCAGCATAGTAGCTATCCTTGATTAGAGCATGATGAACAACAGTACCCATCATAGTCCAATAGAACCATGAAGCGAGCACCCGCTTTTCTCCAGTGTTAAAATATTTATAACACCAGACAGTATTGCTATCCCGCTCACAAGCCATGATCAAATCATTTTCTTGAGAGTCAGCAATAAGTTCTAAATTTTGTGGTAGAAGAGTTCCAGCTGATTTACTTTGCTCAATGACTTCTGGATCACGGTCAATAGTAACATCAACCATTTCGTAGAATCTACTGTATAAACCAGAGTCACTAAAGAAACCAACGTTAGTTCCAACAGTAATAGGACTAGTGTTGGCGTTAATTGTATAACCTGAAATGTTACTTACTTTAATAGTTAGTGGTGACAAAAGATCGTTGTCAGTTCTTACCAAAAATTGTTGATTAGGGCTGACCACTAACAAACCTGCACCTACAACCACACCGCTGTGAAGCAAAGCTGGTACAGTGCTACTAACAGCAACGTTAATAGGATCATCAGAAGCAATGGCTAGAGCAGACTTACCGAAGAGACTGAAGTAATCACCAGTACGTGACATGGTAATATACTCATCACTAAGGAAAACTAACCTGTCTCTAAAGAACAACATGTTTTGGATTGGTCTACCAAAAGCTGATCCTGGACGTGGTAAGAAATTAGGTCGAGGGTTTGTAACTTCATCTCCAGCAGTTCTAGGGTTCCACGTTAGCGGTGCTACCAAAAACTTTCCAATAGAATTTCCATCAGTATCCTCCCTAGTTTCATTTAACTGGAGAATAGCATGAGGCATAGAGTCAGAGTTGATTAAATTTTGAATGCCAGGTTTAGCGCATTCTTCCCAAACACCGTCTCCGTCTTGACCAAAGTTACCAATAAATTTAACGTAATAATCGTCCTCTACTTCAAAACTATTTCGGATACGAGCAATGTAACCGTCTTTACATTGATAAGGTAGATTGGAAACGTTGTTAACACCACTAATAATATTAGTACGTTCAATGGTATTTCCTTGACCATCAGTAGTAGTGTAAGTACCATCATCAGTAGCAGACACAATACTGAACAACGTAGGGTCATCAGTAGTTACAGTGAAAGGATCATTAGAAGTAACATAGATGCCATTACCAATAACAGTTGCTGTCAGACCAGTAAGATTATTAATAGATGATTCTAGGTTGCTCAAAATAGTATGAGCTTCCAGGTTGCTAGCAGTATAACTAGCTAGACCAATGCTAGCACGAACAGTACTCCGTCCAATGCTTGTTACAGTGTAACGATAACGGTTGCCAGGAATACCATATTCTCCGACATAGGAATCGCCTACTTGATAACCAGTACCGCCATTAGTGAGAACTACCGAAACTGAATATTGGCTAGCAATATTAGGAGCCCCTTCAATTGGATCCCGAGCGTTTACAGACTGACAGGAAACAAGACCGTAGAAGCTAGCACCAGTACCGCTACCAAACGCTTGGTTCTCATGAACGTTAGTACCAGCACGTTGGCAAACATTTTCTTGGTCAGTATGGAGGTAACCATCCCAACCATCAAATGAGACACTCATACTAGCGATGGAAGTTGTCTCTACAAGGTTGTCATCACCGTCTGAATTAAGATCGTTGAAAGCTAGACGATACGGCTGAGAAGTAGTGATAGCACGGATTTCAATGAAAGCTTCATACGGACGAGTGCTAATAGCTTCACCAGACATAGATGGCGTAGCTTTTTTGTTAGTGACAAAAGTATAGTCGTTAACAGTTAGAACTTGAAGTTGATTGTCTTGTTGATGAATAAAATAATCTTCACTGGTAGCAGTGTTCCCTGAATCATCATAATTTTCTAATGAATCGGGACTAACAGGAATGCTTGAATAGGTAACGTCCTGAGCTACACCAGTATAAAGGTCCCAAATTAATACTTGACCAGTCCGGGTAATCTGTCCAATGTAACGTTCTGATCCAGCCAGTGGATTATTCTTGTGAATATGAAACCACTTGCCAAGTGAAGTGGTAGTCAAATTACTGATATATTTAGTGCCAGGTCTTTTCAGTAGACCCAAGGTAACATCTGGTAATACATTTTGAGCATCACGAACTTGCCCAGGAACCTTAAGCTCATCGGGTTGATCGGACATCCCAAAGATGTACCTAGGAATTTTTTGCGCGATGCTTGTCATACTACTCGATTAAGTCCTTGGAAAGGTTTATAGGAAGTGTAACTAGTGTTGTCGCCAAACCCAAACATAGTGTAACC
>Ga0255780_10001856_pt1 | contig 19513 bp, 9 predicted proteins | sample 071ome_32_FD_179978 | JGI IMG/M metagenome (GOLD analysis project Ga0255780, IMG submission 179978) | Coastal salt marsh microbial communities from the Groves Creek Marsh, Skidaway Island, Georgia - 071405AT metaG (version 2) | ecosystem: Environmental > Aquatic > Marine > Intertidal zone > Salt... | reverse complement strand
TGCTCCTCAGCGTATCCGGCGGCCGCCATCACGGGCGCGCACGTGAACTGGACTGTCGTGACGGCGTTCACGGCCGCGGCCTGGGGGAGATCGATGTCGACCGGGGTGCCCCCGAAAAGGGAGGACCCGGGGCCGAGGCTGGCGGCGGGGGGGTCGCCAATGACGGCCTTGTCCGCCGAGGCGCACTGCACAGAGACAGTGCCGATGCCGTCCACAGTGTAGGGGGCGGACGTCGTGACGAGCCTGACCTTGGCGCCGGCGGCTGAGTCCTCGAGTTCGAAGACGTAGGGGCTCGAACCCGGCTTGTCGCTCTCCAGAAGCCCGCCGGTGGACAGGATGGTCTGGAAGTCCGCGCTCTTGCCGGGGCTGGTCCCGGCGACGGGGAGGATCCCCCGGGCGAGGACCAGCACGGTGAAAGTGACCGCCTCGGTGCCCTTGTAGGGCGCCAGGGGGCATTCGACCGTGCACGTGTACGTCACGACCGTGTGGGCGCCCACCGTGGCGGAGGCGGGGAAGGTGACCTTGGTGCCCGCTGCCTTGATGCCCTCTACGGTGAATGAGGGCATCACGCCCTCCTTGTCCGAGGCGCAGCTGACCCCCACGCCGACCTCAACGCCGCCCGCCTTGGCCTTTGCTTTGGCCTGGAGCTTCACGGTCGAGTCGATGGACTGCTCAGAGGGCACCAGGACCATGCGGTCCTCGATGCTGCTGTCCACGCGGACGCCCTCAGAGAACTTGGCCATGCCCGAGAGCGAGGGGAGCGTCGCCACGTCGCCGTCCCTACCCCACGACTCGGCGCCGGCGACGGCGTAGAGCCCATGAACGGCGACGATCACGTCAAACTTGGCGGAGCCCGACACGACGCCCTCCGTCGGCGTACAGGTGTACGTCACCGTGGCGTCCTTGCCGTCGGTGATGACACCGAGGATGGGCCTGGGGAGGTCGATCGGGGCGGTCGACGAGCCCTTCGCAACCCTGACAGACCTGACGTCGGCCAGGAGGGTGGCGTTCGAGGACGTGCAGTTGAACGTGACGTCCTCGGGGGCCGTGGCGTTGAGCTTCACCTGCGCAACGGTGCCTGCGGCCGTGTCCTCGTCCACCATTACGACGGGGCTGTTCTCGGCGACCAGCTCCACGCCGGGGGCAATCGCCGCGAGGCTCGAGGCGCTCCGCGCCTCGGAACCGGCCTCGACCGTGGGAACTAGCGCCAGGATCTTAACGTCGAACTTGACAGTGTTGGACACGGAGGTCTTGGGCGTGGCCGGAGTGGGGCTCGCGGCCGGCGTCTCCTCCGCGGCCGGTGTGGCGGGAGGGGGCTCCGCAACCGGGCCGCACGTGAAGGTCACCGTCGTGTCAGTCGTCACGGCGCCCGCGTCGCCGATCGTGAGCGGGACCGCATCCCCCGAGTTGATGGTCACAGCCGACAAGGACTCGAGCAGGGACGAGTCGCTTGAGGCGCACACGTACCGGGCGTCGAGGCCGGGAGCAGCGTCCGCCTTCAGGCCCACGAGAGACGTCGAGCCGACGCCCCCCCCGAACACGGTGACGGTGCGGGACGCCACTCCGGGGCCGTCAAGGATATCGCCCTCCGCGAGGGTGGTGCCGTCAGCGGCCTTCCCGGCGCTGCTGAGTGCCACAACCTTCACCGTGAGGGGCAGCACGAGGACGTCAAACTTGACCTCGTCCGTCGTCTGGAACTGCGCGCTGTCTTCCTCGGGGCTGCAGGTAAACGTCACGGGGGTCTCCCGGTCGACGACACCGGGCGCCGGGACGGCGAGGTCCTTCAGGTCGGTGCCCTTGCCGATGACAATTTGCACGTCGTTCAGCACGGCCGTGCTGCTGGACTTGCAGGTGATCTTGGTGTCCTCCGCCACCTTGACATTGCTCTTCATTGCCACAGTGTCGCCGGCAGCGTACGTCGCCCCCGAGTAGACGACCAGGGTCTTGGCAGCGCTGCCCGTCCCGGAGAGCACATCGTGCATCTTGACCTGGTTGCCACCTGCGGCGTTCTGGTCCTTGCTCCATGTCGCGTCGATCTTCACGTCGACGATCTGCAACGGGATCGAGAACTTGTCCGTCGAGGCCCATCCGCCCGCGAGAGCGTCAGGGCCCATGCAGTCGTAAGTTGCCAGAAGGGGATAGTCCCTGTCCGTGTCCCTGTTGGGTGCCGGCACCGCGATGCTCACGCCATCGGCCTTGCTGGCGGGGATCTCCACGGAAAGGCCCTGTAGGGTCCCTTCCGTGGAAGTGCACGTGAAAGTGGCCGCCTGCTGGGGGGTAGAGGACGGCCTGGCGGTGACCAAACTGCCGGGGTCCGTCGACCCCGTGGCCACGATCACCACCCGGGTCTTGTTCGTCGAGTCTGCCATGTCCAGGGTTGTCCCCGGGGGGATGACCACGCCGCTAGGATTGGTCGACTTCGTCCCTGCTGTTGCCCGGATCGTCAGGGGCCTGATCGTGACAAGGATCGTGAGCTGCTCGGCCTGCGTCAGTCCGCCGGCGTCGGCACCTGGGGCGCATGTCAGTGTGACTGTGACATCTGCGGTGACGTCGACTTCCGACTCGGCGGCCTGTAGCGTGAGAGCTTTCGCGGAATCATCCGCCAATGCGACCGGAGGCGGCGCCTTCATCGTGGCTTCCGTCCCCGAGGTGCACTCGAAGTCGATCTCAGAGCTCGGCTTCCCGTTCAGCTTGATGCCAACGAATCCAGCACCAGCTCCCAGGACGCTGGCGAAGCTGCCCTCGCTGACGACGACGCCCTTCCCATCGGGCACAGCGTCGCCGCTCGCGAGCGTGGTTCCGTCATCGAGTGTGATGGGGCCCATGGCGACGACTGAGGCCTTCAGCTTGGTCAGCTTGATCGCCACAGTGACCACCTCGGCCGCCTCGATGCCCCCCTCCTCAGCGGGGGTACACGTGAGGGTCACGTCCTTGTCCCCGTCGACTTCCCCGGAAGCCAGGAGGTTAATGCCGACAGGTTCCTCGCCGGCGACACTCTGCTTCGCCGTGGGCGAAGGGAGGTCAACATTGGAACTGGACTCGCACGTGTACTCGACGGCTTCAGAGGGCACCGCATTCATCTTGATCCCGACGACGGTGGCACCGGCCGCGGCTCCCTCGTAGATCACCACCTTCTTGCCGTCGGGGACAGCCTTCCCCTGGGCGAGCATTGTCCCGTCGTCGAGGAGGATTCCGCCCTCAGGCATCGCTACGACACTGGCCGCAAGCTTGATCACGCGGACAGAGAACTTGAACAGGTCGACGTCCGCCGCGTCGACGACATTACCGATTGCCCCTCCTGACTTGCACGTGTACGTAACATCGACGTCAGCCGCTGTCGCTTTGGGGGCGGGGATCGGAATGTCGATGTTGGCGTCGGTGTTGTCCACCGTGATCTCGAAGTCGCCCAGGTAGGCGCTCTTGTCTGAGGTGCACTTGATCGTGCCACTGCCGCCAGGGACTACATTCCTCTTCACCTGGACGAGCGAAGAGTTGCTCCCCGACTGGCCTTCGTAGACCACCACGGCGAGGGCGTCGGCAAACGCAGGGCTGTTGAGGTCCTGCCCCTGCATGAGGGTCGCGCCACTCGCACTGGTCAGGGTCGCCTTCGCCACCACTGTCACGCTGGCAGGGATGGCCTTAACATCGAATTTTACAGCGTGGTGAGCCGAGTCCATCTTGTACGACCCGCCGTCTGCCTTCGGGGCACATGTGAAGGTGATGTCAGTGTCGGACGTCAGGCCAGTGATTGCAGGAATGCTGAAGTCCTTCGCACTGGCGAAGTCGCCCGTGGCGAACTCGACGTCAAACGTCGTCTCGGACGTGTCGTTCCCCGTGCAGGTCATGGTGACGGCGTCAGTCCCGGCGTCGAGCATCAGCGCGAGGAAGTCTTTCGCTTCCTTGCCCTCGAAGATGTTCACCCGACTGCCAGTGTCCGTCTGGGAGTAGCCCACCGAGTAGCCGGGAGAGAGGGGCCGGCTGTCGGAGCTGCGGACGATGGGGCCGATGGCGGAGCCCACCACGACATCCACCTTGTGGGGCACCACGGCGACGTAGAAGCTGATGCCTGTGGAATCGGCGGTGAGGCCGTCGGGGGCAGGGTCAGACTCGACGGTACACGTCACCTTGGAAAGAGAGATGGTTGCGACGTTTTTGGCTGCAGGGAAGTCGACGCCGACCTCCTCAGCGTTGTCAACCGTTAAGGTGATCGGTTCGGCCGCGTCGAACGCGGCCGTGTTCTCCAGCTCGCATTTGATCGTCGCTGACGTGACCGTGACCCCGAACGTCAGCTTGACCACGGCGCCAGCGTCCGTGTCGTGGCCCTCTCGGATGATGGGCTGCTTGCAGTTCTGCTCCTCGGTGGCGCCGGTGATGTCCGTGCCGGGCTCGATGGCGCCCCTCGAATCGGTGTTCTCGATGGGCCAGGTCGAAAGAGTGGCCTTCGTTCCGCCCGCAACGGCGATCATCTGGGGGCTGACGTCCACCTTGAACGCCGTGTGGATGCCTTCCCACGAGGCGTCGTCCAACACGCACTTGACGTAGGCCGTCGTGGTGACCCCGACTTGCGCGAACTGGACCTCTGTGGAATCGGCAGCCTCATCGCCCGGCGACAACTTCGTGCCGCCGATTTTCAGCTCGAACTTAAAGGTCTTGGACGGGCCATCGGCGAAAATCTCCAGCGGGGCGGTGAAGCTGCTCTTGGCGTAGCCCGTGCACGTGACAGTCTTGTCCGCCGCCATATCGTTGCCCGTGGTTTCGGTAGTGCCGCTTGCGCCGTTCTTCACCTTGAGAGTGACTTTGGTGCCGCCCCGGACATCCTTCGAGGAGGCGAAGTCGGGGTCGTGAGCTGTCCACAAGTCCGCGCCAGAGACAATGACGATGTCACCATTGCTGGCCCTCGCGGGGGCCCTGCCAAGGGTGATGTTCTGCGGGGTCATTCCGTTGCTCGTCGAGAAGGACACCGTATAGTCGGACGCCTCCGCGGAGTCGAGCAGCGTCAGCGACTGCTGGGACGTGCACTTGACGCTGGCAGTGGCGCTGGGGTTCCCGTTGAGGCGAACCTTGAGGATGTCACCCATGGCCTTGCTGTCCTCCCGAAGGAGCAAGGTGTCGGTGACGTTCGACGTCAGCACCGAGTCAGGGGCCAATGACACGGCGTAATGGGCTGGCTCCTTCGAGACGAGCCTGTGCGTCGATGCCCCGGATGCAAGGGCCTGGACGGCAAGAGGAACAGCGGCGATCGTGACCGTGACCTTGTCGGTCTCGGGCTCGAGGTTACCGACACTTTCCGAGGCCTTGCACGTCAAGGTGACGTCCACGGGAGGAGAAGAGGGTAAGATTCCGACGGTGCCGAGCTTGATGCCCTGCGGGGTGGTCCCGTTCCCTGTGGTGAACGTGGCCTTGTAGTCGGTTTCCGTAGTGGAGTCCGGGAGCGTGTCGGTGTCACCGCTCTTGCACTCGACGGTCACAACAGCGGTGGGGTTCCCGTTAAGCCGCACCTTGAGGGTCTCTCCTGTAACGTCGGCCGTTGCCTCGACACGCTGGATTTCCTTCCCATTCGCAGTAGTCCCGTCAGGAAGGGGAGCCCCGGCGGGCGACTCGATAGCGGAGGACCCTGCCTGCACGACGATCATGAGAGGCGTTGCCTTGATGGTGACGGCAACCGTCTCAGCAACGAGGAGGCCTCCAGCGTCCGCCGTTGCCTCGCAAGTGACAGTCACGTCCTTCGTCTCAGTGCCAGAAAGGGCCTTGGGCGTTCCTAGCGTGATGCCCTGCGCTGTGGTCGCGTTGCCAGTGGTGAACGTGACCTCGGCGGGCGTGGAGCTGTCCGGGAGCGTGTCGATGTCGCCGCTCGTGCACTTGATAGCCACGTCTCCAGAAGGCTTCCCGCTCAGCATGACGCTGAGAGCTTCACCCGTGTCCTCCTGTCCCTCGACCATCTGGATCCCAATGGCCGGTGACGGCGCGTTGGGGTCGCTGCTGAAGGTGGACACCGTGGTGCCTTCAGGGATTTCGGCGCCGAGCAGGTCTGCGCTGGGAACCTTGGCGGCCGGCCCGGCGACGACCAGGATACGGATCTCGCTCGCGTACACAGTGAACGTCGCGGTTTCGGACGTCTTGAGGCCGCCGGCATCCGCTGTGACCTTGCAAGTGATCGTCACGTCTTTGTCCTCCCCGCGGGCGAGGGCCACCACGGTGCCGAGCTTGATGCCCTGCGGGGTGGTCCCGTTCCCTGTGGTGAACGTGGCCTGGTAGTCGGTCTCCGTGGTGGAGTCCGGGAGCGTGTTGGTGTCACTGCTCTTGCACTCGACGGTCACATCAGCGGTGGGATTCGAGGTGAGCTTGACTTGGACCGTGAGCCCCATGCTGTCATCGTCGCCCTCCGTCCTCAGCAGCTTATGGAAGCCCGTGATAGGGTCACCCTGGTCGAGGGGAGAGATTGTCGACCCGCTGATAACTCTGGTTTCCGTTCCAGCCTCGATGGCGATCCCCATGGCCTTCTTGAGGACCTTCACCGAGGCCCTGTCGGTGGTGGTGCTGCTCTCAAGGCCCGTGCTAGACTCCGTCCCGTCGGCGCTGATGCTGCACACGATCTCCGCCTCGGTATTGTTGGCATTGGCGTCGTCCAACTTGGACAGGGTGATACTCTGGGGCACCACGCCGTTCGTCTGAGAAAAGGTCAGCTTGGCGTCCGAGGCGAGGAGGTCGGTGCTCTTGCAGACCACCGCGGTCGTGTTAAGGGGGTTCCCGTTGAGACGGACCTTTAGCGTGGCGCCCGGCGTGTCGTCCTCCTCTTCGATGCGCCGGAGAACGGTTGTTGTGCCGCTCAGAACCTTTGACGGCGTGACATCATTCCCGGCGCTGTCCCTTGCAGCGGTGCCGGCGACAATCAAGATTTCGAGAGGGCGGGCGAGGACGGTGAAGGAGGCGAAATCGTCACTGTTCGTCGCCAGCGTTTCGAGCCCGGCGCCGGCGGCGGCGGCGGTGACCTCGCACCGGAACGTGACGGTGGCTTCCGCAGTGATAGCCTTGACAGGGGCGAGCCTCATGCCCCTGGGGTTTGTGCCGTCACTGCTCTTGAAGTCGAACGATGTGCCGTCGGCGGCGTCGCCCATCACGGCCGTGTTGGTCGACTTGCAGGTAACGGTGACGTCACCTTCGGGATTGTGGCTGAGCCTGATGCGCACAGTGGGAGCTTCAGCCGGCTCGGGCTGGGCCTCGATGCGCACCACCCTGTCCGTCGGCTTCAGGACGAGGTTCTCCGGGATGAGGGCGCCCGTCGCGCTGACGGCGTTGGTCCCCGCCACGACCAGGATCTTCAGCGGGGTGGCCAGTATGACTGTCGACGCCGTTGCGTAGGTCCTCCCGTGCGCGTTCGTGGCGGTGCAGGTCATCGTAACGTCCGTGTCGCCACGGAGCGCCTTGACCGCAGGCAGCTTGATGCTCTTGCTTGTGGCGGTGTCATAGTTCGTGGCGAACTCCTTCGTGTAGTCGGTCGCGGCGGCGCCGGTCTGGTCGATGACGGTTGCCTTCTCGGGGTCGACCTTGCACGCCACTGTGATCGCCTCTGTAGGGGTTCCGGAGAGCGCCAGCTTGAAGAGCCCGCCGTCGCTGTAGTCGTGGAACTCGACGGCCTCGGTCTTGTCCTTGGCGGAGAGCGGGACGTCCGGCAGCCACGCAGGAGACCCCGCGTGGTAGCCCCCGCCGACCTTGGAGTCCGAGCCGGGGAGGATGTAGAGCTCAAAGGGAGCCATCTGGACATTGATGTCCGCCGCGGATTTCGGGTCGGATTCGCTGACGGCCTTCTCGAGGCCGCCCACGTCCTCGTCCACGCCGCACCGCACCTTGACGGAGCTGTCCCACCCCGCAGCGGAGGCCCGAGGAGAGACGACGGGGGCGACGGTCACTTTGTAGCTGACAGTGTCCCCGTCGGGCAGTGCCGGCACAGACGAGCCAGAGATGGTGCACTTGATGGTCACGTCCCTCGAGTGGCGGTTCGTGCACACACTGTCGAGACCGCACCCGCTACCTCTCGTCATGACGGGCAGTGCGACCTTGGAGCCCTCCTTAACCTCGAGCTTGCCCGCCTCGGTGGAGGGGGAGGCCTTGAAGGTGTACGTCGTGGTCGCCGAGGCCCCCACGCGTTCCTTCCCCTCGGCATCCTCGGCCTCGCAGGTCAGGGAGAAGGCGGTCCCCTCCGAGGCGGAGGTCTTCACGTGTAGGAGGGCGGCGTCCGAGACGTCTTTAGCGTCGGAACCACTCCCAATCACGGCGCCGCTGGCCGTGAGGGGCGTCGCGTCGTCCGACGTGACCTCACCGGTGCTCAGGAGCGTTTGGGTCTTGGCGTGGACCGCGAGCTTCGTCGTCTCGGCCCCTCTCGCGGCGCCCGATAACAGGCCCAGGAGGGCCAGCAGCGCCAGGAGGGTGCCGATCTGCGGGGAGGGGGGGTCAAAGGGCGTCGGAGAGCGTCGCGGGCGGGAGGTGCCCCGGGGTCACCCCTCATCACGTGGGCAGCTCAAGGCTGGCGGGGAAGGGGACGGGGAGGCGACGGGGAGCGTCGATGGCGCGTAGCGAGGTGCACAGCGGTGGCGCTTCCACGTCGTCGACGGGGCGCGAGTGGAAAAAGGAGGAGGTGCTGGCCCGACGCCGGTCTTGGCGCGCGGGAGGGTTCGTTACGCGCTCCGGCGCGTCCCCGCGCGCTCCGCGGGCCGAGAGAGCGAAAGCGGGCAAACCAGCAGACGATCGTGTCATTCGTAATCACCTTGTTCCCCATCTGCCCCCACAAGTGGCGAGCGGGTGGGATGACGGAGCGGCGGGGCGCTCTAGTCGACAGGGATCGACAGTCCCTCGGTCACTTGGACCCGCAGGTGGGCGCGCTTGGAGTTCTGGTGACGAGATCAGGACAAACAATGTATCCACCAGGCACCTGCAGCGGGGGTAAAGGTGGCTCCTTCAAGGGTTGAGGGCGCGCGGGCCGGGGCGGGGTCCATTTCAAAGCCTTCTCGTGAAGTTCTGTTCTGGGCGCCGTGGAACCGAGTCCGTCTGGGAGGAGCAAGGCGGCAGGACGAGACCTCTCACGTCGAACGAAAGGCTTCTCTGCGTGTTCAGTGAAGGGGGGCGCGGATACTCACGGTGTATCCTGTAGGCGTGCACGGGAGAACAGGCGCTTAGCCGTGCATTGTGGGAGTGGCGCCACGCGAGGTGCGCGGGCGGCGAAGAGGCGCGGGGGGGAGAGCCAGGGTGTCGGGCAGAGCCCGGTCGCATGCCGCTCGCCTGAAGTGTTGTCAGGTCGAGTGGCATCCGGTCTTCCCGGTCCCGAGTCCCGGCGCCAGACGCCGGCGTTGCACGCCCGCGCGAGCGCGTCACGCGCCCATGTCCCTGACCTCCCCGGCACTCATAAGGGGGACCGCAAGCGAGTCGAGTGGCGGCATCGCGAGGATCCTCGCCCGAGTACGTGACGCCGTGCTCTTTCGTCCCGGTTTGACCGCCCTCACCGGCCCGTGGAGCCCCACCCTGCACTCCGGTCTGGCCAGTCCTCAGAGGACAAAGAAACGGGGTGCCTCGAGGAGACCACACGAGCTCTTCTCCCATGAATTCATTAGTCGATGGTTTGCGAAGTCACTGCGCCGCGCAGATGACCTCGTCGCATCATCGTTTCGTGGCAGGACCGGCGCATAGATGTGGCTGGCCTCAAACCCGTGCCGGCAACGCGCGCCCGTCCACAGCAGTCTGGTCCGTCTCGACTAGCATGGACGTTACAACCGCGATGACAGAGCCCGGGACGGCCGGATGGGGCCGCAAGCGCGGCAGCGTGCGGCCGGACGACCCGCTCCTCTCCGACCCAGCAACGCACGGGTCCTGCGTGTACAGTCACGCCGACTGGTCGCGGGCCTACCGATCTGTCGAGGAGGAGCTCGACTCGGTGGCGGTGCCCGTGGAGGGGCATCTCCCGGAGGAGCTGCTGCAGGGGTGAGCGCTCCCCCCGTCCCGTCCCGGAGCGGCGCCCCCCTTACTTTTGCAGGGCGACCCAGGTGCAAGGCCCCCCACCCCTCCGCCGCAGGGTGCTGTACCGCAACGGCCCGGCACTGTTCGAGCGAGGGGGCAAAGGGTATCAGCACATGCTAGATGGGGACGGCTACGTGATCCGCTTCGAGTTCACCGGACACAGCACGGCACAGTTCACGAGCCGGTTCGTTCGAACGGCCGAGTTCCAGGCCGAGGAGGAGGCGGGCCGTGTGCTTTACCGGGGGACGTTCGGGACCATGCGCGACGGCGGGCCCCTGGCCAACGCCTTCGACCTCCACCAGAAGAATCTGGCGAACACCAACGTGCTTGCCTGGGGGGGCAAGGTGTACGCGCTGTACGAGGCCGGGAGACCGGTGGAGCTCGACCCGGAGACGCTGGAAGCCCGGGGCGAGGACGACCTGGGCGGGCGGCTGCCGGGCGGCATGTTCGTCTCCGCGGGTCTACCGGCCGCCGTCGAAGCGCGCCTGGGGATCGGCGGGAGGGCCTTCACGGCGCACCCGCACATCGACAGGCGGTGCGGGCGGGTCGTCGGATGGGGCTGGACGAGCAAGGTTGCCGAGCGGGCTGTGGAGGCGACCTTCTGGGAGTGGGACAGCGACTGGACGGAGTGTTCCTCGGTGACGCACTCGCTGGCGGGGTGCGAGGCGGCCCCGCACGACTTCGGCGTCACCCAGAGCTGGTATGTGATGGTGCAGAACTGTCTCCGCATCAACCCCGTCCCCTACCTGGCAGGTGTCAAGGGCGCGGGGGAGTGCCTCGTGAGCCAGCCGGAGCTGCCGGTCACCGTCCACCTAATCCCCCGATTTTCGGGGGCCGCCGGAAGCGCGGAGCGGCCCGGGCGGGAGGCGGTGTTGGCGAGGGGCCCGCGCGAGGCCTTCGAGATCCACGTGGCCTTCGCGCATGACGGCCCGCCGGTCGGGGACAGCGCGGGCGAGGAGGAAATGCGCGAGTGGGTCACCTTCTACACCGCCGGGTGGGACAAGCTTTCGCCCGGTTCCTTCCTGGGCGAGTGGGCGGCGTCGGGGGGTTGGGACTTCGAGATCGCGACCACGCTGACGCCCGACTTCAACAACATCCCCATGACCATGCTCTGGCGGTACCGCGTCAGCGCGAGGACGGGGGAAGTCGTGCGGGAGCCCGCCCCTGGGTGCGAGCGGCTGTGCATCGACCACCCGCACGTCAATCCCGCGTTCGAGGGGCGCAGGGAGTGTCGGTACGTGTACGCGTCCGTGTCGAACGAGGTTGGCGTCTCGGGCCCCCCGCTCGGGTATGTCCGGATCGACCTCGTGACGGGGGAGCGGCAGACGTGGTGGGCGGGGAACCGCTGCTTCTGCGAGGAGGTGGTGCTGGTGCCCAAGGCTGGGTCAACCACCGACGACCAGTGCTGGGTCCTGGGGCTCCTCGTCGACCACTCGGCTGCGGGTGGGCACCGAAGCTGCCTCGTCGTGCTGGACGGGGAGGACCTCGGGGCGGGGCCGGTGGCGCGGGTGTGGCTGGGCTTCCAGATCCCGCACGGGCTACACGGGATGTTCGTCAGCGGTCGCGCGCCTTGACGTTGAAGAGCCCGGCGTCCCGGGGGGACTGAGGACTTGTCCCTCGCGGCGGCCGGGCTGACTAGGGCTGACTAGGGCAGTGTTACGCCGGACGCGAGAGGGCCCGCTCGCCTCGCTCGCTACTCCTGGCGGTCTGCGACATGCCTCTACCGCCTCCGGAGCCCACGCCGAGGCTAGTTTCCCCGCAGCGAGCGAGTGCGCGTGCTCGGCCAATCCCACCTGTACGGACCCGCGCAAAGGGGCTGCAGGGCGTTTCTAGAGTGCCGGTGAAGAGTTAGGGCCCCGGCTTTTGCACGCGGTTTGCATCGGGGGGGCGGGATGTCGGGTCAGAATAGGCTCCCCGTGGTCCCCACGGTCACCGTCCTGGGGCAGATGAAGACCCGGCTCGCGGGAGCCGTGAAAGGGCACGCGCTGCTCAAGAAGAAGGCCGACGCGCTGACCATCCGCTTCCGCCAGGTAAAGGTTTCCCCGAGACCCCTCAAAGCTCGCCACTTTCACTGGAAGGGGGCGGACAGGCGACGGAAGCAGCCCCGCTGGGCGCCCACGTGGGCGGGAGAGTCGCCTCGCGATTTGCGCGTACCGGGGAGACTGAAGCCGAAACGGTCGCTCTATCCGCTGAGAAACGCGGATTAACACCTATTGTACACTTTTGTCACAGCTGATTCTCCACGATAAGCCCCACATAGAGGCGCCCAGCTGTCCCCCCCCGGTGGCGAAGGGTAGCCGGTGCGCAAATACTGTGCGTCGCAGTTGCTGAAGAAGATTGTCGAGACGAAGGAGCAGATGGGATCGACCATGCGTGCCGCAGCGTTCACGTACACCGAGGCCCGGTGAGTGCGCCCCCGGCCCCCGGGCCCGCCCACCCAGTGGGCCCTGAGGCGGTGACCCCCGTCCCCTCCCCGGGGGCCTCGCCGCGGCCCACATCCCGGCGGGCCGCGCCCTCGATCGCAGGTATGCTGCCGGCGAGTTCCACCACACCGTCTCGGACAACGTGGAGAGCGCGGCAATCCGCGTCAAGGCGACCACGGACAACGTGGCGGGCGTGAAGCTGCCCCGGTTCGAGTGCGAGGGGGGGGCCGACGCCTCCCACCGCAGCGACTTGACCGGGCTCGGGCGGGGCGGGCAGCAGGTACAGAGCTGCCGCAAGGCCTACCTCCAGGCGGCAACGCTCATGGTGAAGCTGGCGAGCCTCCAGACCTCCTTCCTCACCCTGGACGAGGCCATCAAGACAACCAATCGGAGGTGAGCGGGGGCCGGGGACGGGGCCGGGGCGCCGCTCCTGGCCGGGGGGCGCAACGCGCCGCTCCTGGCCGGGGGGCGTACCGCGCCGCTCCGCCGGGGGCCGCGGGCTGCCGGGGGGAGGGCGGGAGCCGCCGTGCCCGGGGGCGCCGCGAGCCTGACACCCGCCCCACCCCCCGTCCTTCTGCAGGGTGAACGCGCTGGAGAACGTGGTCAAGCCGCGGATCGAGAATACGATCAGCTACATCAAGTCGGAGCTCGACGAGCTCGAGCGCGAGGAGTTCTTCCGGCTCAAGAAGGTGCAGGGGAAGAAGAAGAGGGACCTCGAGGAGAAAGAGCGCCTCAAGGCCCTGCTGGGGGGCGACGGGGCGGGAGGGGCTGCCACCCACGTGGCCGATGCCGCGAGCATGCTCAGTGCGAATGACGAGGACCCGGACATCGTTTTCTAGGGCACCGCGGCTGATTCTAGGGGACCCGGCGCCCCGTCAGCGCACGGAGGGGGGCAGCGCCGCCGTTGAACGCGTTTCCAGCAGTTCGGCGCAGGCTCGTGGGGATCGATCCCCTAATCTGTGGGTGGCGGGAGAACAGGCGGTGCCCGCGCACCTTCCGCTCCAGCACTTCTGATATCGGCGCAATCCCGTTACCCCCAAATAAGATCCCAGGCTTGCGCGTCAGGTGCCCCCCCATCTCGTGGCCACGAATTCGAGCCGCGTGCCACTTGCTCCTCGCTACAGAGCTGGGCCTGTACGCCCTTAAGAGAACGGAAGTGTATCTCGCTGACGGATTACACTCATCGTTCGGGAAGAAAAGTGCTTGACATCGCACTCTGGGCGACTTGTGGACTGGGCCTTTCAGGACCAAGGAAGAGGAACTCCGATTTCCCGCCGATTGTTGACTGCGGCCGACATAATGGTGAGACATCTCTTTCATGTGTCCTTTGTCCCTACAGCGGCGCACCTCGACCCCCCCCATGCCGCCCCTCGGCGCCTCCCCGGACTCGATGCTCGTGATGGTGTAGGCTGTCATTAGATCCACGAACACAGTGCACCCACCCGGTGACGGTTGTTTCTACGTGTACTTTGTACGAAAAACACGGCGCGCAACGGCACATTTGTTGCTGGAACCTCGGGGGTCTCGCGGTTGGCCCTCCAGCCAACGGTCCCGACTCGCGTTGCGGCACATGGGGCGTCGGATACCCCCTGGGGAGCAATCCTGCGCTCGTTGCTGTCTTTATGCCGTCACGAAATCCCTGGTCGTTCCCATGACGTAGCTTCTGGGCCACTCCGCCTCAAATGTCGCCCGGGAAGTGAAGGCCAACGGTTCCCGAAGGGGCCGGCGTTCCTGCGATATCCCTAGCACGAAAAGACGCGCTGTCCCGACAGCGCTGTAAGAAGGCGTCGCGGCTCCGTCGTCCGTCGATACTGAGTGACTGAGCGTCCTGAGTGGTGTCCTTCGGCTCAAGCAGGGGGGAGCGGCGCCGGCCGCGCTGGCTGTGAAGGGCCTGGACTTCGCCTACCCGGGTGAGCGGCGCGAATGTCTAGACCTCGTCCGCGCCAAGCGGTCTCCCAACGGCGCCCTCCGATACGCCTGAGGGCTTTGTGGCTCACTGGCCGCCCTCCCCGCCGCCTCCGTGCAGGGTGCAACCCCTTCATCAAGAAGCTCGACCTGGAGCTCCCGCGGGGGTCCCGGTGCCTGCTGATCGGGGCCAACGGCGCGGGAAAGTCCACGCTGCTCCAGGTGCTTGCGGGCAAGTACATGGTCGACATGGACAAGATCCGCGTGATCGGCCGCGCGCCCTTCCACGACATCGAGCTGACCAACTCGGGGCAGCTGAGCTACCTCGGCACAGCCTGGCGCAAGGACGGAGGAACGGCCGGCGCAAAGGTCGCCCTCGCGGCCGACATCCCCGCGCGTCAGATGATCTTTGGCGTCCCGGGGGTCGACCCCGAGCGCCGCCAGCGTCTTGTGGAGATGCTGGACATCGACCTCGAGTGGAAGATGAACAAGGTCTCGGACGGACAGCGCCGGAGGGTGCAGATCTGCATCGGCCTCCTCAAGCCTTACGAGGTGCTCCTGCTCGACGAGATCACCGTCGACATGGACGTCGTAGGGCGCATGGATCTCCTGGACTTCTTCAGGCAGGAGTGCGACGAGCGCGGGGCCACCATCGTTTACGCCACCCACATTTTTGACGGCCTGGAGAACTGGATCACCCACGTGGCGTACGTTGCACGTGGGGAGCTCCAGAAGGGCGGCCTCGCGGGGGAGGTCTTCCCTGCCGAGCAGCTCGGGGTGCACGGCCGCCTCTACGAGACGGTGGAGAAGTGGATCGAGGAGGACAACCGCATTGCCCCTCCGGAGCTGGAGGACGATGCACCCCGCAAGGTGCCTGAAGGCATGGGGAGGCACATGGCCTACTACCGCTGAGATGCCCCCGTCCCCCCGGAGACGCCTCTTCCATGACCGATTTTGCTGCCCTGACCGCCGTCTCGCCAGACACAGCTCGGCCGTGCGCCGGGTGATTATCCCAGCGGCCTTCAAGACACTGGGAACGTCATCGGGACGACCCTTCCTTCCTTCCTTCCTCGCCACTTCTCCTCTTCAATCCTCAGCTGCCCGTCTTGGTCGCATCTTCTGAGGCCCACTCCTATCACGTGCGCGTGAAGTGGGCCACCTTGCCGGGTTTGCCGTGTTGAAACTCCGGTCACCGGAGTCCTGTGAGCAGCGGGGACAGCGCTCCACTCAGGGTGGTTCGCTCCCCTTGCTGCCCGCGACGAGCCCGACGCCCGACGCCCCGATCGCAGGAGCGCCCGTCCCTCGACGCCAGCTGGCGATCCATGTTTTCCGCCGACTCTGTCATCCCTACCGAGGCAAGCCGCCAGGAGGAGTTCGAGAGGGTGGCCCTTGTTGCCCGTGCTAAGTTCGGGGACACCGGGGCACCGCTCCCGGGGCGCAAGCACGACTTTCCGGGCGTCGTCGCCAAGTCTCCGAGCCACTTGTCGAGCCAGGTGGCGCAACACCGCGACGAACTCAACGGCATGCGCAAGACCCGGCAGATCAAGGCCCGGGCGGATGAGGAGAGCACGAATGCCCTGTACAGGGAGCGCCTTTCGGGCGTTCAGCCCAAGGCCGTGTCCTCGCTCCCGGCCTCCATCCTCGCGGCGAGAGTGGACATGTACCGCGAGAAAGAAAGGGAGCGCGACCAGAGGTCCCGCATGCTGGCTAAGGAAAGCAGCGTGAGCCGGTCAAGGTATCTCGAGGCCGCGCCGAGGACGGAGAGCCAGCTGAGCCTTGAGGTGCTCAGGCGGCGGGAGGAGAAGGCGCGGGCGAGAGAGGCGGAGGCGGAGCAGAGGAGAAACGAGGAGAGGCAGCGGTCTCAAGAGCTCAAACAGATGCTTAAGAACGTCAGCGGGAGGGATTTCAAGTCGCTCAGTCCCGAGGTGCAGGCGGCAAGGGAGGAGCTGGCAAAGCAGAGGCAGCGAGAGGACGAGCGGCGGCTGGTGGAGGAGGAGGACCGGGCCATCGCGATGATGGAGCTGATCGAGAGTGCACAGTCGAGGACGGTCCAGAAGCTGGATGGGGACATCGAAAGGAGGTGGAGATCCCTGAAGCAGCAGAGCGAGGCGAGGCGGCAGGAGGCGGCGGCGGAGACTCGAAAGGGGGCTCGGGAGTTCATCAAGAGCCTCTCCGATACACAGGCGAAGACAGAGTCGTCCCTTTCCCCTGACATGCTCGCACTGCGCGCCGAGAAGGCCTTGAGGATGCAGCGGGAGGTCGAAGACGAGGCCCACAGGTTGGCCTTAGAGAACTACGAGGCACGCAGGCGGAACGAGGACGCCACAACGAGGACGACCCACAAGCTGTCGGACGAGATGGCCGGGCTGAGGGACCTGATGATAGAGAAGGAGGCTCTCCGAAGGGGCGCAGCGAGGGAGAAGGCCCAGGAGAACTGGGATAAGCTCAAAGTCCTCGTGAGGGAGAAGGAACCCGTCACCGAGGTCAAGCACAGCGAGACCCTCATGGAGTTCAAGTGTAGGCTGGAGAGGGATCTGGAGGAGCGAAAGAAAGCGCAGGCAGCGCAGATGAAGAAGGAGAACGCGGAGACAAGGGAAAGGCTCAGCAGGATGGACTCCATCGTCTCGAGAAATATCGCCCAGGCGAAGAGGGCCCGGGCCGCACAGCGCAGAGACGAGGTGAAGGCCGAGATGGTGCGGAAGGACGAGGAGCTGGCGGAGCTGGAGAGGGTGAAACTTGGCGCGGAGACTGCCTGGCAGTGGCGCGACGCCGGGAATGACGTCGCGCATGTGGAGGAGATCCAGGCAAAGATCGCCGCGGTAAAGAAGCAGAAGAGGCAGCTCCGGTGGAAGCTTGGTGCGAATACTGCCCTGGCGTCGACTGGGGAGGGCGAAGTTGAGGGCCACCTGCCAATCATCGCGGGCAGGAGGCCCATTGCCGACGGCGACTGCGTAACAATAGAGGATGGCAGCGAGCTCGGCGAGGGGCGGGCGCCAACAGTCGGTAGAGCCAAGCAGGACAGTCTCCTGGTGTCGATGATGACGTCCAGTGGGAGGCAGGCGCGGGATGAGACCACCGTTTACGTCGATGCCGAATCCGGCTCGTCCTGAGCGCTGTGCCTCACAAGACTCGATGCGCAATGAGGGCTAAAGGAGGTGTTGAACCCCGCGCTACGCCTACAGTTTTCGCACGCTCAGGAAGCCCTGCACCGTCTCCCTGGAGCGACCCTGGAAGGTCGCCGTGATGGTCCCGCCGCGGGGCAGGGCAAGGAATTCCCTCGCGGAGATGCCGTCGAGGCGCGTCCGGGGAGCACCCGCCGGCAGTAAGACGGTCGACTTGTGCATGCTGGCCTGCACGCGCGCCTTGTCCAGCAGCAGCTGCACCGTGGGCGGCTTGTCGGCGACCGAGCCGTAGACGTACACCCCTGGGTCCCTCTGGCTGAAGAATCCGAGTGTCACCTCGTACAGCCCGGGAGACGCGATGGTGATCTCACCAGTGCCCTCGTTGCACAGGAAGGTCTCCGGGTCGCTGTTGACCGCGCACGTGTCCCACGGCACCACATGGTTCTTGAGCGTCTTGTCACCCCCCCACACGAAGCGCGCCGAGGCCACCTGCGCGTTCAGGGCGCGGTTCACCGCAGCCTGTCGGTCCAGGGCCTTCCGCAGGGCCTCCCCGGAGGCACGGAAGCCCTGGTCGACGTCCACCTGGACGCTCTTGAGGAGGTCCGAGACCTCATCAACATCCGCCTTGGTGTCGAGGAGCGTCACCACGTCCTTGACCAGTGCGCGCTGCTCCACGAGCCCGTGCAGGACGGCCACGTCCTCCCTGATCCCGTCGACCTCCACCTGCGTAGCCATGTCCCTCGCAATACGCGCCACGCGGTCCTCCGTGGCGTCAGCACGGCCACTGAGCTCTGCCACAGCCTTCCGCCACGCCTCCCCACTTGCCGCACTGTCCTCCTCCAGCCTACGGACCGCCGCCCTCTGCTCCGCCTCAACCCTTGACGCCGCCTCCCCCGCGGCGACGGAGGCGTCCGCCGCGTCCATTACGACCTTCTTGACCACCGACAGCTCCTCCCAGTGGCGGTTCAGCTCATCCGCCACCTCCCGCAGGTCCGACTTCTTCTCCAAGAGGGCCCGGAGGTCACCGACGCTGGTTGAGTGCGCCTCCCTCAGCTGGGCCACCTCCCCCTGCGTGCCCCCGGCCTGTCTCTTGGTCTCCTCGATCGCCCCGTCCATGCGCTCCATGGCCTCCCCCACGGCCTTGAGGGCGTCCCCGGCCGCCTTGCCGTCCTTCTGGATCCTCTTGACCAGCCGCCGGATGTCGTCCTGGGCGTCGCTCAGCGACTGCTCCACGGGGCCCACTGCCCTTGCGATCATCCCCGTGCACTCGGCCTCCATCCGGTTCTGCAGATTCTGGATGGACGTCACAAGGTCCCCGTGGGACACGGTGTCAGCTCGAAGCTGCTCAAGCGCGCTCGCGTCTGCCTTTTTCTTGAGCTCCGCCCACGTCTCGCGCGCGCGATCCGCGGCGTCGGCCTCGAGGGCGTCGTATTGTCGCCGGATTGCTTCGAAGTTGGCCTCCGTGATGCCGCGGTCCGCCTTGGCGTCGACCGCCCGGTCCACCTCCGCCCTGTGCTTGGCGAGCTCTGTGCGCAATGCGGCCTCCGCCTCGTGGACCATCTTCTGCGCCTGCCCCAACCAGTTCACCTCCGCGGCCCGGAGACGCTCGGCCATCCTGCCCTCCGCTTCCTTGATGAGGGCCTCCACGCGCAGCAGGTCGTCCCCAACGTCAGAGCGCAGGCGCTTGTCGGAGGCTGTCCGGAGGGCCTCGAGCTCGGCGATACGGGAGCTCTGGGCCTCCACAACCTCCATGATCATCTTGAGCGTGGAGGGGACGATGTCGGCGATGTTGCGCCACTCGCGATCGGCGGCTAGCGCACCGTGCGCCTGTTGTGTGGCCACGTCCACCTGTCGCCACGCCTGGCCCCGGTCCTCAGCCAAGGTGGCGTTGTTGAGCGAGCGAGCGGCGTTCATGATCGCTGCCTCACCGGATCCTAACGCCCGCGAGCTGTCGAACGACCGATCACCCCAACGCCGGGGCGTCGAACGGTCCACGCCGTCCATCTGCGCGGCAGGGGTTCCGGCCCGGGCCCGGAGATTCGTTAATGGGCCGAAAAC
>Ga0255780_10001844_pt1 | contig 19612 bp, 31 predicted proteins | sample 071ome_32_FD_179978 | JGI IMG/M metagenome (GOLD analysis project Ga0255780, IMG submission 179978) | Coastal salt marsh microbial communities from the Groves Creek Marsh, Skidaway Island, Georgia - 071405AT metaG (version 2) | ecosystem: Environmental > Aquatic > Marine > Intertidal zone >... | reverse complement strand
CTAACAAGCATCCTGAATATTCACTTGCTGCGAATGGTGTCTACTTCAAGAAAGACAAACAAGGTGTTCTACCTAAGATCATTGTGGATTACTATGACGAACGTAAGGCTGTCAAACGTAAAATGCTTGATGCGCAGCAAGAGAAAGAAAGGATTGACAAGAATGATAAGCAGGAACTCTATCGTGTGGAAAGAGATATTGCGCGTTATGAGAACCAACAAATGGCTATTAAGATCCTACTTAACAGTCTTTACGGCGCTCTCGGCAATAAGTATTTCCGTTATTTTGACCTTCGTGTTGCAGAAGGTATTACACTAACCGGTCAGACAGTGATTCGATGGGCTGAGAAAGCTGTGAATCAATTCATGAACAAGGTATGTCAGACCGAAGGTATTGACTATGTTATTGCTATCGACACGGATTCTGTCTATGTGAATTTCGGTGGCCTCGTCGATAAGTATATCAAAGACAATCATGTAGAGAACATTGACAAGATTTGTGAGGATCAATTCATTCCGATGCTTGCCAAAGCTTATGATGATCTCTATAATCAATTCACTTGCTATATGCCTCGTATGGAAATGGCACGTGAGGTAATCGCAGACCGTGGTATATGGACTGCAAAGAAACGTTACATTCTAAATGTACACAACTCAGAAGGTGTTCAATATGCACAACCTAAACTCAAGATCATGGGGATTGAAGCAATTAAGTCTTCGACTCCAGCGGTATGTCGTGATGCCCTTAAAGCATTATTCAAAGTTATTGTTACTGGATCTGAAGATAAAACTCAAAGAGCGATATCTCAATTCCGTGACCACTTCAACGGACTCAACCCTGAAGATGTAGCATTCCCTCGTGGAGTGAATGACATAAGTAAGTGGGCAAGGAAACGTGAAGGAATCTATGCCAAAGGTACTCCGATCCATGTGCGTGGTGCTTTGTTGTATAACTACTATGTGAAAGACAAAGGACTGCAGAAGAAGAATGAGCTCATTCAGAATGGTGAGAAGATCAAGTTCTGTTACCTCAAGGTACCGAATCCGATCAAAGAGAACGTCATTAGTTTCCCTCAGTACCTTCCGCCCGAACTACAACTAAACGGTTATATTGATTATAACACGCAGTTCGAGAAGACATTCTTAGATCCAATCATACCGATCTTAGATGCTATCGGATGGAAACCTGAACCTACAGTTAGTCTAGAGGACTTTTTCGCATGATGATAAAAACTGTGTACAAGGACCAGAAACTGTGTTATAATATACTATATAATCGAGGAGTAATATGGAAATGAACCAAGCATTAGAAACAATGGAGTTACTTGTTATCTTCATGGAAGAATGTGCAGAGGCACAAGTAGAAGCATCTAAGATTATTCGATTTGCATCAGATACCCCATCTAATGTTCCTCCCTTGGAACGTGAAGTAGGTGATCTATTATGTATGGTCGAACTATTGAAAGAATATAATTTAATTAACAGTGAAGCGGTCGAAGAAGCTAAGAAGGCCAAACGCGCAAAACTTAAAAAATGGAGTAATTTAAATGTCTAAAGATTGGGTAGCAGATATCGCCAAAATGCATAAGAAGTTTGGTGTAAACCCTGTTGTTGATAACATGTCGGATGAGAAGAAACAAGAGTATCTCAAGTTTCGTGTTCGATTCCTCGAAGAAGAATTGACTGAGATGAAAGAGCAACTAGATAATCCAGAGGAGATTGTCGATGCTTGTATTGATCTCTGTGTTGTCGCTATTGGCACATTGAATGCATTTAATGTCGATGCTAACAAAGCATGGAACGCAGTTCATAAAGCTAATATGGCAAAAGAAGTAGGTATCAAGGCTGAACGACCAAATCCACTTGGTCTGCCAGATCTTGTCAAACCTGAAGGTTGGGTAAACCCATCGCATGAAGGAAATCATGGTACGATCGTTCCAACCGAACCTATGGTAAAAAAACCATTTTGGAAGAAACTAATTAAGATCTAAAATGTATAGTTTAACATTATTCGATAGCGTATTTGATAACAAGACGCATAAGCGTATGGACTTCTCCTCATGGGAAAAGTTCGAGAAGCTATTGTATAATGTAGCCGGTCAGCCAGGGTATAAACCGCTTAAGGGTGAGAAACAATCAACAAAACCCTCTCCTCTCATCTCACCTGCGGTTTATACTTCTGGTACTACACGCAAGAACGACAACGTCACACAATGGGCTGGTTGGGCAGCTATCGACGTTGACGATCACGAATTCAAAGGAAACCTAGAAGATGAGTTACGTAGTAGGTTTGGCAGTTGGTATTTTGTTTGTTATAGTACTGCAAGCAGTACCGTTGATAAGCCAAAGTTCAGACTTGTCTTCCCACTTACTTGCCCGGTTGAGGCATCAAAAATCAAACACTTTTGGTTCGCACTCAACACAGAAATTGGCAACCTCGGAGATGTCCAGACTAAGGACCTATCTCGAATGTATTATGTCCCTGCGCAATATCCTGGCGCTCACAATTTCATATTCACTAATAGTGACGGTGCTTTTATCGATCCTTTTGTTCTTATGAGCAAGCATGAATATGTTGAAAGGAACAATGCCAATTTTATAGATAAATTTCCGCCTGCCATTCGGGAGGCGATCCTTAAGGAGAAGCAGTCGAGACTCACTAATACAGACATCACATGGTCCAGCTACAGTGATTGCCCGTTTGTCTCACGCAAACTTGTTGATGAGTATGTTCATATAACTGATGGTGGTTGGTACCACAAGATGTATCAGATCATGGTCTCGATTGCTTCTTCTGCCATACGGCAGAACTATCCCATTACCTCTAAACAAATTGAGATAATGTGTAGACAACTAGATAATGATACAGGTGGTTGGTACAAGAATCGACCACTAGAACAGGAGGCAAGTCGTGCACTCGACTTTGTAATGAAAAATGCATTTTAATTATGATGATTTAGATCCTTATGCTTTTGACGCTTATTGTAAACCAACGTTGGATCGTTTGATTCCTGAGATGTCTGAATCAAGACGCAACGGAAGAAGTGATGAACTTATTGAATTTCATACAAAGCTTGGTCTTGCGGCTGAGTTCTATCTAATTACAGAACACGATTATACAGAAGATACATTTGAATTTCGTGATGTGATTAGTCCAGATGGAACTTCAAGAGAGATCAAGACTATTGCTGATGTGACCAAGATCCCGAATATCCTTATGGATATGTACAAGAAGAAAGGTTGGTACGGTGATGAAGTATCTGATGAGATTATGATCTTCCAACGTGACAAGAAAGAATATCAGCTCCATTCTTTTTACACCTGGGATGGAAATAAGTATGTACAATCTGACATAAACAGTGTATAATATACCTTATGAAATATGATAATGACAAACCTAACTTAGCACTTATTCCGCCTGAAGTCCTCGAAGAAGCAGCAACTGTTCTCGGCTTCGGTGCTGAAAAGTATGGTATGAATAACTGGCGAATGGATGGTGGTAACACTACTCATTCTCGTACTTATTCATCTTTACAACGACATCTTAATGCTTATTGGCGTGGTGAGGATATTGATCCAGAATCTGGTCAACGTCACCTTGCTCATGCATTGTGTCAACTTATGATCCTTATGGTTCATACAGTAGAGCATCCTGAAATGGATAATCGTTATACAACACCACAAGAGGAAACTGGTTGTGGTATGAGTAGGAAATAATATATGATACCAAATGTGAAATCAGTCCGTGAGTTTTTCAAGGGTGAACTCATGGCAGAAAACTTTACAGTAGATCGAACTGGTGCCAAGACGATCGAATGGATCGGCGCATCATTCATTGCTGATGAACCAGCAATCTTCGGTACTGTAAATGAAGAATATGTTAACAAAGAGATAGATTGGTATAAGTCTATGTCTAATAACATCTATGATATTTACGGTGAAGAACGTGAACCACCTCTTGCGTGGACGTATTCATCTAATAAACATGGTGAAATCAATTCGAATTATGGATTACTGATCTATTCGAATATGTACAATGATCAGTATGAAAACGCATTGAGCGAACTATTGAAGAATCCAGATGGCCGTCGTGCTACTATGGTTTATACTCGTCCAAGTATTTGGAATGAATATAACCTAGGTGGTAAGTCTGACTTCATTTGTACTAATGCTGTTACCTATTACATCCGTGATGGTAAACTATATGGTGCAGTACAGATGAGATCTAATGATGTTGTCTTTGGATATAAGAATGATTTTGCTTGGCAGAATCATGTGTTGAATCAACTAGTTGATGATTTGAACAAACATAATAATGATCAGTTTATTAAAGCGGGTCATTTGTTCTGGCAAGTTCAGAATCTTCACGTGTATGAACGTCACTTTGACTTGGTAAAATAGGAGATATTATGCTTTTACCTGACGTAGTATTCCATTTCTTTGAAGATGGTAAGTTTGTTCGCCGCAGTACTAATGAGCTATTTGCTGGCAAACGTGTTTTAATCTTTGGTTTGCCTGGTGCATTTACACCGACATGTTCATCATTCCAACTACCTGGTTATGATCTACATGCAGACAAATTCAAAGCTGCTGGTATCGATGAGATCTGGTGTACAGCCGTTAACGATGCATTTGTTATGAACGCATGGGCAGAAGCTCAAGCAGTAACTAATGTTAAGATGTTACCCGATGGTAATGGTGAGTTTGCGAAAGAGCTAGATCTATTGGTTGATAAATCAAATATTGGTTTTGGTGAACGTTCATGGCGATATGCTATGGTTGCAAATGATCTTAAGATCGAAGAGATGTATACCGAAAGCAATGTTATGGATCGTTGTCCAACTGATCCTTATGAGGTATCTAAACCAGAATATCTCGCAGAAGTTATTAAGGAATTGTAATGAAACAGATCGGCATGGACTTTGTATCTGATAAGTGGCATAGTCGTTATATCGACATTGCTAAGGTAGTATCTCACTGGTCGAAAGATCCTTCGACATGTGTAGGCGCTGTAGCAGTTGGCTCAAAAGGTCAGGTGTTATCTCAAGGCTATAATGGATTTCCACGAAAAATCAATGATGGTCCTGAACGTTTACAAGATAGAGAGACTAAATATCAGTATATTGTTCATGCCGAAATGAACTGTATTTACAATGCAACATACAATGGTGTATCATTAGATGGATCTACAATGTATGTTTATGGATTACCTATTTGTTCGGAATGTGCAAAAGGTATCATCCAAGTTGGTGTCAAGAAGGTAGTGATGCCGTATCAAGACGTTCCAGAAAAATGGCAAGAATCATTCAATTTAACCATGTCCATGTTCGATGAGGCAGGTGTTGAATGGAAGATGATAGATTATGAAGGTATTAATAGTAGGGATTAATCCATCCAATAAGACAAAGAAACAGAATCCTACTCTGACTCGTCTTAATAAATGGATGGATGAATTAGGTGTTGATCGATATTCGTTTGCTAATGTGCATGACGAAGCTGGAGAAGTACCTAACGTCCGGGAGCTAGCAAAAAAAGAGTATACATTTACAAAGAACTATGATAAAATAATAACATTAGGTGTTACACCTTCGTATGTTCTTAAGATGAAAGGTGTAGACCATTTTGCAATGCCACATCCGTCTCCGCGTAATCGTAAGTTGAACGATCGATCGTATGAGTTAGATATGTTGAAACAATGTAAAGATTATTTAAATGAGCGTAATAACAAATCCAATTAGTAATGTTCCTATCAATGCAAAGTCTCATTCCCATGGATGGGCTCAAGTCTGGCGAGATCTTCTAGGTGCAACCATTGATTATAAATGTACTCCAAAGATCTTAAATGCCGACAAGGTTTATATTGAACACGGCGCTAACTTTGGTGGTACACTAAACCTATTCGGTGGTGCAACCAAAGATGTATATGATAAAATTAATTTAGTTTGTGCTTGTAAGGATATCGTATCTTTAGACTGGGATATGCCAGATTATGGTGCCATGTTAAAGAAACGTATTGGTGCAAATACAACATATGAAGGTATCACCGAAGAATGGTGTGACCAGGTTTCGAAGAGATTATCGACAGTACCTTCATTAAAGATGGAGGACTTAAATAATGCTAGCATCACTCTTGGCGATTCTCACTCAATTGCTTTTTCTGGCCCTGGCCATTCTGTTCTTCGTAACGATGGTAAAACTCTTCATGGTGCTCTTAAGAACGGCTTGGTCAGTCTTCTCAGAGGTTGTGTCCCTACTGATTCCATTTATCTTTCTTTTGGTTCTATTGATATCCGCCATCATCTTATTCGACATGGCGACAATGCAGTCGACGATCTAGTTAAAGAATATATCAAACAAGGTACAGAACTCGAAGCTAAATACGATGTGCCAGTTTACTATGCTTATCCTGTTCCGGTTGAGCATGAAGAAAGACGTATACCTAAGACTGGATACTATAAGAAAACTCCATTCTATGGTACCCAACAAGAACGTGCAGAACTTACAAAGAGATTCATTGGTTTGATTGAAGATCAATCTGGCAATATGACTATTGATCCACCATCTGAATGGTACACAATGGATCCAAAGAAGTATGCCGAAACGTTTATGGAACTAGGTGGTTCATTCCATATTGCACCACCATTTTATTATAGAAACAATTGGGGAGAATCACCTCTTGGCGCATAATAAACACGTCGTTGACGGAATCAATAAAGACATTAATCCATTCTATGGTGATCCAAAAGAGTATTACCTGGAATTGGCAAAGAACTGGGAAGATCCGTATGGTCCACCAAAAGTAGTAGAGCACGAAGGAATTAGAGTAGTCCGAGATGACTATATTACCGGCTCGAAGGTACGTGGTGGAGATTGTCTTATCTCTTCCCTCCCAGAACATATCGATACAATCTGTTACGTTCAACCAAGAACTGGACTTGCAGGTGTATCAATTCTAGATGTAGCAAAACGACATAATAAGAAAGTTATGTTATTCATGCCTTCATCTAAAAGAATCTCACATCACCAAGCTTGTTGTATTGAACGTGGTTGTGACTATGATTTCCATCGTATTGCAGCAATGCCTAACCTAAATCTCATTGCAAAGAAATGGGCAGAAGAAAGACCTAACGTATTCTTCGTTCCTCTTGGTTTGAAACATGAAATGGTGACAGCAGGTATTGTAAAGGTTGCATCATCTATTAAAGAACCGGAAGAAGTCTATTGTGCTACATCAACAGGTGTATTAACACGAGGATTACAGATTGCATGGCCTAATGCTAAGTTCACTTCTGTTTGTGTATCACGTAATATGAAAGCCGGAGAACTAGGTCGGGCTACACCTATTTCAGATCCTCTTGCATTTACTGCTCATGAGAAGAAAGAGAATCTCCCGCCATTTCCCAATATAGATACCTATGATGGAAAAGTTTGGAAGTATATTCCAAAGAACTCAGGTAAGGATATTCTATTCTGGAATGTTGGTGCTGAACCTGTATTAGAAGATGAAACAATCTATGATCGTATAGATTCATATAGAGACTGGAAGAAGAATGCCAAAGAAGTGGGTTAATGAAGAAGCACTTGATGTGCTAGCAGATTATTATTATCCTCGTGCCAAATGGTTACAAGATAATTGTAACTGGGGTAAGCTAGGCTATGATTCTCCGGAGGCTGATAAAGCCGTCAACGATCCATTGATGCAGCAAATCGATATCTATGACTGTTACACGCGTAACGCAGCTGGATTCTCAAACGTACTTCAAGATCTGAAGTTTATGACCGAGACTCCAAAATGGCATCATCAGAAAGATGATCGTCGTCAATTAATTGATGGATATAATACTAGTTCGTGGGATACTAAAACCTGGTTCTATGTTTATATGGCGCATCGTATTACAGGATCAGGTGCTTCATTCACAAGAGATCATGGATATCGCAATAATGCAATTCAACATTGGGGTAACCTTAGAGATATAAAAGATATGAAAGATCATATGATACATGTCAAGAGTATTGGTAAACCATTATTTACTTCTATTGGTAACCAACCTCCATCACCTCGAAAGGGTGTAACATGTTTGGATTTCATGGTTAATGAACTCGAACCATTACTTGATAGGTTTATGGAATGGTTATCATCAGGTGATAAAAAGACTCATAAACAGATCGTAGACTATCTTAATGGTTACAATATAGACCAAGGACATAAACGATTTAACTTTGTTTATGCTGCCTTCTCTTATGATCTAGGTGACTATCACAAGGATTTGGTTGATGATATGTCTCATGGATATTTTGGTAATAACGCAGTTCGCTGCATGAAGGTGTTATCAAGTGGTTACAGTACAGATGAGTTTATGGATTTACTGTGCGAACGAATCGGGGGCGCGCCACGAGATAATGAAGACGTTATGTGTGACTTCGTAAGATTTGGACAGAACTATGTTCCAAGATCTGATGATACATTTGACCACGTGCCTTCAACAATTACAAACAACTCTGGTTGGGAATCTGGTTGGGAACAACGTCAAGGTGAACCAACAAATAGTAGTGTACAACTAGATGCTTTTATGGTATAATATACCATGTATATTTTTAAAAGGATGATACTATGTCTGTAATGGATAAACTTAAAAAGAATAGTAAGATTAAAGATACTGCTATTCTATCAGATTCAGTTCTTTTCAGTGAAAAGGATATGATCCCAACCGAAGTGCCAATGATTAACGTTGCACTCTCTGGTTCTCTCGAAGGTGGTTTGACACCTGGACTGACAGTTCTTGCTGGTCCATCTAAGCACTTCAAGACTTCATTTGCTTTGCTTATGGCAAGTGCATATATGAAGAAGTATGAAGATGCTGTTATGCTATTCTATGATTCAGAATTTGGTTCACCACAATCATATTTTGAAACATTCGGTATTGACGTCAATCGTGTTCTACATACACCAATCACTGACGTCGAACAACTTAAATTTGATCTTGTATCACAGCTTGATAATATCGATCGTGGTGACAAGGTTGTAATTGTTATTGATTCTATCGGTAACCTTGCTTCTAAGAAAGAACTTGAAGACGCATTGAATGAGAAGTCTGTTGCAGATATGTCTCGTGCTAAAGCTCTCAAAGGTCTATTCCGTATGGTGACTCCATATCTTACTATGAAGAATATTCCTTTACTTGCCGTAAATCATACATATAAAGAGATCGGTCTATTCCCTAAAGATGTTGTAGGTGGTGGTACTGGTATCTATTATTCAGCTGATAACATTTGGATTCTTGGCCGTCGTCAGAACAAAGAGGGTACAGATATTGTCGGATACGATTTCATTATTAATGTAGAAAAATCAAGATATGTTAAAGAAAAGTCTAAAATCCCTGTCTCAGTTTCTTGGGAAGGTGGCATCGAAACTTATAGCGGCCTTCTGGATATTGCTCTTGCTGGTGGCTGGGCTAGTAAGCCTTCCAATGGTTGGTATTGTCGTGTTAACCGTGACACTGGTGAATTGGTTGAACCAAAAGTTCGACTTAAAGAGACGTTGTTACCTACTTTTTGGGAACCGATACTAACCGATCCTAAGTTCCAAGAGTTCGTCAAGTCACAATATACAATTGGTCACAAGTCATTAATTGATGGTGACATTGTACAAGAGGACTAAAACAGTGTATAATATTACCCATGATGATTACACTTTTGCTGAGAACGAAATGTCCGAAACCTGGGCAGTTCGTTTAAAAACTCAATATAAAGATGTACTATATGAATATGGACGTGTCAGTGCAACAGTCGATGAGGTTGTAGATAACGGTGATGGTGAAGCTACACTATCATTTCAATACAATGTCATTGATTCAGGTGAGTATGAAGAGAAAGAACTCACTGAATCTAAAGACTTTAATAACTATGTTGGTGCAGTGCTTCAACATATTATCACTGACGCTTTTGACACCGGTAAATATAAAATAGGCGAACATGCAACCGACGATACAGACAACAATCCTAAGGAATCTGCTCACTAACGAAGACTTCACACGTCGAGTAGTTCCATATCTTAAGAAAGAATATTTCGAGGACGAACATAAAGTAGTCTTCGACAATATTTTAGCTTATGTCTCAAAGTATAATAAGCTTCCAACTAAGGAAGCTTTGACTATTGAACTACAAGAAGCTAATGTGCCAAGTGAGGTCTTTCCTTCTGCTGCAGCTCTTATTAGTGAAGTAACAACACCTGAATCAGTAGATAATGATTGGCTACTTGAGAAAACAGAGAAGTGGTGTAAGGACCGTTCTGTATTTCTTGCTATCATGCAATCTATTGAGATCATTAATGGTAAGTCAGAACAGACCGAAAATGCTATTCCTGAGATCCTACAAGAAGCTTTGTCGGTTAACTTCGATCAGAACATTGGTCACGACTATATCAATAACTCTGAAGAACGTTTCGACTTCTATCACATGGAAGAAGATCGTTTACCATTCGATCTAGATTACTTCAACAAGATCACAAAAGGTGGTCTACCACGTAAGACATTGAATATTGCTCTTGCCGGTACCGGTGTGGGTAAATCATTGTTTATGTGTCACGTTGCTGCTTCTGCCTTGACTCAAGGTAAGAATGTTCTGTATATCACTATGGAAATGGCAGAGGAACGTATTGCTGAACGTATCGATGCTAACCTAATGAACATGCCTATCGACCAACTTGAGAATATGGATCGTAAGACATTTAGTGGTAAGATTGAGAACATTGCTAAGAAGACTATTGGTAAGCTTATTGTAAAAGAATATCCTACCGGTGCAGCACACGCCGGTCACTTCCGAGCTCTGTTGAAAGAACTCAAACTCAAAAAGAACTTTGTTCCAGATATTATCTTTATTGACTATCTGAACATTTGTGCTTCATCTCGTATGAAAGGTATGGGTGGTTCAATTAACTCATACACCTATGTCAAATCAATTGCCGAAGAACTACGTGGTCTTGCTGTTGAATTTGATGTACCACTTGTATCTGCTACACAAACAACACGTAGTGGTTACTCAAACTCTGATGTTGGTCTTGAAGACACGTCAGAATCGTTCGGTCTGCCAGCTACTGCAGATCTGATGTTTGCTCTGATCTCTAATGAAGAACTAGAAGGTCTAGGTCAGATCATGGTCAAACAACTTAAGAACCGTTATAACGATCCTACTGCTTTCCGTCGTTTTGTTATTGGTATTGATCGTGCAAGAATGAAGCTGTATGATGCTGAAGAGAATGCACAAACTCTGATCGAAAGTACAGCTGTAACACCTAAGAAAGATGCATCCGATTTTTCTGACTTCAACGTATAGGAGGAGATATGTTACAAAAGATCAAAATGTGGTTTCAAAAGTGGTTCTCGAAACCTGACTATAAAACAATGTATGAAACCAAAGCTGCCGAAGCACAGCATTGGGAATTCAAATACAACACTCTATCTCGAAAACTCAAGGATCTTACTCAAGATCTTTAATCATCCCTAAATCATCCCTTCAGAGATATACAAAACATCCCTTCGGGGATGTTTACTTTTTGCCATAATGTGGTATAATATACCTATATTGTTAATAAACATGGAGAGTTAATATGGCAAAAAGATTTGTAGATAACGACAAATACTCAGCTACTATGCGTACAGCGATCAATTCGACTCGCGATCTTAATAAGATTGTTAGAGATTTATTTGATGCGTCTAATTCAGACTTTATTATGCATGATGATGATCATGTTACTTTAATTTTCGATACTGTTCACTACCATCCTAAATGGGGTTGGGACAATGTCGATGGTTCTAGAGCTACTAAGAAAGATCTAGGTGGATTCACTTTAAGAATGATCGATAGATTAGCAGATATGACTGATATAGTTGATATGTGGTACCCTAAAGATGGTCACGTTGGAATTCACTTCTACAAAGATGCTTTAAAGCGTAGAATCAGTTCTGACATTCTTGATGACATGAACCGTAGAAACGGATTCAGCAATTACAATCCTAAGTTACATGATTCATTCGCTGACTGGGCGGTTGATACTGCAAGACGCGTAATATTTTAAAAAATCATCCCTTTAGAGATGTATAAATCATCCCTTTTTTTAGCTAAATCATCCCTTTTGGGCTATATCTTTTTTTGAAAAGTGTGGTATAATATACACATAAGTTAAAAAAAATATAGGAGATTACTTATGATTACAAAAGAAAACTTTAGAATTGAATCTAACTACTTAACGTTCGTACCTTCAACTGCGAAGACTCATGCTGACTTTACTCATGTTTGTTCTAGAGATCGTAGATTTCACAAATGGACTTGCGCTAAAGTTCGTAACCTTCTAATCAAAGTAATGAACGAAGAGAACGTTACTGAGAACGAAGTTGATAGAGATCTAATTGATGTTTACTTATATCACCCATTAGTTAGAGAATACATTACAAATAACGTACCATCATGGATGAGGAAATAATTATGGATATTAGAAGAATCGCTACTAGCACAATTAACGGGAAACCAGTTTTCCTGGATTGTGACGATATGGCAAATTTAGTTGCGGCTGCAGCTTTGAGCGGTGACATTACTACCGCATGGCAAGCAGCTACTGGTTTATTACCACTGAATAAGAAAGGTGGTAAGAATGTAATCGACGGAACAATTGGTGACGCAGTTGCTAGTTGGAACTGTTAATCATCCCTAAATCATCCCTTTAGGGATATGTACGTTTTCAAAAAATCATATTATAATATACCTATAGAATAAAGAAAGGAGTTAAAATGTTCAAGAGAGATCAATTTACAATTAAGGATATCGCAAGGGGTTTTGGTTCAATCGGATATAAAGTTGAAGGTTATTGGTCAACTCCGGTAGAAGTGTTCTACGAAAGATCTTTCACCGGTAAGTGGAAGTTTTCTATTTCAAACTCTTCAGGTGGTCATGAAGAAGGTGTGAGTGTCATTGATCGTGCACGTAATTTGGCTGCGGCTTTAGAAGATGCTGCCGAAACGGTTGAATACTTACAGTCTGTTGAAGATCAGTTAGAAGCTGGTTATATGGAATGGGAACAACAAATGGACGCATTAGTACTTTAAATCAAGGAGGATTATTATGTTTAGTTTAGAATTTTTAGTTGAAGAACAAATTTCAAATGGTGTTTTCGATCAAATCGAAATCTTTCAAAACCTATTCGATGATGGTTACATCAACTCAGACAATGTAGCTGAGGTCGAAGAAACTATTGCGGCGATTATCGACGAAGTGCAGGCAACACTATGATTTACAATAGAGACTCTATGGGTAAATGGTGTTCGACTCCCGATAAGAACGGCAAAAGAGAATGTATCCCATTCGAGGATTACATTAAAATGACGGAAGAGGAAAAGAAGATCTTCAACCGTCCACGTGGTAACGATTAATAAAATAGATCATAAATGCGTTTACTATTAAAAAAAATAATCGTAAATAAGTCGTTAAAAATCAACAGCTTATGGGCGCGATGTCGTAAGTTATTGATTTTTAACGAAAACTTTTTTCAAAAAAAGTATGTACATTCTGGCCGGTCGTGGTATAATATACTTGTTGATTGTTAATAAGGAGTTAGTTATGAAAAATTATGTTACTGGTCGTGAATATACAGGTGTGAATGCAGAGACTTTAGCTGCTGCCGGTGTTGATGCTGTTGTTACTTTCAACCAGGCTGTTAAAGATCTTGGTATCGCTGGTGCGAAACTTAAAGGTTTGAAAGCATGTGCTAAGCTTGTTTTCTTCAAGAACGAAGAAGATAAAGATGGTAATGAAGTGAAAAAACCTAAGTTCTTCTCTGTGTTTGATGCTGCTGAAGTTCTTGCTCGTAAAGTTGCTTAAGGAGAATATTATGACTGTATTTGTTGTTACTACTCAGGGTCTTGAAAACTACGGCGCTCATACCGAGTCTGGTAAGTTTGCGGATATGCAAAACTACTGGAAGTTCAAGTCAGGCACAGACTATCTTGTGTCTGGTCTTCAGTCTGCTGCAGATGCTATGGCATTTGTTGCTGCGATCGGTATCGAGAACGGTATCGGTTGGAAAGAGTTTCCATGTGATGTGAAAACTCTTGAGGAGTTTCGTTCAGACTTTGATATGTCTGACCAGTTCGATCGTGAATACTACGATTTTAAAATGGAAATCATGAAGCGAGTTGATCCTCATGATTATATTTCACCTAATGAGGAGGCTGCATAATGCTAAAAGTTAACATGAAAAACCGCTATTCAGATCGTTATATTGGATCAGCTTATACAAAAGATGCCAAGTATGGTGAATATCTTGCCGAGGCAAAAGCTATTTTCAAGGAAGCTCAAGCCAAATCTGACAAGAAGCTTCGTCTTGTGAAACGTGGTCGTGAACCTTTTGTAAAACAAGTTGTACGTAATCCTTGGTTTGGATATACCCGTACGCTATCTTATGACTGGGGCGGAAACGTAGTTGGTGGTATTAAGAATGCCAGCCGTATCGATTTCTATATCCTAGATCGATAATCATCCCTAAATCATCCCTTTAGAGATGTGTACAAACACCCTCAGATTTGGTATAATATACCTGTTGATTAATTAAATAAGGAGTCAAATATGAGCGCGATGGGAGCAATGGTTTTAGATATGCAAGATCTTATTGTTGAGGGATTCAGTGATGTGGAGATTGCAAATACCCTGAATATCCCGGTTGAATGGGTTGAGGCAGAACGCGAGGCAATGGAAGAAGTTTAATGAATAGTTATCTTATTAATGGTGCAAAAAGTGAGAAGTTTGAAGCTCTCGCTTCAGATGTGATTTGTTGGTGTTTCGACAAATTGTTACCATATCACAGTACTATTCATGTTGATGTCGATTTCAAAAGTATCCGTAAAGGTGGTGCTGACGGATATTGTGAATGGATGGACAGCAACGTTGCACCACGAGAATTTAAAATAACAGTCGAAAGATCTTTCGGCAAAGAAAACGTAATTAAGACTATCATCCACGAGATGGTACACGTAAAGCAATATGCTAAAGGAGAACTAGCAGAACGATATAAAGATGGTCACAAGCAGTTATGGAAAGCTGTTGACCACTCAAATACTAAATACGATGACCAGCCATGGGAAATCGAAGCGCATACTCTCCAAGATTCCTTATATGAGGAATACATCAACGAAGCCGGGTAATACCGGCTTTTTATTTTATATAAATAGTTATATCTGGAATTTAAGAGAGACATAGTAATGAAATCATTCAGGAGGTATGTAACAGAAATGGCTGCAGTTACCGCATCAGATTTAGACTCTGACTTTTTACAGCGCGCTCAAAAGGTTACTTCGTTTAACCTTACATCTAGCGATTTTACAACTACTAAATATAAGTCTGAGATTCAATTTCTGTTTAAGACACATTTCTTCCCAGATTTCGATATCGATAAAACTATTAAAGGTACTCCAAAGGCAAATGAACTGAACAACCTGATTAAAAAACTAAGATCAGAAAGTTCTAGTAAGTTCTTCGCCTTACACAATTACAATTTGAAAGGTGTTGGTCCTGGTGAGGCAACACTTTTCTTCTTATTGGATGACGCCGTTCTTGGTGGTGGTTCAGCATCTGCTGCAGATATTAACATTGGATCACGATCATTTGAGGTTAAAGCAGGTGACTTAGCTCAAGACGGTTTCTTTAAGAACTTCAAGCTTGGTGGTACTGTACCTCTTGATAAGATGGTTGGTGCAGCATTAAGACTCAGAGATGAAGTTGATCCTAACGGCAGATTGGGTAAAGAAAAGAATGGTGTGAATGGTAGTCAGATTGCTGCTATTCTAAAAGATCCTAAATTAAAAGCACAATGGAACAGAGAAGTTGAAGAGCCATATCGTTTGGCAGCATATAAATATCTTTCTAAAAACCCTCTGATCCTTATGATTAATAAAGTTCCGAAGGCAAGACTTGGCGATGTATTATTTGTAGGTAATCTAAGTCGTAATCAAGTATACCTAGATGTAGTAACTCAAGGCACAATCAAACCAAAGATCAAGTTCTAATATGCTAAAATTTAATCAATATATTTCCGAACAAAAGAATACACACATGACTCACCTAGAGGATCGTGTGATCTATGGTGGTGTGAATGGCGCACGTGAAGCTATTCTTGCACTGCGTTCATTAAGAGACATGTTAGCCAGTAACTCAACAAAAGAAGTTGATGTTACGGTTAAATGGGACGGCGCACCTGCTGTTGTATGTGGAGAAGATCCTGCTGATGGCAAGTTCTTTGTTGCAAAGAAAGGTGCATTCAACAAAGATCCAAAAATTTATAAATCAAATGCTGATATTGATGCAGACATCGGTGATGGCGATCTTAATACAAAGATGAAGATTGCATTGGCTGAATTGTCTAAACTTGGTATTAAGGGAGTGGTCCAGGGTGATATAATGTTCACATCAGATGATTTGAAATCGGAGAAGATTGATGGACAAGATTATACTACTTTTCACCCTAATACCATTGTGTATGCTGTGCCTTCTGCTAGCGATGAAGCCAAACGCATTAGACAAGCTCGCATCGGCGTTGTATTCCACACATCGTATACTGGTCAGAAGTTTCAAGAAATGCGAGCGTCATACGGAGTCGACGTCTCAAAATTTAGAAAGGTACGAAGTGTCTGGGCACAATCTGCGGAACTCAGAAATCTATCTGGCACTGCTACACTCACAAAAGCAGATACTGATGAGGTCACAACTGCACTCTCAAATGCTGGAAAAATCTTTAACAAAATCGCCGGGAACACGCTCCGTGAAATCGAAAAGAATAAAGAGCTCGCCCAAACGATCGAAACGTGGAACAACAAATCAGTAAGAGCTAATAAACCTATTGGTAATACTACTGCCCACGTTGCTGGTTTAATTAAATTTGTGCAAGATAGATATCAAAAAGAAATTGATAAACGTAAATCTGAGAAGGGTAAGACTGCCCAGATACAGAAACGTGATGAATTACTTAAATTCTTTTCGCCTGCAAACAAACAATCATTAAAATATGTGTTTGAATTACAAAAAGCCATAGTAGTGGCGAAACTAATTATTATAAATAAGTTAAACAGATTGAATCGTATTAACACATTTGTTAAGACGAAGAACGGATTTAATGTTACAAATGCTGAAGGATTTGTGGCTATTGATAAGCTTAAGGGCGGTGCTGTTAAGTTAGTTGATAGACTTGAATTCAGTTATAATAACTTTAGTCCAGACGTTATTAAAGGCTGGCAGAGTCCTTCTAGGGGCTAGGCTATTCCTCATGGAAATTGCGAGAAAGAAATGTATAGTTTTAAAGACCTAATTACCGTCGACCTAAAACCAGGTGAAGACGAGTTAACAAAATATAGAAAAAAGAAAAGCAATCGTATTGCGCATGATACTTCAGAAGATAAGGAAGTAGAAGAAGCTTTAAACATTCAACAGAGAATGAAGAAGCGTCAACAGATGCGTAGAATGAAAGCTAAGATTGCTATTGGTCGTAAGAAGGCTATGCGTCGTACCGCAACTACCGAAGTCCTCAAGAAAAGAGCTAAACGTAAAGCTCGTTTAGTTGTCCTCAAGAAATTCCTTAAAGGTAAGAAGAAAGAAGATCTACCTTATTCAACTCGTGCTGCTTATGAGAAAATGGTCAATAAGAAGCAAGCCGTTGTAGATCGTATTGCAAAGAAACTTCTACCTGCTATGCGTCAAGCTGAGCGTGATCGTAAATTAAGACGTGGAGCCAGCAAGAATGATTAAAGGATTTGCTGACTATATTACAGAAGCCACCAAGGAATGTACATTCGCTTGGGGTCGCTTCAATCCTCCAACGACAGGACATGAAAAGCTTTTAGACGCTGTTGCAAAAGTTGCACGCAGCAATAAGTATTTTATATTTGTTTCCCAGTCCACGGATAAGAAAAAGAATCCACTTGACTATAAAACAAAAGTCAAGTATATGAGAAAGATGTATCCAAAGCATGCGCGTTCAGTTATGCTTGATACAAAAATGAAAACAATATTTGATGTCCTTGTTAAGTTATATGATCAAGGTTACAACAAAGTAAATCTTGTTGCAGGCTCAGACAGAGTCACAGACTTTGAAGTGTTACTTAACAAGTATAACAACGTTAAAGGTCGTCACGGATTTTATAACTTTGAAGGTGGAATCAATGTTGTTTCTGCCGGTGAAAGAGATCCAGATGCTGATGATGTTTCTGGTATGTCAGCCTCAAAAATGAGAGCTGCAGCTGAAGCAAACGATTTTGCTTCTTTCTCTCAAGGTCTACCAAGAGGTTTCAAAGACGGTCAAGCATTATTCAATGATGTTCGAAAGGGCATGGGTCTAAAAGAATCATATGACTTTAGAGAACACATTCAACTTGAATCAGTATCAGAAACAAGAGAAGCTTATGTAGAAGGTAAGCTATTCAACGAAGGTGATATTATCGTTGTAAAAGAATCTGATGAAGTTGGTGAAGTTATTATGCTAGGCTCTAACTATGTTCTAGTTGAGATGGCAGATGGTAAGAAGCTTCGCAAGTGGTTAGATGATGTTGAACTAATTGAACGTCAAGATCCAGATATTAAAGATCGTGAAGGATCTCAACCAGCTAATTATCATAAAGGTCTTGCTAAGTCAACCAAAGTAAAACGCGATGCTCAATTTAAGAAGCAAGCTAATATGGATGACGATGATCCTGAAGCATATAAACCTGCACCAGGTGATAAAGAAGCAAAGACTAAACCTTCAAAACATACTAAGAAATATAAGCAAATGTATGGTGAAGGTAAGTATGAATCATTCAGTTCATTCAGTGAAATTATGACTGAAGATGTAACTGCTGCTTTGCAAAAGAAAGCAGATAAAACTGGTATGCCAATTGGTATATTAAGAAAAGTTTATAACCGTGGAGTTGCGGCATGGAAATCAGGCCATCGTCCTGGTACTACTGCATCTCAATGGGGTCATGCAAGAGTTAATAGTTTTGTAACTAAATCAAAAGGTACCTGGGGTGGTGCTGATAAAGATTTAGCATCTAAGGTAGGATCATAAATGTCACCATTAAGTAAAGCTACAAGAAATCATATTGCTGATGTTCAACGGAAGAGAGCAAATGATCTTAAGAAATTAAGAGATGCAAAAAGGAAAAAGAATCCTACTTTCATGGACAAATTCAAAAAAGGATTTAAGAAAGAAGAACAAGAGCAGGAAGTTGATGAGTTAAATAAATCAACTATGGCAAGATATACTCGCGCAGCTGCAAGAGATATTAATCACCAGGGTATCAAAGGTAATCTTAATAAGATTAAGAAACGTGTATCTGGTATCGATAAGGCAACAAATAAACTAGCTATGAGAAAAGAAGATGTTGAACTTGACGAAGCACTTAATAAAGATTGGATTAAAGCAGTAAACGACCTCAGTAAGAAAATGGGTGCGAGTGTTGCTAAGTCATCTAAAGGTGGTATTATTCCTTTCGCATCAAGAAATGGTAAAACTACTAACATTGGTTATACAGATTCTAAAGGTAAAAGAAATGTAGTATTCTCTACTGATAAATCATTGTCTAAAAAAGAAGAAGATAAAA
>Ga0255780_10001838_pt1 | contig 19638 bp, 10 predicted proteins | sample 071ome_32_FD_179978 | JGI IMG/M metagenome (GOLD analysis project Ga0255780, IMG submission 179978) | Coastal salt marsh microbial communities from the Groves Creek Marsh, Skidaway Island, Georgia - 071405AT metaG (version 2) | ecosystem: Environmental > Aquatic > Marine > Intertidal zone >... | reverse complement strand
TGCATCTGGGACATGATGGCGCGCTTGACCGACTGGAGCTTGGCGGGGGGCAGGTCGGTGCGTGCAGCGAGGGCGGAGAGGGCGGAGAGGGCGGAGGCGACCCCGGTCTCTTTCCGAACGTCGTCGTCGTCCATCTGATGCAGATGGAAGGATGGGGGTGGTGCACAGGTGCAGAGGGAACCGATCGCTCAACTGAGAGTCTTCGACCCAGTTGGTTTCGCGAACGAAATTTCGGACATCTTGTCCCGCTAGACGACGAATACGGGCACGTTCGGGGCAATGGGCAACTCTGCGACCATTTTAAGCGTGATTTGTAACTGTGGGAAGGGGGGGTCGGTCTTGAAGGTCTCGGAGAAGTCTCGAGCTCATAGTTCTCCGAGTGCTCGGTCTCCGAGTGCTCGGATCCATGGACGCCGCCTTTGCCACTGGCGGCTATCTTTGCGCTCGGAGCTATCACGATGACAATGAGGGAAACTGAACGTCTCGTGGATGCTAGTTGAAAATAACTAATCCAAGCCTCCTGACGCGTAAGCGTCAGAATTTCTTGTTGGTTCCAAGAGGAACCATTCTTCCCGTCACTCGACCCACACGATCGCACAACCACCGTTCGACCCCTCCTGCTGCTCCACCCTCCTCACCCTCCCGTTACCCCTCAACGCCCCCAACACACTCCCTCGCACCCTCCCCGTGCCCACGCCGTGGATCACGAACAACACAGCGCCCCCCCTCGCCGCGCCCACCGCCGCCTCCACCTCGTACCTTGCCTCCTCGGCCGTCATGCCCCTCAAGTCGACCGTGTTCGCACTCGTCTGGATCGCCGGCTGCTGCTGGGTCGTTGCTGGCGACGATGGCTGCGAGGGCGCGCTCTTCTTCTTCGTCGCCTTCGCTTTCGCCTTCCCCCCTTTGCCGTCCTGCGTCAGGCGCCTCAGATCGTCGAACGACACGCCCCCAATCTCCATCATTCCCGCTCTTATCCTCGCCGTCTGCTTCCTCCCGTCCACCGATACGACCGCCGCCTCCGCCCCGCCCATGCTCAGCACGGCGACAGTCTCGCCGACGGACGGCGCCCACCCGATGTCGCCCTCGTCCCCGCTGTACACGTCTTCGACCGCGGCCCTGGCGAACAAGCGAAGCGCGTAGCGCGAGCGCGAGTGAGACTGACGGTAAGAGTGAGAGAGCTGGGGTGGGTTCCCCCATGTGGGGGCTCACCCCATGGTCACCGTCCAACACCCTCCCGCTCTCCGTCACACAACCCGTCGGTCGATAATAATTACCTCGCCTCCCTCTTCGCGTCATCGACGAGTCTGCGCAGCAGACCGTCTGCATCCCCCACACTCAGCGTCCCCGCCCGCGCGTCCCGCAGGATGCCACGTATCCGCTCCGCCACGTCGGACGCAAAGTCCCCCTCTTCTCCACCCTCCTCCTCCAAAACCCTCCTCTCTTCCTCGAGAATGCTCAGCATCATTTCGTGCTCCTCCAGGGCCCGTTCACCCCTCCCGATGCGGGCCTCCACCTGCGCGATCTCGTCCGGCAGCGTTTCCTTGAGCATGGCCGCCGCGTCGCTCGTCCGTTTTTGCTCGTCGCGCTCTTCTTTCAGCTGTTTGGCAATCTCGCGGGCACGCGCGACGACCGCCGGGTCGAAGCCGAGGCCCTCGGCCACGGCCAGCGCGTGGGACTCGCCGGACGAGCCCCAGTCGATCTTGTACGTCGGCAGCAGGGTGCGGACGTCGAATTCGACGTTGGCATCGAGAAATGCGGGGTCTTTGCTCTCCTTCAACTCGGCGTGGTGCGTCGTGACGTAGGTCATGGCCGAGCCGCCGTGCGAGAGCCGGTCGAGGATCGCGGCGGCGAGCGCGGCACCCTCAGCCGGGTCCGTGCCGCTCCCCACCTCGTCCAGGAGGACCAACGACTGTGGAGTGGCACTCTCGAGGATTCTACTGATCCGGGTCATGTGCCCGCTGAAGGTGCTCAGGTTCTGCTGGAGGCTCTGCGAGTCGCCCACGTCGACCAGCACTTTGTCGAACCAAGCGCACTTGAGCTCAGTCCCGATGGTGGGAATCCCGAGGCCAGCCTTGGCCATAAGCGACAGCAGGCCGAAGGTCTTGAGTGACGCCGTCTTACCGCCGGTGTTTGGCCCGGTGACGACGACGGCCCGCTTGCCCTCTGGGATCATGATCGAGATTGGCGTGATGGCAGAGTTCTCGGTGGCGCTCTCGGTGGAGTTCTCGGTGGCTTTCGGTCCCTCCGAGCTCCCCTTGTTGGCGCCCTCGTGTTGCGCGTCGGGCGGGGCGTTTCCGGTTTGGTGAACAACGGGTCGCTGCGCTCCCCGTTGTTCACCCCGCTCGGTCACGACGTCGCGGTCCCAGAGCTCGGGAACGAGGTCGATCCCCTCGAGCGCCGACGTTCCGAGCACCCCACCTGCCCCAGCCACGCCGCCGAGCGCGGAAGACGTCGACGACGCCTTCCGTCTCACGGGCAAACGCGGAACGGGCAACGGCTCCAACGTCCGCTGCAACAGCAGCGGGTGCATGACGTCCTGGCACGAGATTTCACGCTCGCAAAACTCGGGAAAGACCCCGCCGACCCACCGCGCGTGCTTCGCTCGCGCAAACGCCAGATCGATCCGAACGACGGCCGCGCCAATCCGCCGCAACAGTCCGGCCCGCTTGGCCACCAGCGCCGACAGCGCCTTGAGCACGGCCTCCTCCTCCTGCTCCTCGGCCTCTGTCAGCTCGATGTTGAAGTTATTCAGCGAAATGAGCGGCTCCGGCTCCATGTACATCGTCGACTGCGATCCGCTTGTGCCCAGACACACCGAGTTGGCCGGAAGCTCGCCGTTCCGTCCCGCCTTGATCGGAATGCACCGCCTGTCCCTCCGGATGACCACCTGCGCCCGCTCTGCTGCCCCGAGCGCGTACATCTTCCTCGACCACTCCTCCGCTTGCCGCTGCAGCGCCACCGCGTTCTCCTCCTTGAGCATCCTCACCTCTCCCAGCGACTCGCTCGCCGTGTTCAGGATCAGCCCGTCGACGCTGATCTTGCTCCGAATCTCCGCCGCCAGCTCTAGAAGCAGCGGCAGCTGCGATTCGCGTCTCGCGTTGCTCGCCGGGTGCACCCCCGACGGATCGCGTCTCTCTCTCTCGCCGTCGAGATCGAGATCGAGCTCCTGTCCAGTGCCCCCCAGGTGCACCCCCAACAGACCGGCCAGACGATACCCTCCCGATTCATCCATGTCACGCGAGTCCTCTTCCGCCACGAGCCGCTCGTACAGCCTCAGGACGGCCTCGATCGTCGTCGCCACCGCCCCGATCACCAGCGGGTGCAGCGTCGCCTTGTCCTTCTCCGCCGCGTCCAGCGCCCGCCGCAGATCAAAGATGCCCTGGAAATAGTCGTCCTTGGAGGTATCGTTCTCCGCTTCCCCTCCTCCGGCAGACAGCATCCGCAGCGCGTCGCGCGTCTGCGCCTGCAGCTCCTCCGACGCCTCCCGCGTCTGCCCCACCTCCAATCGGCCCTTGAACGCCTTCTCCGCCGCAGCAGGCGTACTCGCAAAGCTCGCCACCTGCCTGCACACGCCCTGGAACTCCAGCATGTGGTAGCTCGAGAGCTCTGTCCGGTCGATGCGAGGACGGCGGGAGGACCTCGATTTGGACCGGCGACGCGGAGCGCGGGAAGGGGGTGGTGGAGACGCGGCCGACGCGGCCGACGCGGCCGACGCGGCCGACTCTACCGGCGACGTCGACGCCGAGGCTGGCCCGGGGTGGAGCGACGCGAGTCGCTCCCGTCGCCCGTCTGGCCTCACGTTGCCGACTCCCCGTGCAGCCCACCCGGAATTCCCGCCGAGCCATACCCCCATTGGCGACGCCGCCCGCCCAGACGTACTCGGATGAGGACGGAGTCTGCCCCGTCCCGCAGTAGACGACGGCAGGCCCGATAGCCGCGCCATGGTGCCCGTTTTTTTTGGTCTTCTTCGTTGCCCCACGCACAACACACAAAAAACCTTCTCACACGCTCCCAGTGCTGCGCGTCTGCCAGTGCACCAGGGTCATCGTAGACTCTTCGGAGAACCCGGTGGCACCGCGCGTGCGTCTGTCTTCGTTCGCGTTCCTGTCGCCTCTCGACAGGACGCAAAGGGCGAACGGCTCGGAGCATCCACCCAGACGACAGACGACAGACGACAGACAACGACAACCACACCAACGATGAAGTTCGACCTGGAGGGCCTCACGGTCTACTTTCCCTACGAGTACATCTATCCGGAGCAGTACCAGTACATGATCGAGCTGAAGCACAGCCTGGACGCGCAGGGCCACTGTCTGCTCGAGATGCCGACGGGCACGGGCAAGACGATCACGCTGCTGTCGCTGATCACGAGTTATCAGCTGGCCCACGGGGACAGAGTCGGGAAGCTAATCTACTGTACGCGCACGGTTCCGGAGATGGAGAAAGTGCTCGTGGAGCTGCAAGAGCTGGTCGAGTACCGGCGGCGGTACTTTCCCGACAATAAAGAGCCAAAGATCTTGGCGGTGGGTATTGACCTCGACTTTTTCTTCGTCGTTCATCTTACTAACGGCGGAGCGTTCTTTTGGGTTCACGCCACCCGCTGTTCACCCCTCCCGGTCGCTTGTCAGCTCCTCGTTGTGACCGCTCTCTCACTCTCTCTCTCTCGCTCTCGCTCGCCAGGTGGGCCTTTCCAGTCGGAAGAACCTCTGCGTGCACCCTGTGGTGTCCGAAGAGGGCTCGCGCGAGTCGACAGACGCCAGGTGTATGCGTCTGACGGCGCCGTGGGTGCGGGAGCGGCGGGGCGAAGAGGGTGTCGAGACGTGTGGGTGGTACGACGGGCTGGAGGCGGACGGGGGCAACGCGCGGCTCGAGCCCGGGGTGTACACATTGAAGGATATGCGGCGGTTGGGCAGGGGGAAGTCGTGGTGTCCGTACTTTTTGGCGAGGAACATGATTGCGTTCGCCAACGTGGTGGTGTTCAACTACCAGTACATGATCGACCCCAAGGTGAGCAACCTGGTGAGCAGGGAGCTGGAGAAGGAGTGCGTTGTGGTGTTCGACGAGGCGCACAATATCGACAACGTGTGCATCGAGGCGCTCAGCGTCAACCTGCGGCAGCAGACGTTGGACGGGGCGGGTCGGAACCTGGGGGCGTTGCGGCGGCGGATTGAGCGGATGAAGGAGACTGACGCCGAGCGGCTGCGGGAAGAGTATCGGCGGTTGGTGGTCGGGATTGCCGGCGTGCACGCCGGCGTCCGCAACGCCAACAGCAACGATACTATAAATAATAATAACGCGCTGGAGCAGTATCTGGCCAACCCGGCGCTGCCCGACGACATCTTGCGCGAGGCGGTGCCGGGGAACATTCGGCGGGCCGAGCATTTCGTGGCGTTTATGCAGCGGTTTTTGGCGTTCTTGAGACGCAAGATGGAGGTGGGGATGGTGGTGATCGAGGACCCCAAGACGTTTCTGCGCAACCTGGAGCAGGAGGTCGCGATCGACGGCAAGACCCTGCGGTTCTGCTACGACCGGCTGGCGAGCCTGATGCGCACGCTCGAGATCTCGTCCACCGACGAATACACGCCCATCCATATGGTGGCGGACTTTGCCACGCTGGCGTCGACCTACATGGAGCGGGGATTTGCCATCATATCCGAGCCGTTTGACGACCGGATGCCCAACGTGCCGGACCCCATCATCCAGCTGTCCTGCCTCGATGCGTCGCTCGCTATGCGGCCCATCTTCACCAAGTTCCGAACCGTCGTCATCACCAGCGGCACGCTGAGTCCGATCGACCTCTACCCGAAGATCCTCAACTTCCACCCGGTGGCCCTCGCCTCGCTGCACATGACGCTGACCAGGGAGTGCCTGTGCCCGGTCGTCCTGTCGAGGGGCGCCGACCAGCTGCCCGTCTCGACCAAGTTCGACATGCGGAACGACCCCGGCGTCGTCCGCAACTACGGCCGCATGCTCGTCGACCTGGCTGCCACCGTCCCTGACGGCATCATCTGCTTCTTCGTGTCCTACTCCTACATGGACTCGATCGTGTCGGCCTGGCAGAGCATGGGCATCCTCGAGGAGTTAATGGAACACAAGCTCGTCTTCATCGAGACGCAGGACGTCGTCGAGACGACGCTCGCCCTGGACAACTACAGGAGGGCGTGCGACTGCGGACGGGGCGCCGTCTTCCTGTCGGTGGCGAGGGGAAAGGTCGCCGAGGGCATCGACTTTGACAGGCACTACGGACGGTGCGTCGTCATGTTCGGGATCCCCTACCAGTACACGCTGTCCCGGATCCTCCGGGCGCGACTCGAGTACCTCAAGGACAACTTCCAGATCAAGGAGAGCGACTACCTGGCCTTTGACGCGATCCGCCAGGCGGCCCAGTGCGTCGGCCGCGTGATCCGGTCCAAGGCCGACTACGGTCTGATGGTCTTCGCCGACAAGCGGTACCAGCGAGGCGACAAGCGGGACAAGCTGCCCAAGTGGATCAGCGAGAACATGAAGGAGAGTAACATGAGCCTGTCGACCGACGTCCTGCTGAGCGTGGCGCGGGAGTTCATGCGGGAGATGGGACAGCCGGTCGGGGAGGAGGGGCGGCGGTGCGGGCTGCTGAGCGAGGGGGACCTGTCGCAGCGAGCGCGGGAGCGGAAGAAGTGAGCGAGTCTGTCTGATCCGGTCGGACCGTCGGCTCGACACAGGGAGGACGCGTCGGGGCCGCGATCATGGATAGAGGGGCGAGCGAATCCAATCCATCGCTGATCAGGCTCCTCCGAACACTCTAATTAACTTCTGGACTCGAAACATCATGTTTGCCAAGACTCTCGTTGCCACCAGGGCTGTACGTGCTTGCCGTGCTTGCCGTGCCTCGCGAGCGCTTTTCCGCTCGGCGTTTGCTCCGTCAGCGAATGAAATACCATGATTCGTTCATCCCCTCTTTTTTCACGCCCCATCCGCCTCTCGGCGCTGCGATTTGCCGACTCTGGACCACTATGCACGCTTTGGCTCGGGGAAGCGTTGGCAGAAGCCGTCGCTTGCCCGTCCGGCTCGCTTCCCCCACCCTTCCGAGAGATACGCTCAGCCTATCTCAGCTTATCTCAGCTTATCTCTCACCGCCTCTCGTCCACCGTCCCATCCACAGGCTGCCCGCGTGCAGACCCGCGCCGCTGTCGACTTCTACGGCCCGGACCGCGCCAAGTACGTGTCGACCTCGCACGCCGTGGGCCCAGCGCGCCCTCTCACTCACTCGCGCCACGCTCCCCTCCCGCCCCACCCCGCAGGTACCTCGGACCCTTCACCCCGGAGGTCTCGTACCTCACCGGAGAGTACCCGGGTGACTACGGCTGGGACTCTGCCGGTCTCTCGGCCGACCCGGAGACCTTTGCCTCCTTCCGTGAGGCCGAGGTGATCCACGCTCGCTGGGCCATGCTCGGAGCGCTCGGATGCGTCACCCCGGAGCTGCTCGCCGGAAACGGACAGCCGTTCGCTGACGGCGGTGTCTGGTTCAAGGCCGGAGCCTCCATCTTCGGAGACGACGGACTCAACTACCTCGGAAACCCGGCCCTGATCCACGCCCAGTCGATCGTCGCCGTGACCTTCACCCAGGTCCTGCTCATGGGACTCATCGAGGGATACCGTGTCAACGGAGGACCGGCCGGAGAGGGACTCGATGCCCTCTACCCGGGTGAGGCCTTCGACCCGCTGGGCCTCGCCGACGACCCGGACACCTTCGCCGAGCTCAAGGTTAAGGAGATCAAGAACGGACGTCTCGCCATGTTCTCCATGCTCGGATTCTTCGTCCAGGCCATCGTCACCGGAGAGGGCCCGATCGCCAACCTGGTACGCCGAATGAACGCCGCTTCCCGACCCTCGCTCGCTCTCTCACTCGCGCTTCGTGATTCGTGCTTCGTTCGCTCGCCAGAACTCCCACCTGGCTGACCCGACCGTCAACAACGGATTCGCCAACGCCACCAAGTTCGTCCCGGGCAACTAAATGGAGGCTAGAGGGTATCCCTCCGCGGAGGAGACCAGAAAACTTCTGATTGGGGTGTAATAGCAGCCTAGTCCCCAATTTCGCGCTCCTACGTATTTCGCAGAGCGATACCAAGCACAATGGGGCGTCTCGACCGCCCGTTACAGCCCTAGACCCGGCCGAATTTCGCGGGACCCATCCGGGCTGAATATTCACGATGGCGTTTCGCCACACGCGCTACGCCGTGTACCTCACCACCGGCCTCTCTTTCCTCTGCGTCTTCTATGACAGCGCCCACACCCTATCCAGGTGCGTGCCTTGCCGTCTCCGTCTCTCTTCTTCGCGCGTCACCTCGGGTCATCTCTCTCACTCGCTCTCCGACACACACGACTCGGCAGCTCGGTGGGTATTGATCTCACCGACGTGCGCGCGCACGCCCTGACTCTCTCACTCGCGCTACGCGTTTCGCTCGTTCTCCAGTTTCCCATCAGCAAAAAGTGGTTCGCCTTCCTGTTCCTCATGCTGCTCTACACGTACGCGTACATCCGACCCCTCATCCGAAAGAACCTGGGCTCGGCGTCCTCGGCGACCATCAACTGGAGCGCCGTGTACGCAGCCTGGCTCGTGAGCAGTCTCCTCTACCATTTTCCTCCTCTGGAAAAGCTCGGGTTCGACATCAAAGCCGACCTGTCGATCGCCCTCACGATATTCCTGATGTCGTGCGTGCTCCTGGGAAGCATCGTGGCCACGCTGTCGTTTGCCAACAAGCTCCCGTCCAGGGTGGGCTCGAGGGAGCTCCTGGGGATCGTCGTCATGAACTCCATGACGCTCGCCATGGCCTGCTCGACCTACTTTTCGTTCTGCGGGAGCGGCGTCGATTCTGCGGTGGTGCCGGCGCCGGCGCCGGGCGCGCCCGACTCTTCGTCAGTCGACTCGGCCGACGAAGAGCAAGCGGTCAAACGATACGTCTGCGGCACGCTGCTGCGGCCGTTGGACGTCGGCGCGTACAGCGTCTACCGTCCGTACGTGATGTACGACGAGACGACGGAAGCCATCTCGCCCGTTTTCACCATCTGGGTGACGCTTTTCTTCCTGTTCGTGTGCAACAGCGCCTCGGACATGGCCGCAATGCGGGTCTACAAGAACGCGCGACGGGAACTGAGGCAGCGCGAGCGTCTCTCGAGGATGTCTGGCAATCCGAGCGGCGCAGACGCGCTGGAGCAGGAGAAGAGCATCGGCATGCAGCTCCCGCGGTCGATCACGGCGCTCTTCGAGAACGCCGACTCCATCAAACTGGCGTCGACACCGAGGGGGTCCGACGGACCCACTACCGTCGTGGCCGGCAAGAAACCCAAGTTTCTGCCCATGGTGCGTGTCGAGTCTCGAGTCTCATGTTGCGCGTTGAACCGAATTGAACCGAAATGGACCGAAATGAACCGAGTTGAACCGAATTGATCGAACTGGACGGGCCGGCACTCGTTGCTCACTCGCGCTACGCGCCTCATTGTCCAGTTTCCTTGGTATTCCGGCACGTCGGCCGACCTGCTCAACACGTTGTTCAACCTGACGGTCTCGGTCAAGTTCTTCGTCGGACGGTACGTGTTGCTGACGTCGAACAGATGTGCTCACCACGCTCGACCACCACGCTCACCCACCACGCTCGCCCTCTCTCTTTAACCTAGGTTCGACATGAGGACGTTGCTCGGTGCAATCAGGGCCCAAGACGGGAGCCGGGAGGGCGATAGCCTACCGTTCGAGGACATGAGCGACCGGAGCGAGGCGTGGTTCGACTTTTGCGCCGACACCGGAGACGGCGGCAACTCGACCTATTCGATAGCCCGTTGCCTGGCCGCGCCGAGCATCAACGTCGGCGGGATGGAGATGCCGCGTGGGGAAATACTCGTGCACGGCGGGGATCTCGCGTACCCCCATCCCACTGACGAGGTCTACGAGGAGCGTCTCTTCTCCGTCTACGACCAGGCGCTCCCCGGGGCGGACGATGCGGACCAGCTCGTGGCGTTCAAGGCGCGCTCTTCCGGGTATCGTCATCGACAGGGCAACGGGCTGCGTCGTGCCGAGTCCGAGTCCCGCTCGGATGGCTCGGAAGGCTCGGAAAGCTTGGAAGGGCGGGGACGGGGACGGAGGGCCAGGAACGCTCGACCGAAGGCGTTCATGATCCCCGGCAACCACGACTGGATCGACGGCTTAGACACTTATACGAAGCAGGTCCTCCATCGCGCGTCCATCGGCGGCTGGTCCCTTCCCCAGGACCTGCCCTACTTTGCGATCCACCTGCCGCACGGCTGGTGGCTCTTCGGGATCGACCTCGCGCTCGAAGACGACATCGATATGGTGCAATACGGCTACTTTGCGCGGCTCGCCGACGAGCGGATGGGGCCGCTGGACAAGGTCATCATCGTGGGTATTGATGCCGCCGTCGATCGAGCCGCTCGTGGTCGGGCGCTCGTGGGCCCGACTCTCACTCTCACCCTCACTCCCCCGATCGTTCGCCAGGTCACACACTGTCCGTCTTGGTTGATAGACTGGTTCTGGGGCGCCGACAAACAGGCGCACAAACTGCTGCGGCAGCTCATCAACGGGCCGCTCCGAGGTCGGGTCAAGCTCCGACTCGCGGGCGACCTGCACTTTTACATGCGGCACGAGTTCCTGCGGTACGACGACGACAGCGGCAAGGTGTCGTTCACGCCGTACGACCCGACTCCCGCTGGCGGGTCGCCAGGCCTCCAGGGCGGCTCCCCGATGGGCGGCTCGCCGCTCTTCTTCGGCCAGGCCCCCGCACTAGACGAGTCGGAAGTGCGCAGAAGGCTGTTTGGATTTGCGATGGACCGCAGCGTCGGCATCGACAACCCGCCTGCCGAGCATCTGGTGGTGTGCGGCGGCGGCGGGGCGTTTCTGCACCCGACGCACGTCTTTGCCCCAGCGCGCTTCCGTCAACGCGACAGCAAGGTGGGTGGCGAGTACCGCTGCGCCAGCGCCTTTCCAACGTCGGAAGACTCGACGACAATCTGCAGGAGAAACCTCCACGCGTTCGTGTTGAGCTTGACGACCGACACCCGACAACCCTCCCACGCTCACCCACGCTCACTTAATCGATCTTCCGTTCGTTCGTTCGCCAGTTTTCGCAACGTCAACTCGCGGTTCGACGTGATCGGAGGCGCGATCTACTACGTGCTTATCGTGTCGGCCCTGCCGCGCTGCTCCGAGGTCGGCGGCGTCTTCGAGGCCGGCTCCCTCCTCGAGGGTCTGCGCGCGTTCGTCGCCGCCCTGCTCTCGACCATCGTCTACATCTTTTCCAATTCGCGCGTCTCCCTCGCCGCGTTCCTGATGTTGTTCGGGATGACGTTCGCGTTCGCCAAGGGGGGCGGCGTGGGCGCGGTCAAAGGCATCCCGGCCCACGCCCGCGACAAGCCAGAGTTCCGAGGCTACGCGCTGGGCGTGAAGACGCGGCTGGGCGGACTGTTCACGGAGCTCGTATGCGCCCTGGCCCATGCGATGCTGCACCTTTCGGCGGCCGTCGCCCTGCTCCTGCTCCTCGAGATGGGCATCGAGACGGTGATCCGCTATGAGGGAGTCGGGGGCGCGGGCTATCACTCGCTGTACAGATGGTACGAAAGCTTCGAGGCCGATGTGTTCCCGGACCCGGCCGAGATGCGCCGCCTCCTCTCGACCTACACCCTCGGCCTCTACCCCAACGCCATCAAGTGGGCCATGGCCGTCTACGACGTGCCTGAGGCCATCGCCGTCGCCCGCACCGCCGTGTGCTCGGCCGGCGGCTCGATCTCCTCCCTCGGGCGACTCGAGGCCATCGGCTACTTTTCCGGATCGCTCGTCTACTTCTGGGTCCTGGCGACGCCTACAGTGGGCCTCTTATTCGGCCTTTACCTGTACGTCTCGGCCAACTGGCTCCACGTCCACTACGACGAGGCCTTCAGCGCCCTCCAGATTGAGGACCGCAAGGCGTTCCTCAAGCTCCATGTCGACGACCAAGGCAACCTCACCGTGTATGCCCTGGGATTGCACCAAGTGCCGAAAGACTGGCGGGAAGACCCCAAGTGGACGATGCCCGGCGGGGGCGGATACGTGGACGGCCCCGCCGGTGGTGGTGGTGGTGGCAGGGCCCAGGCACACCGCTGCGAGACGCCCAGTCGGTGGATCCCGACCGACGGCCCGCCGCCCGAAGACTGCCTCGAGGTGGTGGACACGTTCACGCTCGCGAACGATGCCTGATCAGCCCGGTCGGGCTTGTCGCGACGCTCACAAGTTTTTTTGGAAGTGCAAGCGTATCGCATCACATCGCATGATACCCACCCATGTATCAATCAATCAATTGAAATGGGCCCACCTAACAAGGTACGCTCCGAACCAGCGTCGTGTTCGCGCACGGCATGAGGCAATTCAAAATGTTCCCAAACACCGAATACCCTCACGCGACGCCTTCTCGCCCCTCCCACGCCCTCGACGACAGAAGCAGAAGCAGAAAAAGCAGGTGGCCATCAAAACGGGCAAGGAGAACCACGTCGCGGTCAAGACAGAGGACGGCAAGGCCCCGCTGGGAGGGAAGGATGTCGGGACCACGGGCAAACCGCAGCCGGGCGGCAAACCGGCCCTGCTCCCGCCCCCAGAGGAGCGGGACCCCGTGCCATGGGAGCAAGTCGAGCTGCCGCTGATGCCACACACGCTGATGCAATGCCGGTGGCGGGACGGGACCATGCGGGCGGCGAGGATCATCGAGCGGAGACCGCTGAAGGGGAGCGACACCGAGTGGGAGTACTATATCCACTACCGGGGCGTGGATCGGCGGATGGATTGCTGGAAGACACTGGAAGGTTTCGACAGGAATACCATTGTGCCGCCGCGGCTCCTGGACGAGCTGGACGCAAAGACAAAGCAGCCAAAGTACGAAGAGATCGAGAGCGAGGACGACGGCCATCACGGGTTCTCGATGCAGAAGATTCGGGCGCACGAGGCCGCGACAAAGGTGAAGAACGTCGAGCAGATCGAGCTGGGGCGGCACACGATGGACGTGTGGTACTTCTCGCCGTTGCCCCCGGAGTTCGCCGGCCACAAAAAGCTCTACTTTTGCGAATACGACCTGGCCTACTTCGTGAGCAGGGATGAGCTGATGCGACATGTGCAGAAAGTCCGGATACAGCATCCGCCGGGCAACGAGATCTACCGGAACAACGGCGTCAGCATGTGGGAACTCGACGGCGACGAGTCCAACGGCTTTTGCCGCAACCTGTGCTCGCTCGCCAAGATGTTCCTCGACCACAAGTCAGTCGACTGCTGCATCAACGACTTTATGTTCTACGTCATGACGGAGGTTGACGAGCGGGGGGCCCACGTCTGCGGGTACTTTTCCAAGGAGAAGAACCCGCAGCGTAAAAACAACCTGTCGTGCATCCTGTGCATCCCGGCGTACCAGCGGAGAGGCTACGGCAAGTTCCTCGTCTCCTTCTCGTACGAGCTGAGCAAGATCGAGAATCAGGTCGGCACGCCGGAGAAGCCCCTCTCGGACATGGGACAGGTCACGTACGAAAGCCACTGGGCCCGCGTAATCTGCGGCATCCTCAAGACCCACCAAGGGCCGCTGAGCGTCAAGAACATCAGCGATATGACGATGTTCACCGATTCGGACATCATCGACACGCTCAAGCGGCTGGATCTGATCAAGTACGTGAAGGGCCAACCAGTGTTGTCCGCGCCGATGGACGTCCTCGACGAGCACCTGCGGAAGGCCGGCAGCGCCGGACTCCCGGTCGACCCTCGAAAGATCGTCTGGACGCCTCACCCATCCCAGGTCATGAATCCCGTAACCAAGCGGTAGGGAAGATTTTTTGATTTTGTACACTACGTAACGTGACGACGAAGCTTCCCTCGACCACCCGATCGTGCTGTGCCCTCTCTCTATCGGAGACGGTGCCAACGAAGAAGATTGAGAGTTCGTTGGGTTCGAAAATCCCGACTCACGATGGTTGTCGCACGGAAATCGTCGAGCCGACAGGCGCAGAAGGTACGTTACCTCGCATCCAACCGGATGGGAACGCTCTGTCGGCGAGTCGCGGGGCAACCGACGCGGGCGAGCCTTTCGATGATGATGCGTTTGCCTCGCTGGCTCGTCTTCTCCCGCTCGGGCGCCCCGCGAGCCGTTTCCCGCCCGCCCGACGCCGCACACACGACCTGTCTGACTGGTTGCACCCATACGTCCACCACTGCGCATCATCATCATCAGAAGGAGGCCGCGGCCGCGAAGGGCGGAAAGGAAAACGTCCCGGAGGCCAAGGCTGTGAAAAAAGAGCCCTCAAAGGAGCGAGTGCCGGTGCCTCGCTCCGAGGTGGTGCTTCCGCTCGAGCCTTGGACGCTCGTGGACGCCATGTGGCGCGGGGAAAAGATGCACCCGGCCAGGATCGTGGACGTGCGGGTGGCAAAGGGGACGGACGACGTGCGACACGAGTACTACGTGCACTACAGGGGGCTTAACCGGCGTATGGACACGTGGGTCGACCTGGAAGAGCTGGACTTGGACACGGTGATCCCGGCCGAGCCCCTGGATCCGAACGACCCGAAGGCCAAGAAGAGGCGGTACGAGGATCACAGCGAGGAAGAGGGCGAGGGCCACGAGGCGTTCAACAAGGACGATCTGATAGACCACGAGGAAGTGACAAAAGTGAAAAACGTTGGGAAAATCGAGCTCGGACGGTACTCGATGGAGACATGGTACTTCTCGCCGCTGCCGGAGGAGTACAGCGGCGTCAAGACGCTGTACTGGAGCGAGTTCGACCTCAAGTTCTTCCTCCGGCGAGACGAGCTGGTGCGACACCTGAAGAAGGTGAAGAACCTGCATCCGCCGGGGGTTGAGATCTATCGGCACAAGGGCATCTCGGTATTTGAGGTCGACGGGTGCAAGGACAAAGACTACTGCCGCAACCTGTGCTACCTGGCCAAGCTCTTCCTGGACCACAAGTCGCTGGTCTACGACGTCGATTTCTTCCTGTTCTACGTCATGTGCGAGTGCGACGAGCGCGGTGCGCACATCACGGGCTACTTCTCCAAGGAGAAGTTCTCGGAGGAGGGGTGCAACCTGGCGTGCATCCTCACCCTGCCCGCCTACCAGAAGCGGGGCTACGGAAAGTTCCTCATCTCCTTCTCGTACGAGCTCAGCAAGATCGAGAAGAAGATTGGAACGCCGGAGCGTCCGCTTTCGGACCTCGGGCTGGTGTCGTACAGGGGATACTGGACCAGGGCGCTCCTGTCGATCCTGAAGGAGCGGGACGAGTCTGTCAGCATCAAGGAGCTCAGCGAGTTGACCATGATCAAACCGGACGACATCATTTCGACGCTGCAGCACCTGGAGATGATCCAATACATCAAGGGGCAGCACGTCATCTGCGCCGCTCCGCACGCCATCGAGGCCCACCTCAAGTCGTGCGGGTCGCCCGGCCTGCTCGTCGAGCCGCGGAAGATTATCTGGCAGCCAGTTGACCACGCAAGGATGCTCTGATGCTCCGATGCTGTATGTGATTTTTACCGCTGACGATACCGAGAAGAACGTCTCCAAGAAAGCACACCTCACTCGTCGTCTTCGGACGACAACGAGTCGGAGGACGAGCCGGACGAATACGAGTCGGCGGCCTTGTCCGTTCCACGGACCTCCGCCTTGCCGGACCTGACCGACTTGGTCGACTTGGCCGACTTTCTGTCGTCAGCCGACCCAGAGACCTTCCCTTCGCGCTTTTTGTCCTTCCCCTCCCGCTCGGAGGGCTTGTTCAGCTCCTCCTGGGCCTTCTTCTCCTTCTCCTCGCGCGCGATGCGCTCGCGCTCGGCCTGCATCCGGATCATCTCCGCCTCGTCCTCCGCCGTCCGCAGGCGCACGTAGACGCCGCTGTTCTTCGAGTTCAGGTAGTGCACCACCGGCCGGGTGTGGAGGTTCTGCTGCTTCTTCAGGTGCAGCTCGCGCGTGACCTGGGTCGCGCGCTTCAGGCGGTCGATCACCGTGTGCTGGGTGAACGTCTGCGACGTGGGGAACCTCGCGGCCTCCTGGCACCACTCGAGCGCGTCCTTGCACTTCTTGGTGGTCTGGTACTTGATCTTCTTCTTCGCCCGATGCTCCTCCCGGCGGCGCATCTCCGCCTTCCAGGCATCCTCGCCCATCTCAGCACGCATGCGCTCCTTGCGCTCGTACGCCCTGTTCTCGCGCGCGCGCTTGCGGTTCATGTCCACGATCTCCTTGTCGGTGAGCGGGCGGCCGGTCTTCGGGTGCACGACGGGCACCTTTGGCGTGCCGTCCGCATCGTCGCCGCCTCCAGCCGTGCCGCTCAAAGAAGGTCCAGTCACGCCCGGAACATCCACCTTGTACACGATCTTGCGCGCGTAGGGCGGGGGCATCGCCTTGGCCGTCGGGAACGGCGGTGGCAGGTCGGTCAGCTTGAGCGGCCGCTTGCCCTGGAAGAGCAGCGGCGGCAGCAGGCCTCTGTCGTACATGGTGACCGACGGCCAGAAGATGTCCGGGTTCCCTGGGGGGATGCCGCCCGGGCTCGCGATCGGACTCCTGGGAAGTGGCGCGGTCCGCGGGGGCGCCGACAGCTCGGCGTGCTGGGCGAGCGACGACACGACGCTCGTGCGGTTCTCTCTGGGCGCCGTCTGCCTTTCTTTCGCACAAAAGGTCTCCGGGTCTTGGCCGATCAAGAGATGCCTCGGGGAGAACATCAAAGGCGACAGCAGCACGTTCTGGCCGCCGACCATCCTCTTCAGCCGGACGTTCTTGTGCATCGCGCCGCCGGACTCCTCCTTGCGAAGCTCCACGATCCTGTCCAGCATGATCTCATACTGGTTGAACTGCCTGGCCACGAGCTTCTGCGCCTCGATCAGTGGGGCGGGCAGGTTGCCGGCCTGCACGGCGGTCAGCCGGATGTACTGCAGCGCCGCCTGAAGGTAGTTCTTGGACGGGTCTATGCGCGGCAGCTTGGAGAGGGGTCCCAGCCACTTGACACGCGGCGAGTCACCGTAGTACACCGGATGCACCGGAATGAAGGTTCGCATGACCAGCGGGTGGACGTACCTTGCGAACGAGCGTTGAGCATAGCGACAGTGAGTCGGGGCGTGCGAAGAGCGCACGTCAGTCGAGATCAATACGTACGACATGCCGTGGACGACGTCAAAGCCACTATACCACGTGTACGTGTCCTTCACCTCCAGGGCCCACGGACTGTACATCGACTCGGCGTCCGCCAACGGGAGGCTCCCCGTCCTCGGCGTCGTCTTGACGACCTGGCGCAGAGCCATCCCAAAGTGCTCGAGGGCCGAGCCGCCGCCGCGGTTGATCTCCTTTGCCAGTTTCTTGTGGCACTCCGGATGGTCGGGGCTCAGATCCGAATGGTTGAAGGTCTTACCGCGGACCTGGCCGTTCCCGGCTCGCTTTGCCGGCCCGGTGACATCCTCGTCCCCGTCGCCGCCGAGGCCGCCGAGGCTCTGCGTCGACCCCGATGCGGTCACGTGCTGGGAGTTGCGGCGATATCGGATCCGGTTCATGGGCGCGACCGCGCACGGCGGAACGGTTCCGGCGGTTCCCACCGCCTGGAGCGTCGCCATCGTCCCGCCGACCCTGCCCAGAGACCTGGTCACGCCCACAGATTTGAACGGCGCCACCTGCTCTACCTTTCGGTAGCAGGTCTCATCCATGTCCGCATCGTCTGGGAGAATGTCCTCCCAGGTGGACCCCACCTCGCCCACGCCGCCGCCAAACATGCCCGAGTCCAACGAGTCGTCGTCGCTGCTCGTGCGGTAGTCCGAGCTGTCAAAGCTGGAATCCGACTCGGCATATCTGACCTGCTTCCCAGAGACACGAGTGCTCCGCCTTCCGCTGGCCTCGACATCGTACTTTGCCCTCTTCCCCGCCGGCCGCTCGTCGCCCTGGTCATCACCCTGCCCGTCTTTCCGAGGAGTCGGCCTGTCTCCGTGGACAAGAGACGGCGACTTAATGCCCGCTTCTGCCGTGCCAGCTCCGGCTGAAGCACTGGCCGCACCCGCCCCTGTCGCGCCACCCTCTCCGCCGACGCCGTCCTCGTTGCCATCCTCGTCGCCTCCGCCCTTGCCCTCGCCCTTTGAGGACTGGTACGGGGGGATGAAGTACTTGGCAAAGTCCTCCGCCGCCGTATCCTCAGACGCCTTCCTGAACGCCGGCCGTAGCTCGTCGTTTCGCGACAGCTGCAGCAACGGCGCCGGCCGCGGCTCCCCGAAGGACACCGAGACGGACCGCAGACCGAGCGACGACAGCCCCTTGGTCGCCGCCGCCTGCCTCGCCAGCGCCTCCTCTGCTTTCCTCAGCACCTCGTCTTTCTCATGCTCGTCCAGGAGCACCGGCTCGTACACCTCTGGATGATAAGGATACACGGCGTACAGCTTCTCCTTTCCAGGCTTTGGCGAGTTGCCATTGCCCCGATCCTCTTTCTTCCTCTCGCTCCCCTGCTTCCCCCTCGCCGTCTCCTTCGCGCGAACTTCCTCCATCTTCTTCCGCTCCTCCAGCGGCAGCGACGACTCGTGGTTCCTGCCGCTCCGCCTCGGCTCCGCCTTGGAAGCGTCCTTCCCGTCGTTCGACGCCGGCGTCTCCACCCGCCGCTCGTCAGCCTTGGTCTTGGCCTTCTCTCCGTTCTCCTTCGCAGCCGCATTTGGCGTCGAGTGCTTGCTCGCCGCCACCGGTTCCTTCCCGGACGCCTTGCCCGCTGCCTTGCCAGACGCCTTGTTTGATGCCTTGCCTGCTGCCTTGCCTGCTGCCTTGCCTGCTGCCTTGCCTGCTGCCTTGCCTGCTGCCTTGCCTGCTGCCTTGCCTGCTGCCTTGCCCGCCGGCGCCTTGACAGCTGCCTTGGCCTTGGCGCTCTTATTCATCGCTGCCGAGGCTCCTTTTTTTCCTCCACGCGCATCCGACCCCTCCCGTTTTCTCGTCGCCACCATTGGGATCCTATACAAGACGAGCTGACGGGGAACCGACGCGGAACGGCAAACGCAGACCGCGTCGTCGAGTCGATTGAAGAAATTCTCAGAATTTGAATAGAAACCACACACACGACACCAGCACGCGTTTCAAGCACCAAATCGATGGTCTATGATCGCAAAGGTTCCGTCTGTACGCGCGCTGCGTGTGTATTCCGCCCGAGTTACGATTTTGGTGTGCGAGTGTGAGTCTGGTGCCCGACCGAAGCGGAAGGGACCTCGGGTGGTGCCACAAGCTGCTCAAAGCACGGGCTCTGCCAGTCGCAATTGAGTATATCTCACGGCCGAGTCTGGCGACACGATGAATTCTATTGTACTGTACGCTGTCAGAGCCGGCCGTGCCCTGGAGACGGCGGTATCGACTATGCATGGCCGATTCGTGACAACCAGATTGCTGTCCACGCAAGTCACCGGGCTGAACATCAACAAGACCGGCTCTGACCCGGAGATGATGCGGGACGAGGACGTGCCTGCCTGGCTCAGGAAGCTTGGACAGTCGGGATCGGGGCTGAGCCTCCAAGAGCTGGAGCGACGGAAGGCGGACGAGTTGAGCGACGAGGACCGGCGTTCTCTGAAGAGGAAGCGCAATCGGCAAGCAATCAAGCGGGCAAACTCGCTCGTTGCAAAGTGAGGATGGTCGGTGGTCGGTGGTCGATGCG
>Ga0255780_10001817_pt1 | contig 19752 bp, 23 predicted proteins | sample 071ome_32_FD_179978 | JGI IMG/M metagenome (GOLD analysis project Ga0255780, IMG submission 179978) | Coastal salt marsh microbial communities from the Groves Creek Marsh, Skidaway Island, Georgia - 071405AT metaG (version 2) | ecosystem: Environmental > Aquatic > Marine > Intertidal zone >... | reverse complement strand
ACAACATAACCTCCGGCCTTCTGAACGGCCGGGGGTATTCTTTTCTGAACGCCCATCTCTGAGCACATATGAACAGCGCATGACCAAAGCCCCCGGGCCTTCTCTTCTCTTCTCTTCACTTCAGATACGGGACGGGCCAAAAGGCTGATGGTGTATATGCGCAAGACCAGTTAACCTGATGCCGTGCTCGCTTTTCCCTGAACCTGCTTCAGTAAGGTTTGGGCCCATAGAATACCCGGGTAAAGCGGCCCATCTTACGCGGTATTGGCGGCGCTTGGGGGTGAACAGAAGGGGCACTGATCCTTGTATCCCCTTCCGCGACTTACGAGCTATCAGCTGATCACATCTGCACCGGCAAGAAACCGTCCTTGAGGAGCGTCATCAGATAGAAAGAAGGCACGTGCAGCATGGATGGTCGCGTCAGATACATGACGCTCAACCCAGCAACAAAGCCAACCGGTGATATTGCCTTGTTCTGGCGATTATCCGGGCAATGACAGGGCAAATGCAGGGGTGATTACATGCCGGGGATGGAGGACCTGCGGCGTTTCTTTTTCGGGGCTTCATCCACCTGAGGCTCGCCCACAAGTGAATCCCTGAACCGTGTCTTTGGGTCAAATTTACGGCAGATTTCCTGAACTTCTTTCACGTCTCTTGCCGCGATAACAATCCACATCTGGTAATCTTTATAGATGATGAAACTGCGCAACATCATCAGATAGCCGCGTTTGAAATAAAGCGACATCAGAATATACGCGATAATAAAAAGAGACCAATGGACCACGAAAGTGATCGCATAGATGGCCGCGAGCGCCATAAGAGGTTCAACCAGCCGGTGCTGAATAAGCCATAGCGGCGGTGCGAGGAAAGCCAGTTGCGAGGGGCTTGTATCAATAATCTCGCATCGTCTGGTCAGATTGCGCAGGACTTCGAAAACAGAAAGCTCATCCCGTTTCGGGAAGGAATAGTTTTCAAGGTCTTTGCTGACCTGTTCAATGTTTTCAGGGCTTGCAAATTCAAGGGTTACACCGAGAGGTCCGAAACCAATCACATTGAAAATCGCGCCATTACGCCAGATGGTCAGAAGAATGCCTTCGTCCTCGTCGCATTCTTCCATGACAGTCTGGAATTCAATAATACCGCCATTGTAAATTTTGCTGTCTGTACCGATGATCACATCTCCCACGGCAAGCCGCAGTGTTCTTGCCCGGGAGATGGTATTAACTTCCTTGATGGTCAGAAAACTTCGCTGATGGGATGATGCTTCCGTTGCGTTTTCACCTGACGGGGCTTGCTGCTGCATCTCTGGGTTTTCGTCTAGCATGCGTGGCCCCCTTCAGGGAAAGATTGCCGTAAAATCAGGGATATTTAATGCTGTTCTTGCTGTCTTCGATCTGCTGGACGATCGCCATATTCTGGTTCACCATCGCATTAAGCAGGTTAAGCAATTCACCCTGGCGGCTGTAGATAGCCTTGAGCTGACGGCCGTCATCCATGCCGCTTGCCATCGTTGTGATGCCGTCGATGGTTTTTGTTTCCATCGACTTGATCTGGGCCAGCAGTTTCTTGTTCTGGCTGCTCAGCTCTGAACTGATGCTCTTGGAAACAGAACTGGTCATGGATTTATTGCTGGCCTGAACGGCATCGGTGGTTGCTTTCATGCTTGCAACAATGCTGTCACGGGTAAGGGTGATGCCTTCGTTGAGCGACTGCAATTCGCCGATCAGCTGGTTGTTCTGGGCAACAAGCGATTCCTGAGTTTTCAGGGCGTTTTCAAGGCTTGTCAGGGTGTTATTCACCTGATTGACGTTTTCCGCAAAAACAACCAGCGCTTCACGACTTGTGGTCGTGATCGACTTCAGGTCAGACATGGTCCGGAAATAAATCAATGCGGCAAATACCGAAGCGACCAGCATACCGGTAACGGCGCTGAAAAAGATAATTGTTGTTGCACGATGAATCTTTTTCACGTTTTCCTCCAGCGACTTGTTGCTGTTTTTAATCTTGCTAAATTCTGCCGTTACATCTGTCGCGGCATCAGCCGCATCAAGTGCCAGCTTCACGCTGTCCTGAATATCCTTTGGTCGCATGCTCATCTGCGTCTCCTTGTGGTTTTCTGTCCTTGTGTGTCAGAAAACTGTTGCCTGGTAAAATATGCACATTCCGTGCCAGTCACTTCAAAAACCGTCATTGAAGGCAGGCGCGGCCCTTTGAAGCCGAATTTCCGGCAACCATATGGCCGCGGTTTTTCATAGGTGATGAAATGGTGGACGCAATCAAAGCAGTTCACACGTCTGATGGGCGTAAGTTCAAATTTACGAGGTTTATTTGGCCGCATCTTTCCGCCCATGTCTTTGCTGGATACTCATCGCCAGCTGTGCCAGCCGAAACCGGATTGCCCCGAGATAGCAGAGAAAAGCCGCAAACCAGGACATTCCGGCACGGAACATATCTCCCTGCTCCTTCCAGTCAAATCCGGACAGGGTCAGATAGACCGCAACACCGAAAAAGGAAATGGTGCTGATCAGCTCCCCGAGGCTATGGTGTCGATAACGTGGCATCTTTTCCCCTATCCCTTCAATATCAGAGTGCCTGGCCGTGTTCGTCGAACATCATATCCTGCGGCAGGACAACTTCAGGCTCCGGCATGATCTCGCCCCTGTCAACGCGGTAGATATAGGCCAGCACCACCGCAACCGCATTATATAACTTTTCACTGATTTCCGCACCGATATTCCCGGTGAAGTACAAAGCTCGGGCAAGGAGCGGGCTCTGGAAGATAGTGACATGATGCTCTTTTGCCCGCTCGATGATGCGTTCCGCGAGCACGCCTTTACCCATGGCCAGAATAACAGGTGCGCCGCCTTCATCGGCAACATAACGCAAGGCAACGGCAAAGTGGGTCGGGTTGACAATCACCGCCGTGGCATCGCCGACATCCTCCAGCGCTTCACGCTGGCGTGAACTCTGCTGGGACTGTTCCATCTGCATCCGCCGGATTTTGGATTTAACCTCGGGCGAACCTTCGGTTTGCTTCATCTCGTCCTTCATTTCCTTTTTCGACATGCGCATGGATTGCATATGGGTGTGGCGTTGCCAGAAATAATCGATGACCGCGATGATAAAAAGCGCGACAACCATGGCCCCGAGGAGAAACTGGAACCCCCACAGCATCACCTCAAGCGACTGGTTAAGTGTACTTTGGGCAAGGGGCAGAACCTGCGGCATATAGAGGGCAATAAACAATCCACCGATTGAAAAGAGCAGAATAACCTTGAGCAATGATTTGCCGAGTTCCACCAGTCCTTTTATGGAAAAAATTTTCCCCAGCCCTTTGATCGGGTTCAGTTTGTTCCCTTTGAAAGCGATGGCTTTAGGCGCGAAATTTATTCCGCCCACGGCTGTCTGGGTTAGCAGGACAACGATAAGCATCGGCACGCCGGTGAACAAAATCAGGAGGATAAAGGACCAGAAAATGGATTTGACCTTGTTCAGCCAAAGCGTTTCCAGCATTTCAGGATGATCGAGGATAAAAAGATCCGACCAGATATTCAGCATGTTCTGACCATAAAACGGGATGCTCGAGATCAGGGCCCACCCCATGGCGATGCCGGTGAAAACGAACATCTCTTTCGATGAAAGGACCTGACCATCCTCCTTGGCTTTATCCAGTTTTCGCTGGGAGGGGTCTTCGGTCTTTTCCTGGCTGTCGTCTTCTTCAGCCATGCTGCATATCCCCCATCATGTCATGAAGATGCTGGATCGCATCATCGGTAAGGTTGGCCATGGCCGCGCCAAGAAAGTCAGCCGAAAAATACAGAATGAGGAAAACCCCCATCAGTGAAATCGGGAACCCGAAGGAAAACAGATTCAGCTGCGGTGCGGCACGGGTAACAACGCCAATTGATACATTGATAAAAAGAAGAATGGTGGTAATGGGCACCATGATCATGGCGGCGGCAAAAAACATGGATCCTGCCGCAGCAATTCCGGCCCTGACCATGACTTCTGTATCCGGGCTGAACCCCACGGGCATGATACGGTAGGATTCCAGCATGGACCTGATGGCAATCAGGTGGCCGTCAATGCTGACAAAGACAATCATCAGGAAGAGATAGAGTATCTGGCTGACAACAGGTGTCTGCCCGCCGGCATTGGGGTCTATCTGCGCAGCATAACTGAGCCCGGAGGAGGAGGCTATCTTCTCCCCGGCCAGCATGGCAGCACCGAAAAAGATCGACATGATCAGGCCGGCGGCAAGGCCGATGCTGATTTCAGCCATGATGATGACAATCACCTGCATTGATGCCACCACGTCCATGGGCAGGAGCGGGGCATTTAGGGCTATCGCTGTTGCCAGTGTGATGGACATGATGATCCGGACCTGAAGAGGAACCCAGCGTGAACCGAGAAACGGTGCCGCCATCATGAACGCACCAATACGAAGACTGCTGAGAAAGAAATTGGTCAGATACATCATCACGACCTGGAGATCCAGACCGGGAAGGGAAGGGCCGGACGCCCCGGCAATGACCAGTTCTTTCACCATCAGTTGATAGCCACAATCTGATCAAAGGTAAGGGTGAAGAATGCCGTCAGGTTGTTGAGCATATAGCCGGACAGAAGCCCGAACACCACCAGCACCACCACCAGTTTCGGCACAAAGCTCAGCGTCATCTCATTTATTGACGTCGCCGCCTGAATAATGCCGATAGTAAGGCCGATGCCGAGCGCCACACTCAGAAGCGGGCCTGCGGTCAACAGGATTTGCATGAACATCATCTGCAGGAAATCAACGTTCTGATCAAAACTCATGGCCTTTATCCTTTGCGATGTTTGCGTCAGGGGGTGGAATAGGTTGCAACTAGTGAGCTGACGGTCATGGCCCATCCGTCCACCAGCACGAAAAGCAGGAGTTTGAACGGCAGTGAGACAAGCATCGGGCTCAGCATCATCATCCCGAGAGACATCAGCGTTGAGGCAATGACCATATCGATGACCAGAAAGGGCAGGAACAAAAGGAAGCCGATCTGGAAAGCTGTTTTCAGCTCAGAGGTAATATACGCAGGCAGGAGTACGGAAAACGGAACATCAGCGTTGCTGGCATAGGGCATATCTCCCGCCATCTCGGAGAACATGGACAAATCATTGATCCGTGTATTTTCGATCATGAATGCCTTGATCTGGACGCTGGCGGTCTGAAGCGCGGTCAGCGCATCCATCCTGCCATCAAGGTACAGGGAGAGAGATTCATCGTAAATCACCGTGAAGGTCGGTGCCATGATGAAAAAAGTCAGGAACATGGCAATGGCTATCAGCACCTGATTAGGAGGTGTCTGCTGGGTGCCCATTGCCTGACGCAGAAGGGAAAGAACGATGATCACCCGGGTAAATGACGTCATGCCCAGCACCAGCGAGGGCAAAACCGTCAGTGCCGTCATCAGCATCAGGATCTGGAGTGACAAAGAATAGGTTGCGGTGCCGTTGCTGTTATCGCTGACGGTTAGTGCCGGCAGGCCGCCAAAAGCCTGTTCCAGCCCGCTCTGGGCCAGCGTCGGGCTTGTGGTAATGCAAACCGCCGCTATAACAGCGCCGAGAAAGGACAGGATTTTCGTGTTTATGCTCATTTGTCAAATCCCAGAAGCGGGTTGCGGGACCGGGCCTTTTTCATGGCCTGAAGGAAGGGCTGCGCCATCGAGTTCTTGTCTGTATCCGTTTTCCCGGATGAGCCTGATGCTGCCTTGGTGGAGGCGGATGGCCCGGGCGCGGGCTTGCGCGGGTCTGTTCCGGCTTCTTCAAGCGGAACAACAACAGGTTGCTGGTTTTTGGTGGTGATGATGGCGTAGGGAAGATCATTGATTGCCACCAGCTTGATACGTTCCGTTGAACTGATGGCGGTATCTTCTATGAGCTTGATCCGGCGCTGACCACCAAGTTGCGAGGACAGCGGGTCCCTGAACCGCCGCACCAGGATCATCAGTCCGACCAGAACGATCAGGAATACCCCGATGATAAGAAACTGGTTTGTCGCAAATATATTGGTCATGGTCACCCCGCCATTTACATGAAATGAGGAAGGCAAAAGCCATGCCAGATCGGAAAACTTTATTTTAATGTATTGTAAAGGTTGATAAAATTAATTATCTGCGTCCGTTATCTCAGTAATATGTCAGAAAACCGACGCAGGAAAGATGATGTGATCAGAGATTTTCCATTCTCTTCTCAGGCGAGACGATTTCACTGAAACGGATGCCGAATCTCTCACCCACCATGACGACCTCGCCACGGGCAATGATCGTGCCGTTTGCCAGAATATCAAGCGGATCACCGGCCAGACGGTCCAGTTCGACAACTGATCCTTCATTAAGGCGCAAAAGATCACGTATCCGGATTTCCGTACTGCCAACTTCAACCGTCAGTTTGACGTCGATATTTTCGAGCACCCGAAGGTTGTCTACACTCACCCGGTCACTGGAACCTTCAGTGGCGGCGGCCTGCGCGCCTGTATCTTCGGTTTCGTTTTCTTCGGCCATGATATTATCCTTTTCTCTTTAGAAAATTCAGCTCACCTGAGAGGTCAGCTTGACGGCAGCCTGACCATTGATTTCACCGATTTCACCGGTGAAGATGATATTGTCTTCCAGCAGCACATCAACGCCATCATTGATCTGCATGGGAAAGCTGTCGCCCTGTTTCAGCGTGATGAGCTTGCCCATGGAAACGGTGGGCTCACCCAGTCTTGCGACAACTTTAAGCGGTATTTCAAGAACAGCCTGCTCCATGCGTTCGCGCCAGGATTTGTCGTCATCGACCATATCGGTCTGGACCCGGGACCGGAGCTGGCTTGCGATCGGCTTCAGTGTCTGGAGCGGGTAAATGATATCAAAAGTTGCGGCCTCCACATTAGGCAGTTGCACCACAAAAGAGCAGATAATCACCAGATCACTTCCATCGACGAATGAGGCAAATTGCGGGTTCACCTCACGTGTGTTGTGATGAATGCTGATCCGCGTCAGATCTTTCCAGGCTTCCTCAAGGGCATGGTTGAGCCCGTCATTGACAAGTTCGATAACCCTTTCTTCGGTGGTGGTGAATTCGTTTCGTCTGCTTTTCAGCGTGGAAATCTTTCCGCCATAAAACGAATTGGTCAGGATCGAGATGAAGGAGGGGTTGAGCACAAGCATCATGCTGCCCCGCAACTCTTCGATCTTGGAAATCGAGAGGCTCAGGAAATTGTCAACATCAGCGATATATTCATCAAACGTCTTCACCTCAGGCGGGAAGGATGAAATCCGCGGCTGTATCCGCAACATGGGCAGAAAAACACCGCGGGCAAGACGCGAAAATCTCTCATTCAGCATCCTGAGCGCGTAGTAATCCCCCAAGAGCGAAAGATCATCTGAGCCGAACTGAAAGGACCGAACCTCTGCGCTGGCGCTCACATCGGCTTCCGCTCCTCCGCCTGAACCTTCCTGCTGAAGGCCGTCGATGAGGGCATTTACTTCGCTTGAGCTGAGTTTGCGTGTTGATGTCACTCTGGGCCTCGTCTCATCTGCTCTTATTGCAACACAAAGGAGGTGAAATGCACTTTTTCAATGCCGCCAAAACCTTCGAGTTCCTCAAGTTCCTTGTTAAGGACCTCTTTGAGGGATTCGGTCAGCATATTGCGCCCTGCCTCACCCTTGATCTGGTCTTCGGTAAAGCTGCCGATCCGGTTCAGGATCGCGGAACGAAGGCCAAGCTCATGGGCTTCAACATTCTGCATCACCGTGTCGTCGTACTGGGTTGAGACCGCAATCCCGATCTGCAACATCTTGCGTGATCCCTCAAGATTGGTGGTAAACGTGCCGGCAAATTCATAATAGATGGTGGCAAAGGTTTCTTCTGCAGGGGCTTCCTTGGCCACCTTTGAAGGATCAGCATTGGCCTCTTCTTCAGCAGCCTTGGCTTCTTCCCGTTCCACGATGCTCCGCTCGATCATTTCCTCGAGCTCTTCCTTTTCGATCACATCACCGCCGGGGCTGAAGATGAAATACCCGGCCACCAGCCCGACGACAAGCACGCCGCTGAAAATACCGATCTTTATAAGAAGGGGGACTAAGCCACCGGATTTCTTTTCGTCTTCGTTTTCGTCTGCCATAGCAATGTCCTCATATTGCGATGCTAAGCCAGTATATTGATCTGACTATTATTAGCATTTTCTTGTATTTTAGTCGATGAATTCTCATCGGATGATGTCTCTTTAGGGGCGTTGTGAGCCCCGCCCGAACCGGCACTGCGGCCGCTTCCCTGCTGGTTTTGTTGCCCGCCCTGCTGGGCAGATGTCTGCATGCTGGTAAGCTTCAGCCCGTTCTGGTCAAAGGCCTGTTGCAGTCTTGTTTCGGAATCCTGCAAGAGGGCAGCGGCTTCCGTTGAACTGGCGACGATATTCACTGTTGTTGCGTTGCCGCTGACGCTGATATTGAGCGTGAGCCGGCCAAGTTTCCGTGGTTGCAGCATCACGGTGATCGTCTGATCCTTGCCGCCATTATTGCTGGTGTGAATATGCCGGATCAATCGATCCTGCCAGCCATTCTCAGAAACGCTCAGGCGCAGGAGCCGCGCATCTCGTCCCTGATCAAGGCCCATCGTGGTATCCAGGCCGGACTGGGGTTGTTGCTGCTGGCTGAACTGGCCGTTGAAATCACCTCCGCCCATGATTGGAGCGGATACATTGGCCTGCGCAACGGACGGGGCAGGGGACGTGCGATCCGGTGCGGGCTGTTGGCCGGAAAGATGTACTTTGGCGGCCAGAGCTTCATGGTCTTTGGCTGTAACCGTGCTTGCGGGTGTCGGCTTTTTCAGTAAAGCCGGTTTCACAAACGGAATTTCCGGTTCCCTTGTATTTTCAGCTGCCTTTTCAACGGATTGTGTCATGGCAGGAGATTTAGGTGCGCTCAACCGGTGGCTTGCCTCTTCAGTGATAACGCTGTCCCGCGGTAAAGGCGCGTTTACAGTAGGGTTGATTGAACTTGGCTTTGCGGCAGGCACCCACGGGGATGCGCTGTCTTTCGGAAAAGGACCTATGGCGGCAGGGTCAGCGGTAACCGGCTTTGCGGCAGGCACCCACGGGGATGCGCTGTCTTTCGGAAAAGGACCTATGGCGGCAGGGTCAGCAGTAACCGGCTTTACGGCAGGCATTGAGGAGGGTGTGGGCGATTTTTCAGGTTGAACAGTTGCTGGCGTGATCTTCCGGATCAGTGATGCCAGTGCCTGAACGGGGTTTCTCGCCGTGTTGTAGTTTTCACGCAGAGCAGATGCGGGCCGTGAAATCGGCGCAGATGCAAAAATTCTCCCGGTTACCTGAGCAGGAGGTGTTATTGTCGCCGCCGCCATGCCTGCCACAGGGTCTTCTATATCAGGAGAGGGCGCCTTATCTTCAGGAATGTGATTATCAGGCATGATTTGGGCAATAATATCTTTTTTCGAAGAAGATATCTCTGACCAGATCGCATGCGCGTCGTGAAGGTCAATGACAGAGGTTATGCGGTCAGGGTTTTCAAGAATATTATCCAGTATTGGCAGAAGATCCTTGCGGTCAGCGGGGCTGATATAGGGGCTCACGCTGTCATCGGCAATGATCTGGTCAAACAGCTCTTCGGCGTTGAGCTCGGGCGTGTCTTCATTCTGCACAGAAATCGCGTCATCCTGGGCAGACATATTGGCAAGGATTGCCGTAAAGATGGCAAAGGCACCATCCATGGATGCGGTTTCAGGTCCCGTCCCTTCAGGGCTGAGATCAGGGTTTTTCGCCAGTATTGTGCCTATAGTAGTCATGCGTTCCATGCACCCATGAATGATAAAAGTCCGGTAGCGGTGTGCAAGATCAGTGCCAATATGTGTTTTGGCTAGCGTCCGGCTGTAGCAGGTGAGTTTATGCGCGGCACGTCGGTGGCAGCTTTTTCCTCTTTCTCGTCAAGTTCGAGGATATGCTGCTGGCGTGATTTTTCCGTGGCATGTTTCTGGCGGGTAAGGGCCTGGCCCATTATCTGCGCTTCCTCAACACGTTCTTCTTCGAGAAATTTCACCCGGTTTTCAATGACTTTCATCTGCTCGTGAATTTTACTGCCGTAATGTTGAGCTGAGCGGAGAGCCATCATGCTGGTGGTGCCGGTCTTGATTTGTGTCTCAATGGCCATCTGCTGAAGCTTTTCATTGATGCTGGTGATCTTGTGCAGTTCTTCATCGAGCGTGCGGATGTTCTCAGCCCGGGCCATGGCGGTGATCTTCTCTCGCATGGCCAGACGTTGAAGAAGATTGCGGCGTCTGGTCATGGTTTTACTTCGGCATCAGGGCGGCAAGGCCCTCGATGCTCATATCGATATTTGCCTTTTCCTGCTCAGCCTGCTGGATGAAACCCATGAGCGCCGGCCAGAGTTGCACGGCACGGTCAAGCTCCGGATCCTGGCCTTGCCGGTACCCGCCCATCAGGATCAGATCCCGGTTTTCAAGGTAGAGGGCCACCATACGTTTAAACTGCCGCGCCATTTCCTGATGTTCTGGTCGGGTGATTTCGTTCATCACCCGGCTCACTGAAAGGGAGACATCGATGGCGGGGTAAACCCCCATCTGTGCCTGTGCCCTTGAAAGAACAATATGCCCGTCAAGAATAGCGCGTGACGTATCCACCACCGGATCATTGCCGTCGTCACCATCGGCGAGCACGGTATAAAATGCGGTAATTGATCCTTTGTCGCCGATATCAGTGCCGGCACGTTCAATCAGTCGCGGCAGGAGCGAGACAACCGAAGGCGGATATCCTTTTGATGTCGGCTGTTCCCCCATCGAAAGCCCGATTTCACGCTGAGCATGGGCAACCCGCGTGAGTGAATCCATGATCAGAAGGACATTTTTGCCCTGATCACGGAAATATTCGGCAATGGCGGTGGCACGTTCGGCGGCCCGGATGCGGAGCAGGGGGGAACGGTCCGCCGGTACGGCAACCATGGTGGTGCGGCTTCTGGATTTGTCATCAAGAACACTGTTCACGAACCCGCCCACTTCACGACTGCGTTCACCAATAAGTCCGATGACGACGATATCGGCATTGGTGTAGCGGCTCATCATCGCCAGCAGCACCGATTTCCCGACACCCGAGCCCGCAACAATTCCCATCCGCTGGCCCTGACCGATGGTCAGAAGCCCGTTGATCGCCTTGATCCCGACATCAATAGGTTTGGTGATCAGGTTGCGTTTGAGCGGGTTGAGCGGTTTGCCGGCAAGCGGCCATCTGTCTGTAAGTCCTGTAATGGGCGGTCCGTCCAGCGGCTGGCCGATGGCATCGGTAACGCGTCCCAACAGCCCTTCACCAACCTCGATATCATGGCCGGTATTGATCAGCTGAACCATCGCGCCGTCACAGATTTTAGCATCATGATCAAGCATCGCCAGCATGTTCCGGCCATCCTTGAAACCGATTATTTCCGCCAGCGCCGCCGTGCCGGTGATCGTATCAATATGGCAGAGTGAGCCGATAGGTGCCGGAAAGCCGTCGCATTCGACAAACTGGCCGTCAAAACGACTGACCTGACCGAAATGTTTTTCCGGCTGGTTTATCGAGATATGGTCGATGGTATCAAGAACTTTGCTGGCAAGACTAGTCATGCTCGGCCTCGTCTTTTTCTGCCGCCGGCTTATCTGAATCTGCAATCCGGGATGAAATCAGGTCCATAACGCCGATTGAGCCAACATCAATCCTTGCATCACCACGTTTGAGATTTTCATCCGCGATAATATGGATTTTCCTGGGGCTCAGGTTTTCCCCGAGCGTATCCCCGATAATCTTTGCGTCTTCCGGGTGCAGGCGGATATAAGGTTCATCCACCCGGTTGCGAATACGTTTTACCATGCTCTCGATCCGTGCCGCAAAAGCGTCAGGATGCTCATCAATGGCAATGCCGGCCCTCTCGCTGGCAAGTTCCATGATGGCCCGACTGATGGCAGGCGACAGCTGGGAGAGGTCGAAATTCTCGTCTTTGCTGAGAGCTTCAGTGGCGGAGGTGAATGCGGCAACAGCCTCGTTCATTTCAGTTTCTTTTTCGGCAAGTGCCGCCTTCCGGCCATCCTCGTATCCGCGCTGATATTCTTCGCTTTCTGTTTCGCCTTCAGGTGCTGGTTTCAGACGTGACACCGCATCCATTTTTTCCTTGATCTCATCAAACGAGGCGGGATCTTCAGGGGCAGAATGATCTGTGGATTCTGCCGCCTTGTTCACCTGCTCGCCGATTGTCTCCATATTGCCGGGGGCGCTGGGATCATGCGGGGCATCTTCGCTCTCTTCATCCTTGGGTTGGTCTGCAGAAGGCACATCACCGGCCGAAAGATTGTCACCGGCATCTTTTTGGGCCTCTTCTGCTGTTTCAGGGGCTCCTTCAGTGGCAGCAGCAGATGTGACCTGTTTTTCCTCAGCGGTTTCGGCGGTGCCGGATTGCGGGTTATCCGGCGTATCGTCAGCGCTCCCCGCCGCCGGAGCTTCCATGCTTTCCGCGGTGCTTTGATCCGGGGTTTCACGAGGGGGTGTGTCTTCTGAACTCTCAGCCACGGGCTTTGTGCTCAACGCCGCCATGTCACGGATCGAGAGAGGCTTGAAGCCCTGATCGGGACGGGCAAAACTGTCTTGCGTCGAATTATATCCGGCATTGCGGGAGGCCTTGACCAGACGCAGTATTTCTGCCCGGTCAAGCGGGGCATCCACCTGATCGTCGGGAATCTGATTTTCTGCGTTAGCGGTCATCATGATCTATAATCTCTATATCACGGCCTAGACAAAATCATCGCCGCCACGTCCGGCAAGTACGATCGAGCCTTCATCGGAAAGACGACGTGCAACATTGATGATACGTTTCTGTGCTTCCTGAACTTCTGTAAGACGAACCGGCCCGAGTGCCTCCATTTCGTCCTGAAGGTTGGCCGCGGCACGCGACGACATACAGGAGAAGAGCTTTTCCCGGAGCGGTTCATCCGCACCTTTGAGCGCCAGAACAAGATCTTCGGTCTCCACATTACGAAGCAGGGTCTGCAGGGATTTATCATCGGACATGATAAGGTTGTCGAAGACAAACATGCTTTCCTGGATGGAGACCATGAGGTTCTTGTCCTCTTTGCCAAGAGACTTCATGATCCGGGCTTCCATCGCCTGTTTGGTGAAGTTCATGATCTTCGCCGCTGCCTGGACGCCGCCAACCTGCGATGCCCTGAGGTTGGTATTGGCGGCAAATTTCTTCTGCATCACCAGTTCAAGCTCTTTGAGGGCATCAGGCTGCACGGTTTCAAGTGTCGCGATGCGGGCGACGACATCAGGCTGAAGATCTTCCGGCAGAAGGCCGAGCACATCAGCGCCGACACCGTAATCAAGATATGAGATGATAAGAGCGATAATCTGGGGATGTTCATCGGCGATCAGTTCAGCGATGGATTTTGAATCCATCCAGTCCAGAATTTCAATAGGCTGGTTGTTGCTCGACGGCGTGATGCGGCTGAGCACAGACTGCGCCTTGTCTTCACCGAGGGCTTTGTTGAGAACAACCCGGATGTAATTTCCGGCACCAAGACCAAGGCTTGTCTGTTCCTTGATGATGGCCAGAAACTCGTCCAGCACCTTGTTCACGGTGTCCTGGTCAAGTCCCTGAACGGAATACATGGCACGGCCCAGATGCTGCACTTCACGCGGGGAGAGATTGCGCAGGATCTCCGATGCTTCATCTTCCCCGAGGAGCATCATCAGGATTGCGGATTTATGGGTGCCCGTCAGCGTGTCGTAGACGGAGACTTCATCATCCTGATTGTCTGTTTCTGCCATTGGTCTGTCCTCTCAAATTTACTCAGTCAGATCGATGCACGGGTCTACCGTGCATCGAGATCAGGTTTCATCATCGCCTTGAAGACGTTGGATACACGGCCGGCTTCATCGCTGACAATCATCCGGATCACCGCCACCTTATCATCATATGTATTGGCGGTATCCAGCATCTCGGCAGAGATGGAAGCTTTCTTCGGCTTGAGCTTGGACTTGATGTCCTCAAGGCTCTCACCTTCACCTATTTCCACTTGATCCATATCAGGCTCATCTTCCATATGCACCAGGGCTTCACCGGGCTTGCCGGGGGCGACTGGTACCATGATCCGGTTGATCATCGGACGAATCACACCAAGAATGATAACACCCATTATCAAAAGCGTCATGCCCTGCTTCATCAGGTTGACCGCCCAGTCCATTTCAAACCATGGCTTTTCAAACCCTTCAATGGCGGAAACGAATGTCGAGCTGGTCACGGTCAGGCGGTCACCCCGCTCAGGATTGACGCCGATGGCATCCGCGACAAGAGCCTCGATTTCCTTCAGCTTTTCAGCCGGGATTTTTTCAACGGTTTTTTCGCCGGTCTCCGGGTTTTCCACGACCATCTCACGGACCAGAACAGCGGCCTGAATATTGGTGATCTGGTTGGATGGTTTCTTTGTGGTGGAAATCGTGCGGCTGATCTCAAAGTTGCGCACTTCGTTGGACGAACGGGTCTGCATACCGCCGCCGGAGCCACCTTCATTGGCGAAATCAGTCTTGAGCTCCGTTGCGGTAGGCGGGCTGTTCGTCGTTGCGCCCGGAATACCCTTGGCGCCGGCATTTGCCGTCACATCAAGGCTGGACTGGCTGCTGCGCAGGGCATTTGATTCCGGATCGACAAGTTCTTCGGTAATTTCACTACGGGTGAAATCCATCTCCAGATTCACCTGCGCCGTCACATTGCCTGCCCCGACAATAGGCGAGACCAGCGAGATAATCCGCGTGCGGTAAATCTGCTCCAGTTTCATGCGATGCTCAAGCTCGCTGTCCGAGAGAGCATTCGACGGATCGTCAACAGGTTTGGACAAAAGATTGCCGTACTGATCGACAATGGTCACATCACTCTTGGCCATACTTGGAACAGAAGATGAAACAAGATGTACGATGGCGCTGACCTGATGGGTGCCAAGTGTCCGGCCGTTGCTCATCTGCATGAAGACCGAGGCGCTCGGCGGAACCGAGGACCGGGCAAATACGGATTTCTCCGGAATCGCCAGATGCACTCTTGCCGCAATAACGCCGTCAATTTCACTGATGGATTTGGCCAGTTCCATTTCCTGGGCCTGCTTGATCTTGACGTTTTCAACCGAACGGCTGGCGCCAAGCGGGATATCGCCGATGCCGGAATATCCTTCGGGAACAGAAGTCGGCAGGCCTTGCGCAGCCAACATCATTTTAGAGCTGTGATAGTCGCTGGTCGGGACAAGCACATCACCCGTGGTGGGGTCGATACTGACATCCATCCCGCCATTGCGCAGGGCTTCAACAACACGTGCTTTTTCCGCATCAGGCAGTGAGGCGTAAAGCGTGGTCACATCCGGTTTCTGGACAATCATATACATGACCAGTCCCACCGTCAGCGCAAGGACCGAAATGATTATCGGCATTGATTTCTTGAGACTGGGGTCAGAGGTCAGCCGACGGATATTTGAAAGAGGCCCGCTGCCCTGGGCAACAGCCAGAGCCCCGTTGTTTTCGTCCATGCTTGCAGCTTCAGCCATTTTTGTTCTCCATCAGTACCGGTGCTCAGGTTACACAGGCATATTCATGATATCTTTATAGGCGCTCAGCACCTTGTTCCGGGCGTTGAGGGTGAGTTGAAAGCCAAGCGACGAGATTTGCTGGCTGATCATCACCTTGCTGAGATCATTTTCAATTCCCATCTCATAGGCCCGCGCCAGTTCGACAGATTTGTTCTGGGCTTCGGCAACATTGTTCAGCGCATTGCCAAGGCGGTCGCCAAATCCCTCGGTTGATGAGAATTGATTCAATTTGGATGCGTTCAGCGCGGCCCGGGCTTCTGTTAATGCCGAACTGGCGCTGAGTTGGGAAATTCCTACACCTTTGATGCCATTCATAATCAGATCCTCTTTCATCAACAATTACTGGGCCAGCGCCTGCTGCGGCATGCTTGGCTCTTGTGGTAGGGGAGACATATGGGTGAGGGTGGTATCAAAGATGATATCATCCTGCGTGATCAGGTTGTCTGACGCCAGAACCAGCGCACGTTGCAACACGTTTTCAAGTTCCCTGACATTTCCCGGCCAGTGATGGCTTGTCAGCTGGGCAATAGCCGCATCATCCATCCAGGGGATGGTGGCCAGATCATTATGGTGGCGCTTTAAGAGGGCCGTGGTGATAGGGATGATATCCTCTTTCCTTTCCGCCATGCTGGAGGTCTGAAGCGGGAAAACATTGAGACGGTAAAAGAGATCTTCACGGAAGTTGCCCTGCTGAATTTCATCAGCCATCGATCTGTTGGTGGTGGCAATAACACGCACATCCACCGGTATCTCATTCTGGCTACCGAGAGGCGTGACAATCTTTTCCTGAAGGACCCGCAAAAGTTTTGCCTGCAGTCCAAGCGGCATTTCGGATATTTCATCAAGCAGGAGAGTGCCGCCATCTGCCGCACGGAAAATTCCCTTATTGGCCGTCGATGCCCCGGTGAAGGCGCCTTTCTCATGGCCGAACAGAATGGCTTCCAGCATGTTTTCAGGGATGGCCGCGCAGTTGATGCCCACAAAAGACTGGCCCGCGCGGGAGGACTGATCATGAACAAAACGGGAGAGCACTTCTTTGCCTGTGCCCGTCGGACCGTTGATGAACACCGTAACGTCCGTTGCCGCCACTTTCTTTGCAAGTTTGAGCATGGACTCACTGGAAGGGCTCCCCACCGCGAGATGTCCGTCTCTATCGATAAGCGATGCCACAAGGTTAAGCCCGTAATCCATTGCCGGATCTGTCTGATTGCTCAGAGGAAGATCAAGGGTGAGCATCTTGCCGCCAAGATCTGTGTTAATTGCAAAAGTTTGCTGCTTCTCGCGGATCACGATGATCTGACCTGCGCGGGATTGCCGGGCCATCTCGATGATTTTATCGCGCCCGCCGGATTTTTCCTGAAAATCATACGAGCAGATCATAATCGAGCCTTGCGATGTAGCCTCGTCTTCCGGTGATAACCCGCCAATGGTAAACATTCGGCGTTCCAGAATAGCCTCAAGGGCATCTGCTGCATCGAAATACTCTTTGGCAAGCCTGATCTGGGGCATGGGAACCTCTATTCGTTAACAAAAAGTTAATTCGAAACAGAACAGGCAAGAACCTTGCCAGTATGGACCGGATGAATATATTTTTTATAACCTGCTGTTTTTATATGAAAAAAAAGAATATTCGTCTCTGCAGGAGCAGGCGTTGGTTTTTTGACGCGGCTTTACATTTCATCAAATTATTGTCAAAATATGGACATTATTCTTTTGGCTTATCCATGAGTGCCAGTACCTATGAGCGCCAGCATCGATCAGTTTATCACCGGCCAGTCCGCTGCCATGATGGCAGTGAAGAACATGATCGGTATGGTGGCACCTTCATCAACCACGGTGCTGGTTCTGGGGGAGACAGGCACAGGCAAGGAAAAGGTCTCGCAAGCCATTCACCATGCTTCGGCACGTAAAGGTGATCTGATTTCGGTTAATTGCGCGGCTATTCCTTCGGAATTGCTGGAATCTGAACTGTTCGGCCATGAAAAAGGCGCCTTTACAGGTGCCGATAAACCCCGACAGGGCAGGTTTGAACTGGCGTCCGGAGGGACGCTTTTTCTTGATGAAATCGGCGATATGCCGCTGTCGCTCCAGTCAAAACTGCTACGGGCACTTGAAGACCGCAAGATACAGCGTGTTGGGGGAGGCAAGGATATCAGCGTTGATTTCAGGCTGATCTGCGCCACCCATCAGAATCTCAAAAGCAAGGTGGATGAGGGAAGTTTCCGGGCTGATCTTTATTACCGGATCAACGTATTCCCCCTTCAGCTTCCCAGCCTTGCCGAGCGCAAGGTTGATATTCCAGAACTGATCGAAGAGATCAGAAAGGCCATGCAAAAGAGCGGTGATGTGGCGGATTTCAGCTTTGATGAAGAGGCTGTTGCTGAACTGATGCGCTATTCCTGGCCGGGCAATGTACGGGAATTGCGTAATGTGCTGGAGCGCGCGGCGGTGCTGTTTGCCGGCAAGGAGATCATTGCCGAACAGGTGCGCGAAAACCTGATCCGCATGAAAGCGCCAAAACCTGAAATTGAGGCGGAGTTTATCTGGAATGCCACCGCCGATCTCGGCGAGCCTCCCCGCATCAGCAATGACAGCACGGCCCGCCCGCCACTGCCGCATACGTCGGACTATCGCAACTGGTTTGAATATTTCGATGATATTGATCTGCGCCGGCATCTTCAGGATATTGAGATCGCACTGATTGAGGCGGCCCTCGACAAACACAATGGCCTTGTCAGCCATGCCGCCGATGCGCTCAAGCTGCGGCGGACAACGCTGATTGAAAAGATGCGCAAGCATCTGATTGAAAAGCCTCAGTCCCAGGCAGAGCAATAGTTTTCCGAATATCAGTCCCGCTTATGGTTTGAGTTACTTATAGCCGTGGAGACGTCGAACCTGCCTGCTGGTAGTCTTGTTCAGCTCAAGCATTGCGGCTTCGATCACGTCGATATCTTCCTGAATGTGGCCAAGGATTTTGGTGAGCTTACTCCTGATTTCGGAGGTAATTTCGCCAAGATCTAGGGAGGAGAGGGAGCTGATTTTCTGATGGCGCAGGTTTTCAAGCTCGATGGCTTCATTGATATTGCCTGCCGTGATTGCGGCCTCGATATCGTTGCTGACGGAAATGATATTTTCGATAGTATAGGTTGCGGTGGTCACTCGGCGGTTCTCCTTCGGCTGATCTGGTGCCAAGCATCCCTTATTTCATCAAGAATGGTGATGGCTTGTTTTGTTCTTTCTGTGGTTTTGCCTTTCCAGTCCGCGAGCAATTGCTGACGTGAATATTCGTAGAGTCGGAAAAGGTTATTGGCGATGTCGCCACCTTGTTCAAAATTCAGGCTGGATTGCAACGCATAAATCAAGGTCAGCGAACGGCTAAAATGATTGGATCTTGCTTCAGCATTTCCGGCTTCCTGATCGGTATGGCGAACAAATTCGCGCATTTGGCGGATCAATTCGTCAAACAATAGTGCAACCATGGCAACAGGATCGTTGGACTCGGCAACCGCTTCACGGTCCGAGCTTGTATAAGCGTGCATCATTTTATTTTTTGACATGGGTTTTCGGCACTCCAGACTTTGTATTTTTAGGGAATTATGATATAAAAATATTATGATTGGATTAGAACATACTCAAACCTCCAATGTTATGCCAGCACAACAGGGCCTAACATCTATTCCGATTGCTGCAAATTCTGTGCCATCCTTGCGCCAGACGGGGTATGGGCTTGAGCCGGTTGGCATGATCAATTCGCCCTATAAGGATTACAACCAGCGGCCTGCAACAGTTATATCACACCCTCGATTTGCACCATCCTCCGTGACCTCAGAGCAGTTTTTCAGCGCTCGTGCGTTGCTTTCGCCTGGGTATATTCATCAGTCAGCGGCCTCCAAGATCGCCCGGATATCAAACCTTTACGCTGATACCCCCCGCTTTTCCCAGCAGATCAACATTCTCGCCTGACAGGCCGGACCTGTGACAGGTCAGACCTGACCGAATTTACCTGATCAATCCGTTTTCATCATATTTCAGGAATGTTCCAGATCCATGATGGTGTTCTGGGTCTTGAGATAAAGCCGGAAGATATCACCTTCCGTCACGATACCGACCATT
>Ga0255780_10001802_pt1 | contig 19840 bp, 25 predicted proteins | sample 071ome_32_FD_179978 | JGI IMG/M metagenome (GOLD analysis project Ga0255780, IMG submission 179978) | Coastal salt marsh microbial communities from the Groves Creek Marsh, Skidaway Island, Georgia - 071405AT metaG (version 2) | ecosystem: Environmental > Aquatic > Marine > Intertidal zone >... | reverse complement strand
GCCGCGGCGCCCCGTTTTGATCGCCCTTCAATGGCTTTAGCCCATCTTGGAGATCATGGCGTCCCCGAAGCCGGAACAGCTAAGGAGCGTTGCGCCGTCCATGAGGCGCTCGAAATCGTAGGTCACGGTCTTATCAGCAATGGCCGCGTCCATGGCTTCGATCACGAGATCCGCCGCCTCCGTCCAGCCCAGGTGGCGTAGCATCATTTCCGCAGAGAGGATCAGGGAACCGGGGTTCACCTTGTCCTGTCCCGCATACTTTGGTGCCGTACCGTGGGTTGCTTCGAAGAGGGCAACCTGATCACCAATGTTGGCGCCCGGGGCAATGCCGATTCCGCCAACCTGGGCCGCAAGGGCGTCGGAAAGGTAGTCCCCATTGAGGTTCATGGTCGCTAGGACGCTGTACTCGTCCGGACGGGTCAGGATCTGCTGGAGCATGGCGTCGGCAATGACATCCTTGATGATCACCTCCTTGCCATCCTTTTTGATCACGTGCCAGGGGCCACCATCGAGGGGCTCAGCACCAAACTCTTCCACCGCCAGCTCGTAGCCCCAATCCTTAAAGGCGCCTTCCGTGAACTTCATGATGTTGCCCTTATGCACCAGGGTCACGGAGTCCCGGCCTTCGTCGAGGGCGTACTGAATGGCCTTACGAACCAGACGCTTCGTCCCTTCTACGGAGATGGGCTTGATGCCCAGGCCCACGTGCTGCGGGAAGCGAATCTTGTTCACCCCCAGCTCCTCCTGGAGGAACTTCAGAAGTTTCTCGTTATCCGCCGTATCTGCTTGATATTCAACGCCTGCGTAGATGTCTTCGGTGTTCTCCCGGAAGATCACCATGTCCACGGCGCCGGGGTTACGCACCGGGCTCGGAACGTTGGTGAACCAGCGCACGGGGCGCTGGCAGACGTAGAGATCAAGCTCCTGGCGCAGGGCCACGTTCAGGGACCGGATCCCACCGCCTACGGGGGTGGTCATGGGGCCCTTAATGCCCACGATGAATTCCCGCATGGCGTCCAGCGTTTCTTCCGGCAGCCATTGATCTTCGCCGTACACCTCCAGGGACTTCTCCCCGGAATAGATTTCCATCCATGCGATGGAACGCTTGCCGCCATAGGCCTTGGCCACGGCAGCGTCGGTGACCTTGATCATCACCGGCGTAATATCGACCCCGATACCGTCACCCTCAATGAAGGGGATGATGGGATGGTCGGGTACATTCAAGGAATGGTCAGCGTTGACGGTGATCTTCTGGCCGTCGGCGGGAACCTTGATGTGCTGGTAAGCCATGAAAAACTCCCTGCAAGTAATGGAGGCACCAGCCGCTCGAGGCAAAGGGACTCCCGCGACGATTCCGGCAACAGAGGCCGCCGGGCGCATGCAGGGTTTGCTAGGCTGGTGCTGGGCCCCCCTCGGGCCCATGCGTGAAGCGAGCGGGAGTATAGCAAGGGTGGAAGGAAGGTTCACGGGGCAAGCGGCGATGCTGCTGCGCTTTCATAAACCCTACGGGGTACTATCCCAGTTCACCGACGAAGACGGTCGGCCCACGCTCAAAACCTACCTACCGCAGCCCCATATCTATGCCGCGGGGCGGCTCGACCGAGATTCCGAAGGGCTTTTACTTCTCACCAATCACGGGGGCCTACAGCATTGGCTGAGCCACCCCCGGCATAAGGTCGAAAAGGGCTATTGGGCCCTGCTTGATCAAACTCCCGATAGGGCCACGCTCAAACGGCTCCAGGAGGGCGTCGTGCTTAAGGATGGGCCTGCCCGGGCCTTGCAGGCAGCGCTCTGCCCCGCCCCGAGCCTCCCGGAGCGCGACCCGGCCCCCCGGATCAAAAGCTCGAGCCATCCGTGCTGGCTGGACCTCACCATCGACGAAGGAAGAAACCGCCTCGTCCGTCGGCTTTGTGCCGCCCTAGGCACGCCCGTGCTCCGCTTAATTCGCTATCGCATCGGGGACTACGCCCTTGAGGACCTTGCCCCCGGGGCCTATGCGGAGGCCCCCGTGCCGTCAGCTTTCAGGGGGCCCCTTCCCCTGAAGCCCCCTCCCAGGCGGCCAGAGCACGGTGGTCCGACGGGGCGGCCTCGATCCAGACCTTCTCGCCGGCCCGGTCCTCGAGCTTCCAGAACACCACCTCGCTCTTGAAGGCATCCATGATGTACTGCGCGCCCTCGAAGGCGGCATGGCGATGGGCGCTGGAGACGAGCACGAGGACAATCTGTTCCCCAGGGCCTAGGGACCCTACGCGGTGAATGGCCTCCACCGCTAGCAGGGGCCAGCGCTCAGCCGCGCGCTTGCAAACCGCCAGCATGGAGCGCTCACTCATGCCGGGATAGTGCTCGAGGGTTAGGCTAGCGACGGACCCCGCCTGATCGCGCACGAGGCCCACAAAGGCAACCTCGGCCCCTGCCCCAGGGGCGGCCTTGCGAAGGCGCCGAAGGGCCTCCTCGATTGAGAAATCTTCCTTCTGCACCGCAACCGATAGCACGGCGGGGGGGGTCATCCGCCGGTCACCGGGGGTAAGAAGGCGACCTCATCCCCGGGGTTAAGGGCGAAGTTTTCGTCTTCAACGAAGGTCTGATTGACCGCCAGGCGAATCCCCGGGGCCGTTAGTTGACCCCGGGAGCCCGGGATCTCAGCCTCGAGAGCGCTAAGAAGCCCCTCCACCGTGAGCCCCGGGGTCTCTAAGGGCAGGCGGACGCGCTCGCGACCCAGCGCCTCTCGCAGGCGGGCGAAGAACCGCACCTCAAGCATCGGTCTCGGCCTCCCGGAGCCAGACGCCACTCGCGCCTCCGCGCTTCTCCTCCAGGGCGATGGTTTCGATCACCATGCCTCGATCCACAGCCTTACACATATCGTAGACCGTGAGCGCCGCTAGGCTCACCGCGGTTAGCGCCTCCATTTCCACCCCGGTCTGAGCGGTGGTTTTCACCGTTGCCGACACCTGCAGGGTATCCGGCCCCTCCACCTCGAAGGCCACCTTCACCGAGCTTAGGGGCAAGCTATGGCAGAGGGGGATGAGCTCGTGGGTCCGCTTTGCGCCCATGATGGCCGCAATTCGTGCTGTCGCCAGCACGTCGCCCTTGCGGTGCGTACCTTCCTGAAGCATACGCAGGGTTTCAGGCGCCATGCGCAGGCGCCCGGAGGCTCGCGCTTCCCGAGCGGTGCTGGGTTTTTCGCCGACGTCGACCATATGCGCCTGGCCTTTCGCGTCGAGATGGGTAAATCCGTCAGGATCGGTCACGCGCTGCTGTCCTCTTTACTGGTGGCCTACGGGCCCGCGCCGGTACAATAGCGACCGCATCCACCGTGAGAAACCCCCCGCCATGGTTCAGGCCGTTCCTCCCCTATCCCTTGGCCCCGCCCCCCAGCCGGAAGCGGGCGCGCGCGTGGTCGTGGGCCTGTCCGGCGGGGTGGACAGTTCCGTGGCTGCCCTTCGCCTGAAACGGGCGGGCTATGACGTCATCGGCCTGTTCATGAAGAACTGGGAGGAAGACGACGGCACGGAGTACTGCACGGCCCTGGAGGATTTAGCCGATGCCCAGGCCGTCGCTAATCGCCTGGACATTCCCCTCGAAACCGCGAACTTCGCCGCGGAGTACTGGGATGCAGTATTCGAGCATTTTCTTTCCGAGTACCAGGCGGGCCGCACGCCGAATCCGGACGTGCTATGCAACCGGGAAATCAAGTTCAACGTTTTCCAGGACTACGCCGAGGCGCTGGGGGCGCATTGGGTGGCCACGGGGCACTACGCTGATCTGGCAATGCTAGAAGGGCAGCCCTGCCTGCTCCGGGGCGCCGATGCCAACAAGGATCAAAGCTACTTCCTACACGCCGTCCCGGGGGCGCGTTTCGCCCAATGCCTCTTTCCCCTGGGCCCGAGCCCGAAGCCCGAAATCCGCCGGGAAGCGGAAGCCGCGGGGCTCCCCACTCACGCTAAGAAAGATTCCACGGGCATCTGCTTTATCGGCGAGCGACGCTTTAGTGATTTCCTCGCGCGCTACGTGAAGGGCGAGGAAGGGCCCCTCGAAAGCGTGGACGGCGAGGAGCTCGGCGTTCACCAGGGCCTTGCCTTCTACACCTTTGGGCAGCGCCAGGGCCTTGGTATCGGCGGCCGGGCCGATAGCGACGGGGCCCCTTGGTACGTGGTGGAAAAGGACGCGGCGCGCAACACGCTGATCGTCGCCCAGGGCCATGAACACCCCGCCCTCTTCCACAACGAACTGGTGGCCGAGGGGCTGAACTGGATCGGCCCGGCGCCTACCCTACCCCTACGTTGCACGGCGAAGATTCGCTATCGCCAACGAGATCAAGCGTGCACCGTCTCCCTAGCAGCGCCCGGGCAACTACGCGTGCTTTTTGATGAGTCGCAGCGTGCGGTGACGCCGGGACAATGGGTCGTTTTCTACGAGGGCGCCCGGTGTCTTGGCGGCGGCCAGATCATTCAGAGAAGCCGGGCGTGACCGCGCCCCAGGAGGTCGCCAAGGCCCTGGCCGCGGTTTTTCAGTGCGCCGCTCTGGTCGAAGATGCGGCCCACGGCCGCAGCCTAGAGCCGACCCAGCTTTGCCCGCTCCTCGAAGCGGTGCTGATCGTCAATGCCCCGAACGTCGACGGTATTTACGGCGCCTCCTTGACCCTTGGCCTTCGAGCGCTGGAAACCCAGCTTTCCCCCGGAGCCCGCCCCACGGGGGAAGTGCTCCGCTATGTCTTTGCCATGCTGCGCCTCGCTCATCAATTTCAGCGCGCTCCCGCGCTGCAGCAGGAGATGGACAAGCGCCTGGCGCGCTTACAGGCCCAGCGGGCCCATTTCCCCGTGGATCACGAAACGCTCATCGAAGCCTTTGCCGAAACCTACAGCGCCACCCTGGCCACTCTTCCCCGGCGCATTGAAGTTCGCGGCCAGCGAGGCGCCCTAAGCCAACCTCGCACCGCAGCGCTCATTCGGGCCTGCCTTCTGGCGGGCGTTAGGGGTGCGATTTTGTACTTCCAGCTGGGCGGCCGCCGCCGCCATCTCTTCCTTCAACGGCGACGCCTCGTCGGCGCCGCTCAAGCCCTCTGTGAGGAACTGCCGTGACTGACACCGCCCATCCCCTCTTCGCCCTGTCCCCTCTCGACGGGCGCTACCGCAGCCAAGGGGACGGACTCCGCCCGTTTCTGAGCGAATTCGGGCTTCTGCGCTTTCGCGTGGTCACGGAGGTGGAATGGTTGCTCGCCCTGGCTGCGGAGCCGGCCTTTACCCCTCTGCCGCCCTTCAGCGAGGCGGATCAGGTCTACCTCCGGAGCGTAGCGGAGCAGTTCTCTGCCGCAGACGCCGAGGAAATCAAGGCTACGGAGCGCACCACGAACCACGACGTGAAGGCGGTGGAATATTTCCTGAAGGCGCGCCTTCGGGCCCGCCCCTCCCTGGCCCCCTATGAAGAATTCGTACACTTCGCCTGCACGAGCGAGGACATCAACAACGTTTCCCATGCGCTCATGCTGAAACACGCCCGGGATGAAGCCCTCTTGCCGGCTATGGATGCGATGCTCGAGAAGCTCAAAAGCCTGGCCGATAGCCTGGCGGCGGTGCCCATGCTGTCGAGGACCCACGGACAGCTGGCCTCCCCCACCACCATGGGTAAGGAGCTGGCGAACTTTGTTGCCCGCCTTCGCGCCCAGCGAGATGCCTTTGCTGCCCTCCCCCTCCCGGCCAAGCTGAACGGTGCCGTGGGGAACTTCAACGCCCACCTCGTGGCGGCGCCGGAGGTCTCCTGGCCGGCCCTCAGCACGCGGGTGTTGGAAGGGCTTGGGCTCACCATGAATCCCTATACCACGCAGATTGAGCCCCACGACGGTATCGCCGCCTACTGCCATGGGCTCCAGCGCTTTGGTCAGGTGCTGCTCGATATGAACCGGGATCTCTGGGGTTACATTTCCCTCGGCTACTTCAAGCAGCGCGCCGTGGCCACGGAGACGGGGTCTTCCACCATGCCTCACAAGGTAAACCCCATCGACTTTGAAAACTCCGAGGGCAACCTGGGCCTTGCCCATGCCGTGCTATCGCACCTGGCGGACAAGCTGCCCGTATCGCGCTGGCAACGGGACCTCTCCGATTCCACCGTGCTGCGCAACCTCGGCGTTGGCCTCGGCCATTTGATGATTGCCCTCACGGCGGCCCTCCGAGGCCTGGGCAAGATCGAGGCGGATCCGCAGCGCATGGCCCAGGATCTCGACCACAGCTGGGAAGTCCTGGCCGAACCGATCCAGACCATCCTCCGCCAGGAAGGGGTGGATCAGCCTTATGAGCGATTGAAGGAAGCTACTCGGGGCCGGCATCTTGATGCCCAGGCCGTGGCTGAGCTGCTTGAAGCCCTACCCCTTTCCGCCGAGGGGCGAGCGCGCCTTCAAGCCCTCACCCCGGCCACCTATCTTGGCCTTGCGGAATCGCTCGCGCGATCCGTCTGATGACCCTACCGCCGCCTCGTCCTCATTTGTTTTCCGCTGCGCCCTTTCCTGAGGGAGCGAAAACCACCGAAGGCCAGGAGGCGACTTTTTTTGAGCATTACTGGGGGCAAAGGCCCGCCTTTCTCCCCGGGGCCCTTCCCGGGGCGCTGCCCTTGGACGGGAATGAGCTCGCGGCTCTGGCTTGCGAGCCCGCGGCGGAAGCCCGACTGATTGAGGGGACGGCCCCAGCGCTCCGGTTACGCCACGGGCCCTTTGCGGATGAAGATCTCGAGGCGCTGAGCTTTGAGCGCCCCTGGACCCTCTTGGTAAACGCTGTGGATCACTGGCTCCCCGGACTGGCAACGGTCTTCGAAGCGGTCCCGTTTTTGCCCCCCTGGTGCATCGACGATTTGATGGTGAGCTTCGCCACCGCCGGAGGCTCCGTGGGCGCCCACGAGGATCGCTACCACGTCTTTCTGATGCAGCTCGAGGGACTTCGCCGCTGGGCCCTGGCCCCAGGGCCTGCCCAGCTCGCGCACCACAAAACGGTGGATGGCCTGGCTTTGCTCAGCCCCTTCGAACCGACCGCCACCCTTGAGGCGAGCCCCGGGGACGTACTCTATCTGCCTCCTGGTTGGGGCCATCACGGGGTGGCGGAAGGCCCCTGCCTCACCCTGTCGCTGGGTATCCGAACCCCCACAGCGGCGGAGCTTCTTGAAGCCCTCCTCGATAACGCGCTGGAGCGCGGGGCCGATCCAACGCCCCTGCCCCTCCTGCCCACCTTTGGTGCCCTGCCTGGCCACCCCAAAGGCCCGTCCCAGCCCCTGCGGGAAGCCCTCGCAAGGCCCCTCCTCGATGCGCTCTGGGGAACGGAGGCCCCTACCCGGTCCCTGGCCGCAGCCCTGACCCGCCCACCGCGCCAGGCCCCGGAGCTCGAAACCCGTCGCAGCGAGCCTGCCTTCCATAGAGCCTTGCATCGCTTCAAGGCGCTCCTCCCGGCCCCCGGCCGACGCTGGCAGTGGTGCGAGGATGGGGGCCAAGGCTGGCTAATCAGTGACCAGGTGGCGTTACCTTGCCCGCTAGATGAAAAAGCTCGAGCACCCTTTTTCCGGCTCGCGCCCCTGCGCGAGGATGCCCTGGGCAGCGAGGCGCAGCGGGCCTTTGCTTGGGCATGCTATGAGGCGGGACTTCTCCTCTTCCCTGACGAATAAAAAACCCCCGGGGCCTCAGGGACCGCGGGGGTTTTTCGAGCGCCCCTTCCGAAAGGGGAGCCGCTTGTGAGTCAACGCTTTAGAGCGGAGGCAGTGCCGAAGGGAAGAACCGGAGGTCTTCGCCCTGCTGAGCCAGCGCATAGCCCCGCGCTTGCATGCACTGTTCATAGCCGGCCAGGCTTTGGGCCTTTTCCACGCAGGCCTGGTTGTTGCCGTCAAAATTGACGGCCGCTGCGCGGCTCTCCGCGACCCATTCGTGGGTCAGCTGGGATTCCAGTGCGGGGGCAGTGGTCGCGCAGCCCGTGGACAGCGCCGCCGCTGCCGCCAGCCCCATCACCTGCATCGAGATCAGTTTTTTCATTGTTCTACTCCTTTCCCCTTCCCGTCGCTAGGAACAGCGAACCTATGGGTGGAACATTAGTCCTAGGAACAAGATTCCGCAAGGAGGCGCGCTCACAGCTTTATGACAGTTTTATGTCATCGAAATGAGGAGGGAAGTGAACAATCCACCGCCGGATTGCGATTTATTGCATTGAATTTAAACGGTTTTTTCTCATAAATGGTGGGCGGGCTGGCTGCTGTCGTACGTCACATAAGTGTCATTTAGAGGATTCTTAGCCGACGAACGGTCGATTTTAAGCAATAAAAAGCCTTGCCAGAACCTACAAATGGGAAATTTGGAGCGGCTAGGGGAGCCTAATCGTCGTCGATGAGGCGGCCAGTGCGGAATTTATGCTTGAGCGTATACCAGCTGGGATAGGGAATGCGCCGAGGATCGCTTTTCGCAGTCCAAAACCGCACCACTCGCCCATCAGACAGGCGGAGGGCCTTAGCCACGTCCTTATTCGAGATGCCGAGAACGTCCATCCAGGCGCGGAGGTCTCGTGCCGTCGGGGGCCAAAGGGCCATAGCGCGCTCGGCCCGACCATGCTTGTCGAGCTTATCTTCCTCCGGGGCCTTGGGCGCCGGGTCGTTCAGCTCCAAGGCTCGGGCGAGGGCCTTGGTGGCTTTCTTTCCCTTCTCTGCCATGGCGGATCCGTCAGAGCAACGCTGTCGACGCGATGATGATGCCATTGTCGTCAGCATAAAGGTATGCGCCGGGCACCAAGGTCACGCCGGCGAAGCTTAACGCTACGTCCCGATCCCCTAGGCCACGCTTAACGCTCTTTCGAGGATGAGCGAAAAGCGCCTGAATCCCAAGGTCAATCTCGGGAAAGTCCTGAACGTCTCGCACCGCTCCATAGACCACGATACCGGCCCAGCCGTTGCTCGCAGCCTTCCGCGCCAGGTTGTCCCCCAAAAGCGCGCAGCGATCGGAGGCTCCGCCGTCCACCACCAACACCCGCCCTGCCCCCGCTTCCTCCACGGCGTCGGCCACCAGGGAATTATCCTCAAAGCACTTGATCGTGCTGATGGCCCCCCCGAAGGCCCGGCGAGCTCCGAAGTTTCGGAACAGGGGCGCCAACACGGTTACGGCATCACCATGGGCGTCGCAAAGGTCCGGCAGAATTATCTCCATTATTGATCCTCGCTTAAGCGCAGGCGGAGCCCCGCCCAATCATCCCGGTAGCTAACGGTGCGCATCCGGAGTCCATCCCCGGGCGCCTGCGAGGGCGTCGGGGACAGGCGAGCGCCCGTCTCTAAATCGAAGCAGAAACCATGCTTCGGACACCAGAGGCGGCGTCCATCGCAGTCCCCCTTAGCGAGGGCCGCTTCGAGATGGGGGCAGCGGTCCTCGAGACCGAAGGCCCGCCCCCCTTCCACAATCAGCAGCCAGCGCCGCCCCCGATGGCTTCGGGTGATGCGAGCGCCATCGCGAAGGGCCTGGGCCCGTGCCATGGGCAGGAAGCCGTCCTCCTGCAGCCCTGGCACGCCCCAGGCCATGGTCCCCTAGCCTCGATCGGCGATGGGGGTGACGGCCCGAGGCTCGGCGCCGATGTAGCCCGCGCTGGGGCGGATGATGCGGTTGTTGCTCCGCTGCTCCATCACGTGGGCAGCCCAGCCGGTCAGGCGGGAGCAGACAAAGATCGGCGTGAAGAGCTTCGTGGGAATGCCCATGAAGTGGTAGGCCGAGGCGTGGAAGAAGTCCGCATTCGGGAAGAGCTTCTTCTCATCCCACATGAGCGTTTCCACGGCGCAGGAAACGGGATAGAGCACCGTATCGCCCACGGATTCAGCAAGCTTCTCGGACCACTTCTTAATGATGGCGTTCCGGGGATCGGAGGTGCTGTAGATCGCGTGGCCGAAGCCCATGATCTTCTCCTTCCGCTCCAGCATGCCTTTCAGGCCCTCGATGGCGGCGTCCACGGAATCAAACTTCTCGATCAGTTCCATGGCGGCCTCGTTGGCCCCGCCATGGAGCGGGCCCCGGAGAGAGCCAATGGCGCCGGTGATGCAGGAGTGCATATCTGACAGGGTGGAGGCGCAGACCCGGGCGGTGAAGGTGGACGCGTTGAACTCGTGCTCCGCGTAAAGAATAAGGGAGACGTTCATCACCGCTTCGTGGAGTGCGCTTGGGGCCTCTCCAAGCAGCGTATGCAGGAAATGCCCGGCGATGGAGTCGTCGTCCGTCGCCTCATCGATGCGCACCCCCTCATGGGAGAAGCGATACCAGTAGTTGATGATCGAGGGGAAGACAGCGAGGAGTCGGTCCGCAGCGTCTTCCTGCTGCGAGAAGTCCTGCTCCGTTTCTAGGTTGCCCAGCATGGAGCACCCCGTGCGCATCACATCCATGGGGTGGGCGCTGGCGGGAATGCGTTCGAGCACCGCCTTCAGAGCCGGCGGCAGGCTCCGAAGGCCCTTGAGCTTGGCGCGGTAGGCGTCGAGCTGGCTCTGCGTGGGGAGCTCCCCTTTCAGGATGAGGTGAGCCACTTCTTCAAAGCAGGTGTTCTCGGCCAGATCGGTGATGTCGTAGCCCCGATAGGTGAGCCCCGTGCCCGTCTTACCCACGGTGCAGAGGGCCGTTTCCCCGGCCACCTGGCCCCGGAGGCCGGCCCCGGTTAGTTTCTTTCCTTCAGCCATTAGTTCGACTCCTTAGCGTTGTCCCCGAAGAGGGCGTCAAGCTTCCCTTCGTATTCGTGATAGCCCAAGAAATCATAGAGATCCATGCGGGTTTGCATGGTCTCGACGACATCCCGTTGATGCCCCTTCTCGCGGATGGAGCGATAAACGTTGAGCGCAGCCTGGTTCATGGCCCGGAAGGCCGACAGGGGATAGAGGGCCATGGCGATGCCCACGGACCCGAGCTCTTCGCAGCTGTAGAGGGGGGTTTGCCCAAACTCCGTAATGTTGGCCAGCACCGGCACGTCCACCGCGTCGACGACCTCTTTATACATGGAGAGGTCGGTCATGGCTTCGGCGAAGATGGCGTCAGCCCCTGCTTCCACGAAGGCCTGGGCCCGCTCCACCACGGCGGAGAAGCCCTCCACCGCGAGCGCGTCGGTGCGCGCCATGAGGATGAAGTCCGGATCGCTTTTCGCATCGGCGGCGGCCTTTAAGCGGTCGCACATTTCTTCCGTGGACACGATAGCCTTATTCGGCCGATGCCCGCAGCGCTTCTGCGCCACCTGGTCCTCTAGGTGCACAGCGCCCGCACCCGCGCGAATCATTTCCTTAACGGTGCGGGAAATGTTGAACGCCCCGCCCCACCCGGTGTCGATGTCCACCAAAAGAGGCAGCTCCGTGGCCGCGGTGATCCGGCGCACGTCCTCGAGCACGTCGTTCATAGAGGTAATGCCCAGATCCGGGAGCCCATAGGAGGCGTTGGCCACCCCGCCACCGGATAGATAGATGGCGCGATAGCCAACTCGCTCCGCCATCATGGCGGCGTAAGCGTTGATCGTGCCCATCACCTGAAGGGGGGCTTCTTCCTTCAACGCCTGCCGAAAGCGGGCCCCTGCTGATTGTTGTTCGGCCATGCCTGCTCCTACTCCTCTCCAGTATCCACCGCACGAAGCTGTGCGGCGTAAAGATCCTCGATGTTTCTCCTAGCCTTAGCGATATGGCGGCGCATGAGTTGCTCCGCAAAGGCCCCATCCCGCTCACGCATCGCATCGACAATCGCCCGGTGCTCTCGAAGGGCCGTGGTAGACCGGCGCCCCTGGGCAACGAAGGTGCGGCGATAAAGCCGCATCAGGTGGTAAAGCTGGTCGCACAGAATGGGAATTAGCGCCGGATTCTCGCTGGCTTGGGCAATGCGAAAGTGAAAATCCAAATCCCCTTCGTCCTGCACATAGGCGGCCCCCGCGTGCAGCGCGACGCCTTGTTCGTGCTCGTCGAGAAGCGCCGCGAGGGCTTCTAGGGTGGCTTCCGGGGCCCGCTCCGCGGCCAAGCGGCAGGCCATGCCCTCAAGGGCTTCCCGGGCGTGGTACAGATCGATCAACTTGGGAAAGGACAGGGTGACCACCCGCGCACCTTGATGCACCGGACGTTCAATCAGGTGACGCTCCGCAAGGCGGGCCAGGGCATCCCGGAGTGGGCCCCGAGACACTCCAAAACGCGCCGCCAGGGTAGGCTCCAAAATGCGCTCCCCGGGCACCAGGTCGCCGGAGACGATGGCCTCACGAAGGCGCAAAAACACCTGATCTGCGAGGGTACCCGGGGTTGGCGGTAAAGAATTGGTGGAAGGTATGGCTCCCATGGCGCTCCCCCTACCCCATCTTCGTTAACACATTAGGAGGGGGGGGAGCCTAAACAGCCTGGGAAAAAATGTCAATTAACCAATAAAAATATATATAAAACATGCACTAACAACGTTTTTCTAAATTCTTATGAAAAATCCTCTCGTAAGCCCTTCCGCCTGAATTGTTAACACCGGCTAGCCCAGCCGTAGCGAGGCCTCCTCCAGCCGGGTTTTCAGCTCGTCATAAGTATCCGCGGCGTCGAACTGGGGAAAGGCATCCTTAACGTTTTGCGGAGCGGAGAAAAAGAAGCCGGCATCGGCCTCCTCAAGCATCGCCGTATCGTTAAAGGAATCCCCGGCGGCGAGCACCGTGTAACGAAGGTCATGGAAGGCCTTAACGGCGGCCCGCTTCGGGTCCGGCTGGCGGAGGCGGTAGCCCGTAATCCGTCCATCATCGGCCACTTCAAGGCGGTGGCAGAGCAAAAAGGGCTGGTCGAGTTTGGCCATGAGCGGCGTCGCGAACTCATAAAAGGTGTCGGATAGGATCGCCACCTGGAAGGTCTGCCGGGCCCAGCGCATGAACTCCACGGCCCCCGGTAAGGGGTTCATCTCCTCAATCACCGCTTGGACGTCGCGCATGGTCAGGCCATGGGCCTCAAGCACGGCGAGACGCCCCTGCATCAGCTCGTCGTAGTCGGCGATATCTCGCGTGGTGAGGCGCAGCGCCTCAATGCCGGTGCGGTCCGCGACCCCCAGCCAAATCTCGGGAATGAGCACCCCTTCGAGGTCGAGGCAAAGCAGCTTCATGAGTCCGGCTCCCTAAGATGATGGAAGCGAGCAGTTTAGTGCCCTACCCCTTGGCTGGCTATGACGGGACGATGACAGCCTCGCCTCCTAGCGTTCGGGAAGATGAACGCCCTCGAAAAGCGCCTCCCGGGTGGCCCGATCCGGCGCGGCAATGGCGGCATCGACCTGGTCCGCGGAGAGCTGGGGCGCAAAGAGCTCAAGGAACTCATACATAAAGCGCCGCAGGAAGGTGCCGCGGCGAAAGGCAATGTAGGTCACGGAGGGCTCAAAAAGCTGCCGCCCGGGCAAGGCGACGAGATCCTGGTCGAGCTCCGGGTCATAGGCCATCTCCGCAAGAATGCCGATGCCCAGCCCCAGCCGCACATAGGTTTTGATCACATCCGCATCAGTCGCGGTGAGCACGATGCGCGGCGAAAGCCCCGCATCAGAAAAGGCATCGTCTAGGCGCTTGCGCCCCGTATAGCCCTGCACGTAGGTCACGATAGGATAGCTGGCTACGGCCTCTAGGGTGGGCTGGGCCAGGGCGGCTAGGGGATGCCCCTTAGGAACAATAATGGTCCGGTTCCACCGATAGCAGGGCATCACCACCAGCTCGTTGACGGCGCTCAGGGCCTCCGTCGCAATGGCGAAATCCACCGTGCCCTCTGCCGCCATGGCGGCAATTTGCGTGGGGCTGCCCTGGTTCATGTGCAGCGCGACCTCCGGGTAGCGATCCCGAAAGCGAGCGATCACGGAGGGTAAAGCGTAGCGTGCCTGCGTATGGGTCGTGGCGATGGTCAGCGCGCCCTTGGCTTCATTGCTGAATTCCTGGGCGACCCGTTTAATGCCATCGGCGCGGCGGAGAATCTCCCCCGCCATCTCGAGGATCACCTTCCCCGCGGGGGTTACGTGGGTCAGATGCTTCCCGCTGCGTGCGAAGACCTCAACCCCGAGCTCGTCCTCAAGAAGGCGAATTTGCTTGCTGATCCCTGGCTGGGAAGTGAAAAGCGCCTGCGCCGTGGCGGACACGTTTAAATCGTGGTGTGCGACTTCCCAGATATAGCGAAGCTGCTGTAGTTTCATCGCCGGCCCCTTTTAGATCTATTCGATTTATTGGGCGCCTTTCATATAACCAAGCGCGACGGCTCGGTGCAAGGGGATGGGGAGGCTAGCTAGACATTTCGTTGGCAATCCCATGGGGAACATGGCCCGCCGCCACGTGATCCCGGGCCGACTCACAGTGCAGCGCTTGGTCATCAAAGAAGATGTCCGCGCCGAAGGCCTTCAAGAAAGCCCCCTTCGACCACCCCCCAAGAAAGAGGCTCTCATCCAAACGAATATCCCAGGCTCGAAGCGTGCGAATGACCCGCTCATGGGCGGGGGCGGAGCGCGCCGTCACTAGGGCCGTGCGGATGGGACAGGCATCGGGGGAGAACTCTTGCTGGATGCGATGCACCGCTGCGAGGAAGGCCTTGAAGGGCCCCCCTTGCAGGGGCCGCTTGGCCGCATCTCGCTCCGAGGAGCGAAAGGCCTCGAGGCCCTCGCGCTTAAAAACCTGCTCCGCTTCGTCGGAGAACAGCACCGCGTCGCCGTCGAAGGCGAGGCGAAGCACATCGTCTCCTCCGCTTTGCGCCTTCGAGGGTAGGAGCGTCGCTGCAGCCACCCCCGCGGCCAGCGCATGCCGCACATCCTCGGCGACGGTAGACAGGAAGAGATCGCAGCCGAAGGCCTCCATGTAGCGATAGGGGCTTTCCCCACCGCAGAAAGCCGCCCGTTCGATCGCAAGCCCGTGGTGCTGAATGGAGTTAAACACTCGAAGCCCCGTATCCGCGGCGTTCCGCGATAGAAGGATCACTTCAATGCGACCGGGAAGCTGAGCGTTCAGGCGGGAGAGCTTTTGCACGAGGGGAAAGGCGACGCCGGGCTCTAGGGGCTCGTCTTCTCGGGCGATCTGGTACTGACGGTACGCCTCGACCCCCTCTTCCTCGAAAACGCGGTTACTTTCGTCGAGATCGAACAGGGTCCGCGAGGAGAGGGCGACGATGAGAGGGGCTTTACCTTCCGTAACGGTGGCCATGGGGAGGCCTCCCTAGGCGTCCAAATCGGGGATGAGTTTGCTCTCGAGGCGGGCGATCATATCCTTCAGGCTGAGCTTGCGCTTTTTGAGTCGCTGAATTTGCATGAGGTCACTGTGGCGATGGGTTTGCAACATCACGATCAGGTCGTCGAGGTCCCGATGCTCGGTTCGGAGCTCGTCCAACCATTGAAGCAGTTGCTCTTGAGTCATAGTGCCCGTTCTCAGCCGCCTCGGGCCCACCGCCGGAGATCGCCTCGCAGTTTAATCCATGACGCTGCCCAGAACACCCACTGCGGCCTCGGGAGGGCCTTCGCCCCATGCTGATCCGCCTGCTCCTGTTGCTACTTCTCGGCCTGCTGCTGGGGGCCCTTGGCCGCCTCCTCTGGCTGCGCCTCAGCCCGCGCGGTCGGCGAAACCTAGGGCTTGGACTGTTCACCGCCGTGGTACTGATTTTGGTGGGGGCGGCCTTAGTCGGGCGCCTCTCCTGGCTCGTGCCAGCGATGACGGCCGCCCTGCCGATGCTCCGTCGCCTTCCCTTGCTCTTTCGCTTGGGCCGCGCGGCCCAGGCCTTCCGGCCCATGGGCGCCCTTTCCCTGCGCCCGATCCTTTTAATGGAGGGGCCCCGCCTACTTGATGGGGAGGTGCTTGCGGGGCCAGACCGGAGCAAGACTCTCAGTCAGCTCGAACCCGAAGCCCTGGCAAAGTTGTGGCGAACGCTTCACCGAGACCCCCTCGCAGGCCGCCTGCTCCCCCTGTACCTCGCAGAGCGCTTTGGCAAGCAATGGTTCGAAAGCCCGCCCTTCCCCCCGGCCCCCGCCCCGGGAGCCGCCCTAGGGCCCCTGCGTACGGTGGACGCCCTAGCCTTGCTGGGACTGAGCGAGGGCGCGGACGCCGCAGCTATTCGTCATGCGCACCGGCGCCTAATGCACCGAGCGCACCCGGATCACGGAGGCAGCGATGCCCTCGCAGCGCTGTTAAACGCTGCGAAGGATCAGCTTCTCGGGGCCTAAGGCTGGAGAATGGTCGCGCCCTGGGTTTTCCCAGACTCCAGCATGCGGTGCGCGTCCGCCGCTGCCGCCAGGGGAAAGCGCTGGTGGATTTCAACGGACAGGGCCCCCCGGGCCACGCGCTCGAAGACGGCCCCCGCGAGGCCCTCAAGCGCTTCCCGAGTTTGGGCATAGCTGGCCAAGGTCGGTCGCGTGAAGTAGAGCGAGCCCTTCGCCGCCAACACCGCCGGGGTGACGTCCGGGGCCGGCCCGGAGGCATTCCCGAAGCTCACAAAGAGGCCCCGGGGCGCAAGGCTGTCAAGGGAGTCCTGGAAGGTCGCCCGGCCCACGGAGTCGTAGACCACGGGCACGCCCTTGCCGTCCGTGAGTTCTCGCACCATCGGGGCGATGGGATCGCGCCCTCGAAGCAGGACGTGATCGCAGCCGTAGCGGGCGACGATTTCTGCCTTTTCCTCGCTGCCCACCACGCCGATAACCCGCGCCCCCAGATCCTTGGCCCACTGGAGCATGAGGAGCCCCGTCCCCCCGGCGGCGGCGTGCAGAAGAATGGTGTCTTCGGCGGTCAGCACCCGGGTTTGGGTCAGGAGATAGGCTGCGGTCATGCCCTTCAGCATGATCGCCGCTGCCGCTTCGTCCGAAACCCCTTCGGGTACGGGGAGAAGCTGCGCTTCGGACCGAAGGGACGCGGACGCGTAGGCCCCAAGGGCGCCGGAACCAAAGGCCACCCGATCCCCCACGGCAAAGCGCGTAACGCCCTCTCCTACCGCTTCCACCACGCCGCTGGCTTCAAGGCCTAAGCCGCTGGGCAGGGGAACGGGATAGAGCCCAGAGCGATGATAGGTGTCGATGAAGTTCAAGCCCACGGCCCGATGCCCCACGCGAACCTCGCCGGGTCCCGGTGCGCCCAGGGCCTGGCTTTCAACCTTGAGCACTTCCGGGCCGCCGGTTTCGTAAAAGCGAATCACCTGCTCAGTCATCTGCGTTCTCTCCCCTACGTGAAATGGAGGCACAAAAAAGGCCGCTTCAGCGGCCTTTTTACCACGGAGGGCGCGCCCTTAGGAGGCGAGCGCGGCCCAATCCGTAACCACAATACCGGCCGCCATAATGACGACGGAAAGCCAACCCCAGGCAATGAACGCCTTCATCACGAGGTTTTGCTCAAAGAAATCTTCCACTAGGGACCAAAAAAGACGCATGGGCTTCTCCTCGCTGTGGGCCACTGCACGGGACCTCCCCCGCACGCGGCGCGACTATACCAGGGGCTCGGCACAGCGCCCAGCCCCTAGGCCTTAGACAGCAATCGCCCTTCCAGGTCATGCTCATCGCTGGCCACGATTTCCACCGTGAGCCGGTCCCCGGGCCGGGCGTCCACCCCAGGCAGATACACCACCCCGTCGATCTCCGGCGCATCCCCCGGGCCCCGCGCAATGACCCCATCTTCGCCGATCTCGTCGACCAGGACTTCAAGGGTTCGCCCCACCTTCTCCGCCAGGCGCGCAGCGCTGATTTCCGCCTGCACTGCCATAAAGGCCTCGAGACGGTCGGCCTTCTCCGCTTCCGAAATGGCCCCGGGGAAGCTGTTGGCCACGGCCCCCTCCACGGGGGAGTAGGTGAAGCACCCTACCCGATCAAGCTGTGCATCTTCGAGGAAGGTCAGCAGCTGTTCAAAGTCGCCTTCCGTTTCGCCGGGGAAACCCACGATGAAGGTGCTGCGCAGGGTAAGGGCGGGGCACTGCTCGCGCCAGCGGTGAATGCGCTCTAGCTGGCGTTCCGCCGCCGCGGGCCGGCGCATGGCCTTCAACAGGGTCGGTGATGCGTGCTGCAGGGGCATATCGAGATAAGGAAGAAGCCGGCCTTCGGCCATGAGGGGAATGAGCTGATCGACGTGGGGATAGGGATAAACGTAGTGGAGGCGAACCCACACCCCTAGGGACGCAAGGGCCTCGCATAGGGGATTCAGGCGACTGGCGACCGGACGCCCACCCCAGAAGCTCGTCTTATACTTTAGATCTACTCCGTAAGCACTTGTATCCTGGGAAATTACTAGAAGCTCTTTCACCCCCGCGGCCACCAGCCGCTCCGCCTCTTCTAGGACGTCTCCCGCGGGGCGGGAGACCAGATCCCCGCGCATGGAGGGGATGATGCAGAAGGTGCAACGGTGGTTACAGCCCTCAGAAATCTTCAGATAGGCATAGTGCCGGGGCGTCAGGCGAATACCCTGCGGCGGCACGAGGGACGCAAAGGGATCGTACATGGGGGGCGGAAGGTGGGTATGCACTGCGTCCACCACGGCCTCATAGGCGTGAGCACCGGTGACCGCGAGCACCTCTGGGAAGCGACTTTGAATGCTGGCCGCATCGGCGCCGAGGCAACCCGTGACGATCACCCGCCCCTGCTCCGCGAGGGCTTCGCCGATGGCTTCCAGGGACTCCTCGACGGCGGCATCAATAAAACCGCAGGTGTTGACGATGACCAGATCCGCGTCAGCGTAGCCACCCACGAGATCGTAGCCTTCGCCTCGAAGCTGGGTAAGGATTCGCTCTGAATCGACCAGCGCCTTTGGGCAGCCGAGACTAACCATACCGATTCGGCCACCACCAACGGCTGCCGCGCCTACTCCACCCATGGGTCTACTCTCCTAAGACGGGACCCGGGCAGGGGCCTCGAGACCGGGGGGCTAATAGTAAGCGTTTTCCTTCACCGTGTGGTCCGTGGAGTCGCGCACGCCCTTCAGCTCCGGCAACTGGGAGAGAAGCGTTTTCTCCACGCCCTGCTTTAGGGTCATATCTACGGCCGCGCAGCCCTGGCAGCCGCCCCCAAACTGCAGAACGGCCTCCCCGTCCACGATCTCAAGGAGGGACACCATGCCGCCGTGGGCCGCCAGGGACGGGTTGATTTCGTTGTAGAGGATATAGTTAACGCGATCTTCCAGGGGGCTGTTTTCGTCAACCTTGGGGACTCGGGCATTCGGCGCTTTGATGGTGAGCTGCCCTCCAAGCTTGTCCTCCTGAAAATCGACAATGGCCTCGGCGAGGAACGGCTCGCTGCGCTTTTCAAACCACGCGGTGAACCCCGCGAAGGCCACGGGGATATCATCTTCCTGCGCTTCTCCGGGGCGGCAATAGGCGATGCAGGTTTCCGCCGAGGGGGTGCCCGGATTGGCTACAAACACCCGAATGCCCGTGCCTTCGACCTCTTGCTTCTCCAAAAGGGTCCGCAAATAGCCCTGCGCTGCCTCGGAGATCTCAATCATGGCCGTGCCCCTCAAATATCCAATCATTTGACTCAGGTATTCTACGCCCTTCCCCGCCCCGAGGCGAGGCCCGCGCCGAATCATGAGCCCTCTTCAAGTCCGGGGGAGTGCCCCTCAAACCCCGAGGAAAGGGCCCTGGTACCATCGCGGCCTCGTGAACTTTGAGAGGTGGTTATGACCCGAGCGGACCGCATCAGCGCCCTACACAATGCCCTCGCGGAGCGCATCTTAATTCTCGACGGCGCCACGGGGACCATGTATCAGCGCTACGGGCTCGGGGAAGCGGAGTACCGGGGGGAGGCCTTCGCTCAGCACGGCCAAGACCTCGCCGGGGATAACGAGCTCCTGACCCTGACCCAGCCCACCATCGTTCGGGAAGTCCACGACGCCTTCATCCGCGCCGGCGCAGACATCATCGAGACCAATACCTTCGGCGCCACGCGCATTGCCCAGGCCGA
>Ga0255780_10001799_pt1 | contig 19852 bp, 21 predicted proteins | sample 071ome_32_FD_179978 | JGI IMG/M metagenome (GOLD analysis project Ga0255780, IMG submission 179978) | Coastal salt marsh microbial communities from the Groves Creek Marsh, Skidaway Island, Georgia - 071405AT metaG (version 2) | ecosystem: Environmental > Aquatic > Marine > Intertidal zone >... | reverse complement strand
AGCCCCGACACCAACCCCACTGGCGGGCACCCCCGAAACTATTTGTCCTGGGCGTGAGGGCTTTGTCCGGGCGCCAGCTCTTTTGGGTTGTAGATGGTGCAGGGTCGCCCCAGACCGGCCTTCCCGGACGCGCGCGATTCGATAATGGGGGGGACAAAATGGGGAAGGGACCGAAGCAGGTGCCTCCGGTCTGGGCTCTCGTCCAGCCCTCCCCAGGGTCCCGTTGACGCGCGCGCGCCCCCATGACGCTTGCAAAGCTCGCGCTGCCCTTCGCTTCCCAGCGGTGGATCTCCGTAACGACGAGGTGGATATCGGCCCCCGAGACGCGTCCCCCATTTGGAGCACTGCCCGCAGTCGTACATCGACATCTTCCTGAGGCTGCGTCCCTCGCACAGCGCCACGGCCAACATCGAGTGGGACCCGATCGAGTCGACTGTGGGCTTCCACGTCCCCAAGAGCGAGCGGCTGGGCCATGTCAACAACCAGCGGGAGGACTACCAATTCAAGTTCTCCGGCGTCCTCGGCCCCGAGACGAAGCAGGACGAGGTCTTCGACCGCGTCGCCAAAGGTGAACCGGGAGCGGGCCCCCGCGCCGCGCGCTTTGTCACGCCCGCCCACCTCTCGGGGATCTCACGCGGCCCGGCGCCCCCCGCCCGCCCGCGCAGACGTGGTGGCGGAGGTTCTAGACGGGATCAACGGGACGGTCTTCGCGTACGGGCAGACGGGCTCGGGCAAGACCTACACCGTCTCGGGGGCGGCGGACCGGTACGTGGACCGCGGGATCATCCCCCGCGCCCTCGCGATGATCTACGGGGAGATCGACAAAAGGTCAGACTGGCAGTTCGACGTGGCCGTGTCGTACCTGGAGCTCTACAACGAGAGCGGGTACGACCTGCTCGACCCGAACAAGGAGGTGGCGGACCTGGAGGACCTCCCCAAGGTCCAGATCCTGGAGGACGAAAACAAGGACCTCCACTTCCGCAATCTCTCTCTGCGCCGCGCCCAGACGGTGGAGGAGGCCCTCAACCTGCTGTTCGTGGGCGAGGTGAACCGCTCCGTCTCGGCCACAGCAATGAACCAGGCGTCTTCCCGCTCACACTGCCTCTTCACGGTCCACCTCGAGGCGCGCCAGCAGGGCTCGGACCTCGTGCGCCGGTCCAAGCTCAACCTTGTGGACCTGGCCGGGTCAGAACGCGTTGGGAAGACGGGGGCGGAGGGATCGACCCTGCAGGAGGCCATGTACATCAACGGGTCGCTCTTCCACCTTGAGATGGTCATCATCGCCCTGCAGGAGAAGGCCATGGGACAGGGCAGCCGGCACATCCCGTACCGGAACTCGATGATGACAATGGCGCTCAGGGACTCGCTGGGGGGGAACTGCAAGACGGTCATGGTGGCAACCATCAGCTCGGAGATGCAGCAGATGGGCGAGTCCATCTCGACCTGCCGCTTTGCCCAGCGCGTGGCCATGATCTCGAACAAGGTCGAGGTGAACGAGGACCTGGACCCCAAGCTGCTGATCCGGAGGCTCAAGCAGGAGGTCCGGGATCTGAAGGATGAGGTCCGTATGCTAAGGGGTGGGGACGAGAGGGGGCCCCTGACGGGCGAGGAGCAGCAGCACGTGGCAAAGATGGTCGAGGCGTTCTGCAAGGACCCGGACCCCGCTGCGGCCCTCAACCTCGGCGGCTCGATGGAATTCATCCGTGGCGCGTTCCATGCGTTCAAAGGCATGGTGCGATCGCTTACGGGGGGAACCGGGGACGTGCCAGAGAGGGGAAGTGGGGGGCAGGCAGCCGCGGGGCCGAGCAAGACGGAGCCGGAACGCGGTGAGGGGCAGGGGGGCAGCGACGCTCAGCCGGGGGGCGCGGAGATGGTGAAGAAACTCCGTCTGCAACTTCAGGAGAGGGACCACGAGATCAACATCCTGGTCAATATGCTCACCAAGCGGGATGCCGCCGCTGCGACGAAGGGCGCTGAGGCAGCCCCCCCTGCTCTGGCAAGACCGCTAGCGGTTAGCTCAGAGCCAGCGGGGGGCGGAGCAGCCCACCCGCAGGCGCAGGTCCCGGACGCGTTGATCGACCCCGCCGTCCTGGCCGACAGGGGCAGGGCATTCGAGCTGTTCCGCAAGAGCTACCGTAAGAACGAAGCGATAGAGGACAACAAGGCGCTACTCAAGGGTAAGTATGACGCGGCCAAGGCCTTGGCACAGCAGGTGAACGCCTCGAAGCGCAAGGTCCAGGAGCTGCGGGGGACCTTCGAGCAGATGCGGATGCGGGCGAGCGCCGCTGCAGTGACAGATGGGATAGACCCGACCCAGGTGCCCATGACGGAGGAGGAGGACCGGATTCGCCACGCAATCGAGGGGGAGAAAGTCGTGTACCGCGACTCGTATGAGGCCCTGAAGGGGCTCAAGCACGAAATCGAGCACATCCAAATGATGCTAAACCGGTCCAGGCAGCAGGTGCAGAGAGACTTCGAGCAGTGGCTCTCTGTCATGACGCGCCAGGTCGGGATGCCGGCGCTGACGGCGTCCCTGGGGGAGGCCAGCTCTCACACGCAGAGCCAGCAGGCAGACTGCGGGGGGCCAGCACTCCCGTCGGCGCAGCCCCCCCCCGGCGTGTCGCAACACGTCGCGCAAATGGTGCAGCAAGGCAGAGTCCGGACACCTCCGGGGGCGAGGTTCGCTGCAGCTGGAGAGGGAGCGCCTGGGCCCAGCAGTCGGATGGCTGTGCCGGGGAACGCGCCGGGCGGGTCCACAGACTTGACCATCTCCGGGAGCGGTGGGCCCTCGGCTGTGTACGGGGGCATTGGGGTGATCGGCGGTGTGAGGAGCGGGGGCGGCGGAGAGTCGTGGAGCGACGCGGGGCCTGTGCTGACGGGGAACAGGGACGTCGACGAAGATATCCTCCGGTTCCACGACGCCAAGAAGAAGCTGCAGGGACGGTAGCTGCCCTGCTCCCGCCCTAGAAAGTCGCCGGCGCGCCGGACTCCCGTGCGGAGGCGTGTTCAACTCTGTGCACGCCGTCCAAGGAGCGCGAATCAGACGGCAAGGGCCGCGTAGCTCCTCATCATCCGCTGGATGGTAGCCAGCTTGGTGGCCAGGGGGCACACCGTGTCCTCGAGGTGATCCAGGTCCTCCTGGATCATTTCCCACTCCACCCGCCTGGCATGACTCATCCGTCCCGACCTCGTGAAAAGCTTATCCAGCTTGAAGTGGAGCCTCGACGTCAGGAGCAGGAGGATGCCCTCACCCTCCTCCTGGCTCACGTTCCCCTTGCCAGCCAGCAGGAGAGCCCTCTCCAAGGCGATGGCCTGCATTCTCGCCGAGTGCGCCATCCGCTTGAAGTCTGGCGGGGTCGGCGCGAGGACGGAGTAGAACGCCGACGTCACCGATGCAACCACCACGAGGGCAGGGAGAGCTGCCACCAGTGCCAACGTCAGCTCCTGGGACCTCATCACCGAGTTGAGCTCGAGCATCGCGGTGCCCGCGTCGACCTTGAGCTTTTGGATCTGGATAAGCAGACTACGCATCAGGTTCCCCTTGACTAGGCTGCTGACTGGGCGCTTGAGCTCGCTCTCGTAGACCGCCATGAGCAGTGCCATCCGCCTAACGTCTTCGTCCGAGACGTCCCCCCAGTCCCCGTCGCCTTGCCGGGCCTTGTCGCCATGGTCACCCTCAAACTCTTGCAGCATGCGATGGAGGGAGTCCCGGTCGACCCTCACGTCGGCCTCCTTCACCACCGCCTCTGGCCGCTTCAGCTGCGTGGTTGCCTCCCTCACAAGGTGCTCGATGGGCTGCTGGATGTTCTCCCTGACGCTGCTCTTGACCATCCTGGAGGCGCCACGGTACCAGCGCTCGAAGTTATCCGACCCTGACAGCTTCGAGTTCTTGTAGACCCACCGTCCTGCAAGAAGGAGAACACACCGCGACTTGAGTGGTCCGCGCCTCCGACTGGGCCACGTTGGTGCGACGCAACCTCGGGAAGGGTTAGGGTTAGGGTTGGGTTTTAGGGTTGGGGCGTGCACTCACCCCCCATCGCTGCAGCCACTCCGACCAGCGTCCACCTCACCCAGTGCTCCTGGAGAGCAGACGGGCGGCGTACCCACAAAGGGAGGCGAGCTAGCCGCTGCGGGTCACGTCTGCGCCTCGCGAGGGCACGGGCCATTGCCTGAATGCCCTCCCCTGGCGACCGCCCTGGGTGCCCGCGAAAAGTGATTCCTACCATCTCCAGTACGTCAGCCACTGCTGTGCGCGCCTTCTCCATGCGTGTCGTGGCCGTCGAAAGCGAGGCGACCCCAAGCGCCGTCTTGAACACTGTCTTGACCCTCCTCCGGGCAGCCCCCGGGGACGAATGCCCGTCCTCAACTTGCACTTGCCCACGAGTGACCTGGACAGAGGAGAGACACATGATTGCCTGGTTCACCTGATCTGTGCCCTCCTCCGCCCCGTCCCCACCCGCGTTCTCAGCAAGACGGTCAAGCTCCCGCTTCAGTTCCCCCACGATCGACCCCACTCGCTTGGCACATTCTTCGGCTGCCTGAAGGCCACGTGCCACCATCGTCGCCCCCACGTCCAAGTGAGCGTCCTCGACCTTCACCATGTTCTCTCCGTTGCCATCAGTGTCATCGTCAGGAGGCCCGACGCGCGGATCCTCAGCGGCCGAGCCACCCCGAGACGTGTTGCCCAGGGCGGTGGTCGGAGACACGCGGCCAATTGACATGAGTCTGCTTCCCTCGAGGGACAAGGCTGCAGGTCCGACAGCAGGAGGTGTCTCCGCCGTGGCGCCCCGTAGTTGCAGAACTTCCGCGGCGCTGCAGGCCTTGGCGAGCGCAACGGCGAGGCAGGAACGCAGGGCCCTGAGCAGAACGACCCGGCGCTGCATCTCGTCAGACGACGACACCCCCTTGTTCCGCATCGGGTCGTCCCCGAACACCAGGTGGCGCCGGTGCAGGGCGCTCTTCACGAATCGAACGAAGGCTCTGGGGCCCCGCTGCACAGCCATGAACCACGCAGTCCCAGCGGCGGAAAGCTTCTTCTTCCAGTACTGGAGCTCCAGGTCGACCATTTGGAGGCTGCGAGAGGGAGGGCGGCGGGGCTCTGACTCCACCCGCTCCGTGTCGCTGCTGGGAGGCGGGGTACCCCCAATCCACGCGCCGGCGAGCAAAAGCGCTCGTGCTCGCCGGCGCGCAGCCGAACCCTAGCCCCTGGGGGACTCACGCATCAAGGATGTCATTGACTGCTGCCTGGGCCGCGACGAGCGACATCAACCAGAGCTCCGCCACCTCATCGTCCTCGACCGTGTTCCCGGCGGCCTTCAGCGCGAACAGGACCTGTTGTGCTCGGGACTTTATGTTGAGCCCACCAGCGGGGATGTCGACCGTGCCACCGCCACCCCCCCCGGAGGGCAGTACCTTCTTCGCGGTGCGAAAAGGCGCCCGGACCAGGAGGAGAGGCAGCCGCACGACTCTCAAAAGATCGACGAGCAACATGCGTCTCGCCGGGAGCGCAACGAGTGCGGGACCGCGTGCTGCTGGAGCGGTGGCTCTGGCTCAAGTGCGAGGGGGCGGTGGCCAAGGAGACGCTGGCGCAGAGGAGGGAGGCTCGCCTCCGGGAATCTGTAGCTCAAACTGAGGCATCGTAACTCCTGAAGTTCATCACACCTGCAGCGGGGACTCTTCCGCGGCGGTCTCGCGTTTGCCCGCGACGACGGACCCACGTCCGACGGGCTCCGCTGCCGTGATGAAGCCCGGCTTCAGGGGGGCCCTAAGGAATCCCCCTGATGGAGCAGCGTCGCCCTGTTGCCCCCGAGAAACGCGTTTCAGGCGCCATTCAAATACGCGTCGTTGTGGGACCTCCCCTTCCGCGAGAATCGGCCTTGGGTTCTGGGTCCCCTAACGACCCCACAGTGTGGCCCGCCTGCCCCCTCCCCTGCCGGTCTCAGCGCCATTCCGGGGACGTCGTTTGATGAGGCGAGCCGAACTCCACCGTATATTTCATCGCGGCAAATCTGCTTTTGCAGGATCATGCAACCCCGTCGTGATTTCGTAACCGGGGTACTCTGGAGCTCCATTCGCGTTTTAGCGCCAAGGTAGGGTCTTTTCTTCTAGACTGAGTGTCCGAGGCCTTTATCGAGAACACATGTTTCGCAGGAGCGGGGGGAGATCAGAGGGGAGGCCCGGCCCGGGGCAATCCCCCCTCTCTTCCATGAGCAGGGGGAGAGCGTGGGTGGGCGAGAGCAGCCCCCCGGGCCAGCGGGGGTCGTCTCGCGGTGGCGCCCAGGACGAGACGCCCGCGGGCAGTCCTAACGTCCGGCACCTTGTGAAGAGGAGGGCTTCGCTGACGGCGGACATGCCTCAGTCGGGCGAGTCGCCCTTGGCTGCAACCAAGCCGGGTGTTTTCGGGCGCGAGCTTGTCCGCCGCCTGTCCCAAGCTAGTTTGTCAGTCGGAGCGGCCTCGGGCGGGGAGAGCGGCGACAGGCGGCACATTCTGCAGTCGAGAACGTCGCGCCACCTGCTCGGTTCCGCCTCTGGGTCGCCGTCGTCGCCCTCGGCTGCCCTGGCGCGGAAGAGGACCTCTGAACGGTCCTTGTCGGCGCTCTTCGCATCTGACTCGGGATCTCCCGGCGCCAGCGGCGGCCGAGCGACGGCCGGGCTGTGGAAGCTTGCGGGCAAGGGAATCTCGATGCAGGGGCAGACGGTCGCGGCGCTCCAGGCACCGTTGAGGGCAAAGACGGCAATGAAGAGGCTCAAGGGTCTCCTTGATGGGGACGAGCCCGCCCCGTCGGGTAGTGACGGCGAGTGGCTTGATATCGCGAAACATGCCTACGAAGCGATGGACGAGATCGACCGCGAGCGAAAGGAGGCGCACAGAGTTGGTGAGCTGCTTCGCACAGAGTGCGCCCTGTGCGCCCTTACTGGGGGTACATCCGCCCCTCGCAGCCCTCGGCCGTCGCTTCCCTTTGACAGCTTCCCCGTTCTCTTCCTGCAGCCGACAGCCTCAGGAAGGAGACAGACACGCTGCAGGCGGAAGTGGTGAGACTTGAGCACCAAGTTAAGATGGCCAAGAAAGCACCACTTCCAGGCCCTGCCGAGACCCCGGGACGATGGTCGGAGAACCGGGCTAAGCTGCGGAAGCGGAGGGAGAGCCTCGGAAAGGAGCTCGGAGACATGGTAACTGCCGAGGCGCGCGCGGAAAAGGCTGAGCGAGAGAAGAAAATGGCCGAGATGAGGGTGGAAGAGATGGAGGGGGAGGCCAAGAACCTGATGAAGGTGTACGAGGAGGAGCTGAAGGTCAAGGACGCAGAGATCGTGCGGCTTCGCAATCAGACGGAGGAAGACGGGGAATCCATTGCGATCCTTTATGAGGTGAGCCGCTTCAGCTTGCTGCGTGGGCGACAAGTGCCAGAAGCAGCATGCGAGGGCGAACATGAATGACCCCCGCATGCGCCCCCTTTAAGGTCCCCCGCAGAACGAGGAGACGATGAAAGCGGACCTCGATCGCTACGTCGAAGAGATTAAGCGGCTCAAGTTGGCAGTGGAGGGGCCGAAGCGCTCGTCGCCGTTGGGAAAGACCCACGCAAGGCATCTCAGCGGAACGCGCTTCATCGAACCTCCGGACAGCAAGCGCGTCTCGGTCCACGAGGACGATTTGCCCGACAAGGGCAACCACCTGCCCGATGGTGAGTGCCCCATCCCGAGCTTTCGTTGCCGCTTTCCTCGGGCAGCACCTTGGGGCCGTGATGGGCCTTCAGGAGACTGGGGACATCTGTGTGCCTGAGCTTGCTTGCAGGTGTCAAGGATGGGAAGATCGTCCGTGCGTACGACAAGAAGCTGGGAGATCTCAAGAAGGAGAAGACGGTGCTAGAGCAGGAGTTGAGGGAGGCTCGGACCAAGTGCGATCAGCTTGAGAAGACAGCAGCGGAGGCTCAGCACCTGCAGCACGATCTTGCTGAGGCTCGCCAGGAAGCTGCCGAGCTGAGGGCACAGGCCCTCCCCGCGAAGGAGCGCGAGAAAGACCTGGCGAAGAAACTGGCCGACATGGTGCGTATCTCACTAGTCTGTAAGGGATCTCTAGTCTACCTTGGCTGCGGCCAGTCTAGAGAGACTGGTTGACGGGGACAGCTCTCGTCCTGCGTGCAGAACGTGGAGAACGAGATCCTGCGCTCTGAGCTTCGGGACGCCAAACAAGTTGCCGAGGAAGCCCAACGCGAGCAGCAGTCTGCTTTTGCCACGGGGGACAACGAGCTAGCGCGCCTGCAGGGCATGCTGACAGAGCTCGAGAATGCCTTGGCCGAAGCAAGTGAGGAGCGGGAGAGAAAGGCCCAGCAGTGCGAGCAGCTCAAGAGTGAGGCGGCGCTTTTGGAGAAGAGGCTTGGCGCAGAGAGCACTGCGAAGGAAAGGCAGGGCAGAACTGCAAACAAGCTCACGCGGGTCGTGGAAGGAGTCGAGAAGCAAGTTGCCATCTTCATGCACCAGAAGGAGAAGGCCCAGCAGCGGATCAAGGACCTTGAGCAGGAGCTCGAGAGGCTGAGAAAGCAAGGCGAGGTACCCAAGCAGCCCACGGTGAATCAGCAGTTGTTTGACGACGTCCAGACACAGCGCGACCAGCTGCTGAGGGAACTTGCGGATTGGAAGGAGAAGGCCCAGCACGCGGGAGGGCGGGTACTCGAACTTCAGGAGGGGGCTCGCGTTCTTGAGATCACCAAGGGCGAGCTCACTGAAGAGATCCAGAGGCTGCGCAAGCTTCTTCACGAAGCGACTGCGGGCGCTCATGCCCTGGAGGAAAAGCTGCGGGCGGTTGAGAAGACAACCGTCCCTGTGCTTGAGCAGAAAGCTGCTGACCTTCGCAGTGAGCTCGAGGTCGCCGTGGACGAAGCGACGAAGCTCAGACAGGAGCGCGATGCGATCGACGCGGAAGCTGATGGCAGCCGGTCGGCCAAAGAAGAACTCGAGAGGCACTTGCGCGAAGCCAAGCAGGCGTCGAGTGCCCTGGAAAGCCAGGTCGGGAGCTTGTCTGCAGACATTGAGGCCCTGAAGGAGCAGCACCAGGGCGCTACGAAGGATCTGCTTGAGGCGCGAGAGGAGAATAGGAAGCTCGAGAGAGACCTCCTCGAAGCGCAGGGTTCCCTTGCAGCAGTGGAGGAGCGGCTGAGGGAGGTGACGAACCAGAGGGAAGTCGAGACCGGGTTCGCCAAAGGGTCGGAGGCAAGGCTGCGTGATCTACAGATTCGTGCTGCCGAGGCCGAAGCATCGGCTAAGTTACACCAAGAGGGGAAAGCGGGGCTGGTCGCGCGTGTCACGGAGCTCGAAGAGTCGGTCAGCTCCTTGCGGGCCGAACTTGCTTCTGCGCGGGATAGCTTGGCCGAGGCGATGACCAAGTTGGAAGCCGAGAGCTGTGAACGCAAGAGTGCAGTGTTTGCCAAGGACCAGGCTGTCGAAGCGAAGCACGAGTTGATGAAGGAGTTGGCCATCCTCAAGGAGCGTGTTGCGAAGACTGCCACTCAGGCGTCCGAGAGTGCCAAGCAGGCCGAGGTCGCCTCGGAGCAAGCGCGGGCAATGCAACGCGCGGAGCAGACAGCTCGGAGCGAGCTGGACATGGCGACAGTCAGGCTTGGTTCGGCCCTTGGAGAGCTCCAGGGCCTTCGCGATACGTTACAAGCGAGGGAAGCGCAGCTCACGAGGGTGCGTAACGAGCAAGAGGCCGTCAACATCGGGCGCGACGAGGCGACACGATCGTCGTACCGTATCAAACGTCTTGAGGAGGACCTTGCCAGTTCTCGGTCTGACCTGGTCATGGCCAAGGCATCCCTGAAAAGGGCGGAGGAGGCGCTCAGCGACGAGACAGACGCGAAGAAGAGAGCGCAGGCACAGCACCTGCTGGCGACAAAGGCGGTTGAGTCGTGCGAGTCCCAGATGGCTGGACTCAGAGCGCGTCTTAGGGAGACCCAGACGGAGCGCATGTTGCTTGACGCCCAGCTCGTGGTGAGCCGTGAGCAGCTTGCTGCTCTGCAGGGGAATGGGCGGAGGGCAGAAGAGGCCGACAAGAGATCGCGTAAGGCGGCAGACGAGGCGCGGGACGCAACTGAAGTACTCCGGCAAACGCGCCACAGGCTCGGGGACCTGGGCCAGAAGATGGGCGAGATTGCGGACATCGCTCGGTCTTGCATTCTGCTCGCCACCTCTGTTTCCACGGCGATGTCGACCCCGTCATCCAACCGTCTCAATTTGCTCCGTCGGAAATTGGCCGGCGTTCTACATGCGACGGACGACATGATGGCGCGTTGGCGACGCGAGGAGGCAGGACTGGATGCCGAAGACAGCCGCATGGCCCCTTCGCCGGACGGCTCAATGGAGCACCTCCACCAGGCACTCGCTCGCGCGGGCGGCGAAAACGCCGATCGCATCTCCATGATCTCCGCGGAGATCAGAGGGTCAAGCCCGCTGAACGCAACCTCGTTCCCCGACATCGGCTCTTTGTCGCCAATCCACAATGGCGGAGACCCTTCGTCTCCCCTATCACGTGAGGTTGTTGGGGGCGACGTTTTGAGCGAACCGACATTTTCACGCACACAGCTGGACGCAACGCACGCGCAACTTCGCGCCGCGCTCACCGAGGCTGCAGCCGTGAAAAGGGAGCTTGCGAACGAGAAGCTTGACAAGTTCGCCGTGCTGGCAGAGCTTCAGCTAGCCGAGATGCAGATTGTAGAGCTGCGTGACAGCCGACTTCCCGAGATGAGCTCAAACCCGGTCTTCTACCCCGAGACCGCCGCCGAGTTCCACGAGGCGTTGACCGGGAGCCCAATGGAAGTCAGGGATCGGGGCGGCGACGACGGCGATGGCAGCGTCCACTCTGCGTGCAGTCACTCGTCGGGGGGGGGGCAGCATGCCGCCATTCGCAGGGGCTTCAGCTTTGTGTCATCTGTCGTTTCTATCGGCCGGTCAATGCTCCGCCGCAGTCACACAGGAAATGTCTCTCACGACCTGTCACCAAATACGCGCAGCGCCAACAATGCCCTTCCGTTCTCAGAAAGCGAGCTCGCAGCAAGAACCTTCCAGCAGGAGCGTGAAATTGCTGCGCTGGAGGAACACGTTCGCCGCCTTCAGACAAGGCACGACTCACTTGTGAGCGACTTCAAGGAAGAGCGCATCCGCGCTGTCGCATTGCAGGAGCAGCTGGGGCTCGCGGAAGAGCGCATCCGAGACTCGCGCCTCGCCCTCGAGGGTGCCGAGGAGAGGTGCAAGTTGCACCGTGCTGAGCTTCTGGCGCATCAGCGGGAAGTCCGTGACGCCCGTGCTTCCGTTGCGGGTGCAGACGCCCACACGACAGCCCTGCAGCGTGCTGTCCGCGACCTCGAGGACCAGCTGGCTGACACTGCGATCGAAAAGCGCGACCTTGAGGCGCAACTAAGGCATCTCAGCTACGAGCTCGATGTTACTCACAAGGAGTGTGCTGACCTTCGCCGAAAGGCATCTTCAGGCGAGGAGGCGAGGAATGATCATGACCCTGGTCAGCACTCGGAGCTCATCTCTAAGTACAATGCCGCAGTCGCCAAGGCAACTTCTCTAGAGGTGCGCGTGTGGCAACTCGAGCAGCAGTTGCACGATGCTGGCGTTGCCATCAGGGAGGCTGAGACTTGCGACTCCCCTGACTCCCCCATCAGGGTGGCAGCAGCGGCAGGCCCCGTCGCGAACCTGGTCCGGACTGTTGGCACACCCGAGAGCACGGTCGCCGAAGAACAGGACCGCGTGGAAGACGAGTGGGTCATGCTGAATGTGGGCAATGTCGTTGCGAAGCGCGACATGCTGCAGTACGCACTTGCTCGGGCCAAGGCGCGCATTGCTGAGTGCGAGGCCCAAGTCGACAGACTCCAAGCACATCGAGAGCACATCCTCAATGCCCAAAATGCCGACAACGGGCTCGACACAGAGGCCGGTGACCTTCACCAAGAGCTTGCGACCCTTGAGAGCAAGCTCAGCATCGCTCATGAGAAAGCTCTCGAGTCGGCACGTGGGGCTGAGAGGGAGCGCAAGAGGCGTCTTGACGCAGAGAGGGAGCTCGACGCTGCAGTGCGAGAAATCGCCTCGCTAAAGCGAGCGCGGTCAAGGCTGATCTGGGGAGAGGACGAACGCGGCCAAGCAGCGGCGGAGCTTCTTGGGCAGGGCACGCAGGGCAGGACCAGGCCCCTGGGGACACTTCCACAGGAGAACGGTCTGCGAGCTGGAGGCAGCGGGGCGCAATCCGCCAGTGGTGATGAGCAGGGCGGGGGCCCAGTGCTCGCGAGCAACACGGAGCCGATCCCGTCTGCTTCGAGCCCACCTCGTAGTGAGCAGGGGGAACCAAGCCTAGCGTCCCTCCACACCAGTACCTTCGTCGCGGGTGCCCGGGCGAACAGCGAGGAAAATGATGCCGCGACCGCTGCGGGGAGCGTGGAGACGGAATCAGCCCGGACTGAGGGGTCCAACGACAATGGGGGGAGCCCGAGCAGTGACGCAGGGAGGATACTCGACGCCCGGAGGGTAGTGGAAGAGGTGGTCCTTACGCCCCGATACTCCTCTGAGTCGGATCACCCCGTGATCGAGCCTTCGGCAGCAGGCAGCGACGAGGTCACCCAAAACACGCGCCCTGTGTCGCCGCCCTTGCCAGACGGTGCCACCCCCCGAAACGGTGCGAGAGCTTTTGTCCCAGCTACAAGCCGTCGCGTCGCCAACGCGGGCGCGACTGCAGCAGAAGACGTCGAGGCCCATACGACGCGGGAAGGCCCCCAACCCGCGCCCCAACTCGGGACAAGCTCCGCAGTACCTGGCTTGGGCACTGACAGCTACATCCTCAGGGATGTGACAGCCACCCAGATGCCAACCGTACACGCCCTGCACCTGGATCAGGGCGACGGTGGGGAGGAGCTGCTCCAAGGAGGCCCGCTGTCGAGGAGAGACCAGCTCCGCGTCTCTCTGCTGGGACAATTCGCTGGGGTCGACGATAGGGCAACCGATTCGGTCCCTGTGTCGCCCGGGATGCGTACCCCACCCGAGGAGCAATCCCCTTCCAGGCCGAGCGACCCGGAGCGGGCGCCCCTGAGCGCCGCAGCCGCTGCTGCACGTTCTCGGTCGCCCTCGCCTTCGGGTCGCCCGGGACACTCCATTCTAGAGCTTAGGCCGTAGGGAATCCTCCTCACGGCGTAGCATCGAGGCGCTGTCTTTTTGTGGTGCTCCGCAACATTGCCCCCGGCCGCATTCGAACTCGTCAGCGACGTGCACGGCTCCGCTGGCGTCCTTGGCACCGCGGCCCCCGGGGCGTCCTGGGCCGCTGTGTGCCAAGGCCCACAGGGGAAACCCGCCCCGCGCCACCCACGGGCGGCGATGGGCCTGGTCTTTCATTCCTCCACAGGAGGGCGCGAGATGCCGGGGCAACCTCTCCCTGTGGGTCCTCGTATCATACCGCACGTCCGACAGTCCGGGTGCCGGCTTGCCGGTGAGTGACCCCGGGTACGCCTGCCCGCCCCAGGGCGCCCCCGGCAGTCCCAGCAGTCAGTGCCCGGTTCGTCGGTCCTGGTCCCCACAACTTGCGATGTCGTGCCGGGAGCCTCGTGTTGCCGAGCGTAGCCGCGACCCTCACAGAACGCCTATTCCCCCCGGCGCCAACATCCCCGCCACCTCGCTGCAGAGGCGTTGACGTCGAGCCCCAGCAGTCCCAGCAGAACTCCGAAACGGGGAGCTGCGCGCCTACCCCTACGGCAACTAGGTTGTCAAAAAGTGAAACGGCGGAGTTCGGGCTCAACGCGGAAAGATGGGCTCTCTTGTGCTTGTGATCGGGGACTTCTTCGTCCCGCAGAAATCGCTGGAGGTGTCGCCGGTGAGCCCCCCGTGTTTGGGGCTCTTGTGAGCTAGCGCGCGCAGCCGCACGGGAATCGCGCGGGTCCAACCCACTGCCATGTCTCTGTTCCCCGTCAGTCCCGCCTGTGGCTTGCCTTGGGCACTTCTCGACGGCTCGCGCAGCTCGTGAAACGCCGTTCTCCTCTTCCCCATCCCTGGACCCCTCTCTCCTCCACGTGTCTGTCGCAGCGAGTCAAGGAGCTCATCGGGCCGGGCAAGGTCCAGCACGTGTTGTGCACGGGGAATCTGACGAGTAACGAAGTGACGGTCTGGCTGAAGAGCCTCTGCAGCGATGTCGTGTGCGTGGGAGGGGACCTGGACCAGCAGGGGGGGCTCCCCGAGGTGGCGACAAAGGAGGTCGGGGGGTGGTCCATCGGGGTCATCCACGGGTACCAGGTTGTGCCTTGGGGGAGCAAGGGGGCGCTAGCCGATAGACAACGGGAGTTGGGAGTGGACCTGCTCTTGCACGGGCACTCGGACAGCTTCGAGCTCGTGAACGAGGGGGGCGTGCGCCTCCTGTGCCCCGGGAGCGCATGCGAGGGGGCGCAGAGCGGCAGCGGTCCCCCAAGCTTCGTCGTCCTGAACGTCGAGTCCCCTGACAGGATCGAGGTGTACCACTACCAGCTCGCTGGGGAGGGCGCCGCCAAGCCGTTCTCGCACAAGAAGATAGAGATACTCCGGAGCACGTGAGGGCGCCCAGTTCAATGTAGCACCCTAGTCCGTCTCCATGGAACCGCCAGCAGCAGCCCCGCCGGAGCCGACTTCCCCCTCCTTCAGCTTTGCGATGTGGGGGGCGAGATCATCGCCCTCCAGGATCGTGAAGTCGAGCCCCTGCCCCACGATCGCGACCGTAGTGTTCTCCGCTGTCAACTCCCCATCCGCCACGGACCCCGTCAGCGCGCTGAGGCCATGCTGGATGAGTTCGTCCGTACCCAGGGCCGCGAACGACTCGAAGTGCTTCTCAAGGTACGTCTTGGCCGCTTGGGACCTCGCCCCGATCGCGATGGCCTTCCACTCGTGGAAGTCAGCGTCAGGCTGGGTCTGCGGGCGCAATTGGGCAGGCGGGCGTTGGGGGGCGGTGGTCACACCGAGCGCCGTGAGGGGGGTTCGCGAGCGGTTCGGCAAGGCAGCTGCTCCTCGTATGCACGCGCACCTGAAAAAGGCGGGGCCCGGTGGAGTCGTAGCCGGCCACCAGAAGGCCCACCCCGTAGGGGCGGCTCCAGGACTGCATCGTGTTGGCCTGGTGCTTGTCCGCGACCTGCCGCACGAGGCGCGACACGGGCATCGACGAGTCGAACACGAAGCGGTGGTTGATGGACTCGTTCCGCATGTACCTGGATAGAATCCTGCCGTCCGCCGTCAGGCCCGCCACGGCGATCCCGAGGTGCCGATCAATCTCGTGCACCTTGCGGTGGTAAGAGGAGAGCTCCCCGGGGGACCGCTGCGCACACGCGGCAAGGGCGATGGGGGAAAGGTCAACGCGTCGCACGGCTTCACGGGTTGTGAAAGCGCGGGGGGCGTCTCGTGCGCACACGCACCTTGAGCGCGACGAGCACGACGAACTTGTCACTCCGAAGTCCCACGCAGGCCGAGCCCTGCTTCACGGCCTCCATCGCGTACTCGACCTGGTGGAGGCGCCCGTGAGGGCTCCATGTGTTCACCTCGGTATCATACTGCGTACTCGGTGCGAGATCTGGGCGTTCCTATCATGTGCGGCAACAAAAAAACTCCCCCGCCCCAATGAGTTTGTTGGGGGGGGGGGGGGGGGGGGGGGGGAGGGAGGGGGGGGGGGGGGGGTTCGGCACCCCGGTGACTGGGTTGAGAGCTGCGGCGGCAATGGTGTCGGATCTGAGCCCGGGTTTGTCGTGCTCACCTGGTTCCGGAACATCGCGACCACTCCTTCCCTCCCGAAGCCTTCGGTCCTATGTGGGGTGTGCCCTCTTCGTCACTTCGTGCGTCCTTGCCGTCTTGATGCAGCTCCGGGCCTCCCCGTTCACCCACTCGAGCTCTGCTTGCGAGATTTTGCATGGCGGATGGCCGCAGAGGCCCCGCATTGGCGAAGGGGCGCATCGCGTTTTCGAGGTGCGCCAGAACGCCCCCCCCCCTCGCCCGACGCCGTCGGCGACGGCCCCCGCTGTGCCCCGGGACGCCAGATATAGCCCAGTTGAGTGCCGCTTCCCGACAGCGGCCCAGCGGCTCCACTCGTGGTCGTACCTGCACAGTTGGGGGCGCACCACCGCCGCAGGAGCCGTGTTGTGGGAACAGGTCTCCTGTCACCTTTCCGTCGGCGCGATGGCCCTGGACAAGACGAGCATCGTGCCCTTCGTGGTGCACGTCGGTGGCGAGTATCCCTACACTTGTAACCGCGGCCTGTCCGGGACCGTATATCTTTGCTTGGCTAGGGTCCAGGCGCCCTCCGTCGCCTCGCCCCACGCCCCCCCGGGACCCCTCCTGACCCCTTCCCGACCCCTTCCCTTGCAGTCTTCGCGGTGGTGACACTGGGACTGGCGTGGCTGCGGCCCCTGAACAAGATCATGGTCGGACTTCAGCAATTCCTGGTCCCCAAGGAGCGGGGCGGCGGCATCTCCGGAACGTCGGTCCTGGAGCCGAAGGAGCGGAAGAAGAAGGGTGAGCGCACACTGGGCAGCCTCCCGAGGGACCCGCTCTCGGGCCACTACAACCATCGCGCTCACGCCAGCCCGCGCCCCTCGCGCAGGAGCGAAGGAACGTGCGGACGTGCTCAACCTTGGTAAGGCGGGGCAGCTGCTGGCCGTGGAGGTCGCCGAGCGCACCGTCGTTGGGCCCCGGGCCATACGCAGCCTCGACACTGCCTTGCTCTTCTCATCCAGTGCGTTCCTGTGCGCACTGATCGAGGAGGCTCTGGTGAGTTGACGTGGGGATCGACCGCCCGATGGTGCCGCCACCGAGTCCCGGCCCCCCCTAACCGCGCCCAGCACCCCCTGCGTCGCAGTTCCACCTGCTGTCTCTTCCCCGGAGCCCCGTCCTTGGGCCGCTGGCCCTCTTCGCAGCGGGGCACGCTGTCGCAGCTCTCGCTGTCGCGGAGCCCCTCAACAAGTACACGTCCAAGAGCAACCGGTCCATCATCGCGTCGATCGGCCTCTTGTCCTTCTTCGCCACCTTCCTGTGGGTGGGCCTCGGGCCGACCTCTGTTCTCGAGTTCGGGGAGAGGAGGGCGGCAGCCTCCCTGGGCCCGTACTTCGCTGCTTGGGTCGCGAAGAAGCGGTCGTTCATCGTCAAGCTCTTCCTGCGACTTGGGCAGCCGATCCCCGACAACCTCATGGAGTGGCTCGATGTAGACCCTCGCAGGCCTGCTGCGCTGGGGGCCTCAGCCACACCCTTGTGGATGGTCACCCTCCTGTCCACCGTCGCCGGGACCATGGGCGCGTGCATTGTCCCATCCGCCCTGCGCTTTGGCAGGTGCTACCGTCTGGCTACCGTGCCCCCGTCCTGGGACACGAGCGAGTCCCTGGGTGCGTCCCGTGCTGGGAGGGCGATCCTTCACGGGTCGCTCATAGCACCCGTGCTCGTGGTGGCGTCGTTCGCGGAGCCCCTTGGCGTGGCAGATCTGGCGCCGATGCTTGACGTCTGGAGGTTCCGGGCCATTCTGGTGGCGGTCTGGGGCGCCTTAACGCTGGCCGCGGCGCGGACGAGCATCCAATCGTACCTGAACACAGCAGTGGTCGCGTGGCATGGGACCAAGCACGCCACCCACGGCTCCGGCGACACGAGCGGGAAGGTGGCGCAGCGTCTCAGGGACGTGAATGAGGTCATCAACTTCTTCCTCCACCGTGTGGCTACACAGATGGTGGCGCCGGGGGCACTGGCTTTGGCGATGTCAACGCTGGTCATGACAGCGGGGTCGGGAGCAGGGCAGCGTGCACCGTCTCAGGGGGTGTACGAGATGGTCATGCTCTCCCCCGAGATGGCCGACACGTTGCCGACCTTTGTCGGTTTCTACGCCTGCCTCACATGGGCGTTGTTCTCCACTTTATCGCTCGGGATGTTCCAGACGGGGGCCATCACTCTTGAGGAGTACGGGAGGTGAGCTGGAAAGAAGTGCTTCTTCAATGCCGAATTGAAGGTGCTCATCTCAGTCACTCTCCCGCGCGTGCCGGAACCTACGATGCGGCAGGCGCGATCGCTCCCCGCATCATGCTGGCCATGTTCTCGGCGTCCCTCTCGGCAGCAGTCGCCTTGTCAGTCAGGCCTCCGAGGCGGTACAACTCAGCCAGAGCAGCGAAGTCCCCACGGGCGCGCTCGTACTCCTTCATGTGCCCGAGGGCGACCGCCCGCCTGCCCACCGCCTTTGTCAGCGTCTGGCCCTCTCGTGTCGCGCCCGACCCCCACCTCTGGGGCACACCCAGCGACCAAAGAACGGAGACTGCGTCCCCCGCGTAGTCGATCCCCACGGCGGCACCAGCGTCTTCCGCCTTGGCGACGCCGACGAGCACCCGGCACGCCTCGGTACAGTCCTCCTCGGCCGCACGAAAGCGGTTTAGCTGGAGCAAAGCGGCAGCCCGCGCCGTAAGAGCGGTCGCCTCGGACATGCCGTGCCCAGCCGCCATCCTGGCCGCGCACCCGAAGGCCTCTGCAGCGCCCTCGAAGTCCCCCTCCTTGAACCGCCTGTTCCCGAACTCCATGACCGTCGGCACATCCTGCGCCCCCTGGGACAGCTGGGCGTCCTCGATCGCACGGGTGATCTCCGGGTTGTTGGGCTCCATCTTGCTCGCCTCCTCCAAGTCTGCAAGGGAGCCCCGCACGTCACCGATGGCAGCGAGAGCCTTGGCCCTGCGACAGAGCACCTTAACCCGCATCCTGTGCGTCTTGGCAGCGGCTCGGGCCGCAGCCTCCTCTGCGACGATGGCCGCGGCCTTGTCCTCGGCGGCGGCAGGCTTCTCGGTGTCGACCTGGGGAAGCGTCACATCGCCAGGCGCACCAGGTAGGGTGATGTCCAGGCCCCCGTTTGCCGCTGCCACCCCGCTCCCCGCTGACGGGCCGGGCGCCGCGGCGCCCTCCCCAGTAGCCGCAGCAGCCGCCGGCGAGGAAAGCTCGAGCGCCCGGTTGCAGTCGGTGACGCAGTGTTGGAACATGCCCATCTTGAGGTGGCACGCCGCGCGGTTTGCGTGCAGCACCGCGAGTCGGTCGTCCAGCTCGATAGCGCGGGAGTAGGCGTGCAGCGCGGCCTCGAGGTTCCCCTTGCCAAAGAGCGAGTCCCCCTTGTCCTTCAGGAACATGGGCTGCCGCTCCGCAATGTCGTTGGGCTCGTCCAGTCGGGCGCCCCCCCCCTGCTGCTTGCGCCGGTAGTCGGCGATCTCCGCCTCTCGCTTCTCCCTTGCGGGCAAGTGGGCCATCTGCAGCGCCGTGAAGTCCACCTTGACGGGTTCCGCCTTGAGCCTCGGGGGCGGGAGGGGCCGGAACGGGGCCGCCTCGACCACCTTCCTCGTGGCCACTGGCTGCTCGCCGCCCCCCCCTGGTGCCTCCTCGTCCGAGTCCCCCATCACCCGAACTATGTGCTTCTCCCCCCACTGCTCCTTCTCCCCCTCCTCGCCACCCTCCCCGTAGTCCTTGCGCCAGCCCCGCCCGTGGTAGTCAGGGTGGTCGGGCATGGGCTGGTCCGCCGCTGCCAGGGCCAGGGGCTCCTCCTCGTCCCCTGACTCATCATCCCCCCCAATGGTGCCTCCGAGGCCCACGCGGGCGCGCTCGGCCTCCAGCTCCAGGGCCTTGAGGCGCTCGATCTCGCTCCGCTTGGCGCTGTCGATGTCGAAGGTCTGGTGCGTCAGGTCCTTCTCGTACCGCTTGCGCTCGTCGAGCTTTAATTTCCTCGCAGCCTGCGAGGGGCCATCCCACCCAGCCTTCTCGTGAGCCCCAGGCGGCGGGGGCAGAGCAGGCGGGAGCGGGGCCCTGCGACCCGAGGTGCGGCCAGGGGGCAGGGACGGCGGAGCGGGACGGGGGGATCTCACCT
>Ga0255780_10001790_pt1 | contig 19889 bp, 13 predicted proteins | sample 071ome_32_FD_179978 | JGI IMG/M metagenome (GOLD analysis project Ga0255780, IMG submission 179978) | Coastal salt marsh microbial communities from the Groves Creek Marsh, Skidaway Island, Georgia - 071405AT metaG (version 2) | ecosystem: Environmental > Aquatic > Marine > Intertidal zone >... | reverse complement strand
GAGTCGTTTTGAAGTGCATAGCATGGATCGCTACGTCTTACCCAAACAAAGCGCGAACGTATACGTAGAACTTGATTACCGGTGTTCCACACCGATCACGGTAGGCGTCATTGCGTACAGCCCAGGCCAAGTACTTCAAATGCCCACGGCCACCTTGAACCCAACGGCTTCCTGGAATCATGCCTACATCAATCTGATTTCGGAGGTTTCCGGGGTGCCCGAGGCAACAGATTACCGTATTTGGTTGGGTGCAATTAAAGCCGGCAACGGCAAGTTGGATACCGTTCTCGTGGATAATGTTCGATTGGTGTACCGCCCATGAGTCCACGTAGCCCACGTCTCAACCGCATCGCCCACTTTTGGAGGGCTCGGTACATCGCGTGGGATTTTAGCGGCGCTGTTTTGGCGTACACGTTACTCTATGTCCTGCGCAAATCGGTATTGGAGCCCGAACGCTTTGGCCTCTCCACCATGCCTTGGGACACGTTTTACAGCTTAGGAGCCTTCCTGACCGGCTTGCTATGGATCGGCTCCATGGGCATTGTGGGACTCTACCTGCGTCCCTTGCGAAAATCCCGCCTCAAAGAGTTGAGTCGCTCCCTTCAAGTTTGGGCCGCTTTCAGCCTCTCGTATTTCATTCTTTTCCTCCTGGACGACTACGTAAACGACTACAGCGGCTACTTCAAAAGTGGGGGGCTCTTTGCTGGGACCTTGTTGTTCTGGACGGTTTTGGGCCGAATCCTGCTCGGCTACTATGTGCGCCGGGCTATCAAACAGAAGAAATTCACCTTCCCGACCTTGCTCGTGGGCTCACGTGAGAGTTTAGAAACACATCTTCCCGCCTTGAAGCGCCATGCGCATGAAGCGGGTGAAATTTTGGCCGGTTGGATCAACACGGAAAACGACGGGGACAAGCGCTCTTTGGATGATTTGCCTATGCTCGGCCCCGCAGCGGAATTGCCCATGTGGGTAGAGCGCCTGCACGTGGAAGACTGTATCATGGCGCTTCCTGCCCAGCAGCACGACCGTCTCACGCCTTTGGTGCTCGATTTAGAAATGCTAGGTGCCCGAATCTTCATGGTGCCCGATACCTACGGCATTTTATCGGGCATGGTGGGGATTGACGAACATGGGGTACCCTTGATGGAGTGGCATTTGGACCCCATGGACCCGTGGCAGCGCAACACCAAGCGCCTAGCCGACATCGCGTTCAGCGGCCTGGCCCTGCTGCTGCTTAGCCCTCTCTTACTCGTCCTTGGCCTCTTGGTCATGAAGGACGGCGGTCCCGCCTTTTACTGGCAGGAGCGTTTGGGCCGAAAAGCCAAGCCCTTCAAAATCGTCAAATTCCGCTCCATGGGCATTCACGCGGAACAAGCTGGGCCCCAGTTGAGCAGCGAAGAAGATCCGCGCATTACGCCTATCGGTCGCATCCTCCGCAAATACCGTTTGGACGAACTCCCTCAGTTCTGGAACGTCTTCATCGGCGACATGAGCTTGGTAGGCCCCCGCCCCGAACGCGCCTTTTTTGCCGAGCAAATCCTTGAAAAAGCCCCCCAGTACCGCCACATCTACAAAGTCCAGCCCGGCATCACCAGCTGGGGAATGGTGCGCTACGGGTACGCCAGCACGGTGGACCAAATGATTCGTCGCATGGAGTACGACTTGGTCTACATCGAAAACATGTCCTTTTTCAACGACATCAAGGTGGGGATTTACACGGTTTGGACTGTGATCCAAGGCCGAGGGAAGTGATTGCTGCCCTATCTTTCGGGACATGAAAAACTGCACTGTTTTAGGGGCGGGAACCATGGGAAATGGCATTGCGCACGTCTTTGCCACCAGCGGCTACTCCGTTACCCTCTTTGATATCGCCCAACCCGCCTTGGATAAGGCCTTGGGCACCATTCAGAAGAATCTGGACCGTCAGGTGGCTAAGGAGCTCTTGACCTCTACGGAAGCCGAAGCTGCCTTGGGCCGAATCACCACTTCCCTGGACTTGGCTAGCGCCGTTTCCCAAGCAGACATTGTCGTGGAAGCGGCCACGGAGCGCGAGGACCTCAAACTTCAAATCTTCCGTGACCTCGATGCACTGGCGCCCGCCGGCTGTATTCTGGCGAGCAATACCTCGTCCATCTCTATTGGCAAGATTGCGGCAGTCACCAAGCGTCCAGAGCTCGTAATTGGCATGCACTTTATGAATCCCGTACCGGTCATGAAGCTGGTGGAAATCATTTGCGGCTACAAAACCTCAGAAGCCACCACCCAAGCGGTGATTGCGCTTTCTGAAGCTCTGGGCAAGATACCCATCTCCTGCAACGACTACCCGGGCTTCGTAGCCAACCGAATCCTCATGCCCATGATCAACGAAGCGGTAGAGACCCTTCAAACAGGCGTCGCAGGGGTTGCTGAAATCGACGGCATCATGAAGCTCGGCATGGCCCACCCCATGGGCCCCTTGCAGTTGGCGGACTTCATCGGTTTGGATGTCTGTTTGAGCATTCTTCGTGTCCTCCACGATGGATTGGGCCAGCCCAAATACGCTCCCAACCCACTCCTGGTCAACCTGGTGACCGCTGGAGACTTGGGCGTAAAATCCGGTCGTGGATTCTACGACTATTCGGGCGGCTTAAAAGATGCCCCCGTCGCCTACATACGTTAATTAGTTAATTTACCCAACAATGAATAAGACCATTATTTTCAGTGCTTTAGCGATTTCAGCTTTTAGCATGACCGCCCAGGTCAACTTGATCAACAAGGTGGCGGGCAATGGCGCTACAGACGGCGCCACGTTTGAATTCAAAACCTTGGTGGATCTCGAAGCCACTCCCGTAAAGAACCAAGGGTCCACAGGCACCTGCTGGTCCTACTCCACCACGGGCTTCATCGAGTCTGAATTGATCCGCATGGGCAAGCCCGTCATGGACTTGTCCGAGATGTACACGGTGCGCAAAGTATACCAAGACAAGGCTGATCGCTACGTTCGTCTACACGGCTACCTCAACTTCGCCCAAGGCGGCGCTATGCCCGACATGCTCTATGTTATCAAGCATTACGGGGCCGTTCCTCAAGAGGCCTATGCAGGTCTTAACTACGGAAAAGACTACAACGACCACGATGAGCTGGAGGCTTCCTTGAAAGGCATTGTGGATGCGGTGGTGAACAAGAATTCGGGTACGTTGACTCCTGTGTGGAAGCAAGGCTTTACGGGCGTTTTGGATGCCTACTTGGGCGAGGAACCCAGTATGTTCAAGTACAACGGCAAGTCCTACACCCCGCGCACCTTTGCGGATCAAGTCTTGGGCATCAACCCCGATGACTACGTGCAGCTCACCTCCTACACGCACCACCCCTTCCAATCGTGGTTTGCCATTGAAGTACCCGACAACTGGACTTGGGGCCTCTCCTACAACGTTCCTTTGGACGACATGATGGCGACCATCGACCACGCCTTGGAAAACGGCTACACCATTGCTTGGGCCACCGACGTGTCTGAAAAGGGCTTCTCCCTCAAGAATGGCGTTGCGGTTCTTCCTGCCAAGCCTTGGAGCAAGATGAGCGACGAAGAAAAGAGCAACGTATACACCGGTCCCCACGAGGAAATGGTAGTGACGCAAGAACTTCGTCAAATCGCCTACGATAACTACGAGTCTACGGACGACCACGGCATGCAGATCGTGGGCAAAGTGGCCGATCAGAACGGAAGTATTTACTACATCGTCAAGAACTCTTGGGGTGAGCGCGAGAATCCCTACCGAAGCGGCTACATCTACGCCTCTGAGGCGTTTGTGCGCTACAAGACCTTGTCCATCCTCTTGCACAAGGACGGCGTACCCAAGAAAATCGCGAAGGGTATGTAATTACATCTGCTCAGGTGCGGCAATTCCCAGCAAGGAAAGGCCGCGCTTGAGCACTCCCGCCACCTGACGGGAAAGATCCACACGGAACGCCGCTTTTTGCGGCGTTTCTGCGTTTAGGACCGAATGCACCTGGTAAAATCCGTTGTAACCTTTGGCCACGTCGTAGAGGTAGCTCGCCACCGCACTTGGATTTTGATCCGCAGCTGCGTGATCAATGACGGATGGGAACTTGCCCAAAATTTTGATGAGCTCCCGCTCCTTGGCTTCTAAGGCTACGTCGTCCCAGCTCCAGGCGCCCACCTCACCTGCTTTGCGGAGAATGGATTGAATTCGGGCATGCGTGTACTGCAAGAAAGGTCCTGTGTTGCCATTAAAATCAATGGATTCCTCTGGATTGAAGACCATGCGCTTCTTGGGATCCACCTTCAGAATGAAGTATTTCAGCGCTCCATGCCCCAAGGTCTTGTAGAGGTCTGCCTGCTCGGCAGCGGACAGCCCGTCTACTTTGCCCAGCTCTTCGGACAAACGCTTGGCCGTGGCTTCCATTTCGTCGAGGAGGTCGTCTGCGTCGACTACGGTGCCCTCGCGGGATTTCATTCGGCCCGAAGGCAAATCCACCATGCCGTAGGACAAATGGCTGAGCTTGTCTGCCCAACTGTAGCCCAACTTGCTCAAAATCAAAAAGAGCACCTTGAAGTGGTAGTCCTGCTCGTTGCCCACCACATAGGTCAAAGAATCCATGTTGAAATCCGCAAAGCGCTGAATGGCGGTGCCGATGTCCTGGGTCATGTAGACGCTGGTACCGTCCTTGCGGAGCACTAATTTTTCGTCTAAGCCATCGCCGGTGAGGTCAATCCAGACTGAGCCGTCTTCCCGGCGGTAAAAAACGCCTTTTGCCAAGCCCTCCTCAACGTCCTTCTTGCCGAGCAGGTAGGTATTGGACTCGTAGTAGTTCTTGTCAAAGCTGACGCCTAGGCGCGCGTAGGTCGCGTTAAAACCGGAATAGACCCATTCGTTCATTTGATTCCAGAGCGCGAGAACAGCTCCATCGCCGGCTTCCCAGTCTTGCAGCATTTTTTGGACCGCTCGCATGCAGGGAGCCTGCGCTTTGGCGTCTTCGGGGGTCAGCCCCGCAGCAACACCTTCTTCGGTTTCCTTTTTGAGCTGCTGATCAAAGCGGACGTAGTACTTGCCCACCAAGTGATCGCCTTTGAGACCGGAAGTCTCGGGGGTTTCTCCATTTCCAAACTGCTGCCAGGCGTACATGCTTTTGCAGATGTGTACGCCACGGTCGTTGATGATTTGCACCTGGACCACAGGTTTACCGGTAGCTTGAATAATTTGAGCTACCGAATAGCCCAAAAGGTTGTTTCGGATATGCCCTAGGTGCAGGGGCTTGTTGGTATTGGGGGACGAATATTCCACCATGGCGGCCGCTTGGTGGGCATCCACGGGCCGAATGCCCCATTCCGCATCCGCTTGGATGGCGTCAAACGTGGCTTGAACAGGAGCGTCGCTCAGCGAAATGTTCAAGAAGCCCTTGACCACATTGTAGCCCGATACGGCTTCCACCCGGGCTTGTAGCTCCGCGCCAATGGCGTTGGCGGTGGCGTCGGGAGCCATTCGGCTCGCTTTCAGGTAGGGAAAAACGACCAAGGTGAGGTCGCCCTCAAACTCCTTTCGGGTCTCCTGCAAATCCACAGGAGCGCCTTCCAGGCCAAACAAATCTTTTAGAATGTCCGCAAGGGCGGATTCCAGCAACGTATTCATGAGCGATTAAAAAGAGCCTCGAAGGCCAAGACGTTCTTGCAAGCGGTACACGGTACTCTGAAGCAGCGTAAAGGCCGCTGTCCCCATGGCATTGCCGCCCTTGTCGAGCAGCGGATTGATTTCGGTGAACTCCATGCACATGACTTTGGGTTCATCGGCAAAAAGCTCTAGCAGGCCACGTGCTTCTTCCAGCGTGAAGCCTCCGGGCACGGGGGTGCCTGTACCCTCGGAGATACTGGGGTCCATGCTGTCTACGTCAAAGGAGATGTAGACCATGTCGCAATCGGACAATTGGGCCATCACCTCTTGGACAATGGCCTTGAGGCCTTTTTTGCGGACCTCGGGCACGCGGTGGACGCGCATATCGTGTTCTTGAATGAGGTGGTCCTCCGGCTCTTCGGTAGAGCGCAAGCCGATAAAGGCCACATCCGAAGGTTTCACCCGCTGGGGATGTCCTTTGAGTTTTTGCCAGGCATCCAGGGTAACGGGGCTGGGGTCGTTGATTTTGCAGGCCACATTGTCGGCACCAATAGCAGTAGCTAGGGGCATCCCATGCATATTGCCCGAAGGAGACGTGAACGGAGAATGCAGGTCGGCATGCGCGTCAATCCAAACGACGCCCAGGCGGCTCAATGGGAACGCTTGTTTGATGCCCGCTATCGTTCCCCCTGCGTTGGAATGGTCCCCGGAAATCACAATGGGGAAATGCGAATCGTCCAGGGTCTCTGCGACGACTGCGGAAATTCGGCGGTACATGCGCACTATGCCTCGAATACGCTTCCCATAGGGAGATTCGGGGTGGCGGTAGAGCAGCGCATTGTTGGTCTGAACCTTGCGTGGCGCTAAACTCCGAAAGAACTTGGGCTGCAGGTGAAAGGAAGCGCCTCGAATAGCTGCATAGCCCAAGCTAGAGCCCCGTGTGCCGGCGCCCAATTCAGACATTGCAGTAATCAACTGTAACATATGGAGCAAAGGTAGGAATTGGCCTACCTTTGAATGGTACGTTTCTTTCCATGGCTAAAAAGCGCAATACACCCTCCTCGTCGTCCTTCAAGCAGTCGCTGCAATCCTTTAGCAGCGAACTGAGTTCTAACAAGTCCCTCCACGCAGTTTTTGGCATTGCCTTACTCTTTCTGACCGGCTTTTCTTTGTTGGCGAGTATCTCGTCTTTGTTTTCATGGACGGCCGATTTTAGTCAGTTTGAAGGCACGTTTGGAGATATACTTCTGGATCCAAATGTTAAAATGGCCAATGTCTTTGGCAAACTTGGAGCAGCGGTTGGTTTTTATTTAACCGTCAAGAGCTTTGGTTGGGTCTTTATTCTTCCCATGCTCTGGTTGATCCAACTTAGCCTCAAATGGGGCCTAGGACTGGCCTTCAAGCCTTGGACCTGGTTGCGTCGTTTCTTGCTTTGGACCTTGCTTCTAAGCAGCTTTACGGGCTTACTCCCCTTTGAGCTGAACGATGCCGTTGTCGGAAACTTGGGACATGGTCTCGCGTTTTGGGGGACGTCCTTTTTGGGGACGGCAGGCGCTTGGCTGGCATGGGTTAGTCTTACAGGCGGCCATGTGGTCTGGATGTTTAAAATGACGCCCCAGACGTGGCGTCGTCCCCCTGAGGATAAAGCCCCATGGGACGAGGATGCCTCAGAAGAGGATGACTTAGACCCCATTCCAGATGATCCCAGCGAATCTGTGGAGTGGGATTTGGACGAAGAAGGCGAAGACGAGGACACCGAATTCTTGGATGATTTGGATCTGCCTGTGGTAGAACCAGCCGGAGTGCCAGAAGCAGCATCCCCTATCCTGGAATCTTTAGGTCTGGAGGAAATGGAACCCATTGCCGTAACCAGCGATGTGGCGGAAGAATCCGAAGAGGCGCCTACCAAGGGCTCTTTGGCGACTTCCTTTGATCCTCGCGCAGACCTTTCGCGCTACCAGTTTCCCAAATTGAGCCTGCTGGCGGAAATTCCCCAAGGTCAAGGCAAGGTCGACGCCGAAGAACTTGAAGCCAACAAAGAGCGCATCATCGAAACCCTGCGCAACTACAAGATTGAAATCTCCAAAATCAAAGCAGCCGTGGGTCCTACGGTCACGCTGTACGAGATTGTACCGGAGGCGGGTGTTCGGATTTCGAAGATTAAAAGTTTGGAAGACGACATCGCTTTGAGTCTGAGTGCATTGGGCATCCGCATCATTGCACCCATTCCCGGCCGCGGCACCATTGGTATTGAAGTCCCCAACCGCAGTCCCCAAATGGTGAGCATGAAGGCGGTCCTGGCCTCGGAGAAATTCCAGAACACCACGATGGACCTTCCAGTGGCGTTGGGCAAGACCATTAGCAACGAGGTTTTTGTGGCGGATTTGGCCAAGATGCCCCACTTGCTCATGGCGGGTGCCACCGGCCAGGGCAAGTCCGTAGGTCTGAACGCCCTCTTAGCTTCCATCCTCTACAAGAAGCACCCTTCGGAAGTCAAATTTGTACTGGTAGATCCCAAGAAAGTAGAATTGACGCTCTACAACAAGATCGAGCGGCACTTCTTGGCCAAGCTGCCGGATACGGATGAGGCCATCATCACGGACACCACCAAGGTCATTCACACGCTGAATTCGTTGTGTATCGAAATGGACGACCGCTACGAGCTGTTGAAGGATGCCATGGTTCGCAACATCAAGGAGTACAACCAGAAATTTGTCAGCCGCAAGCTCAACCCGGAAGAAGGCCACCGCTACCTCCCCTACATTGTTCTGGTCATCGACGAGTTTGCCGACCTCATTATGACGGCCGGCAAGGAGGTGGAAACGCCTATTGCACGTTTGGCCCAGCTGGCGCGCGCCATCGGTATTCACCTGATCATTGCCACGCAGCGTCCGTCGGTCAACGTCATTACGGGTATCATCAAGGCCAACTTCCCGGCCCGAATTGCCTTCAAAGTCTCGGCCAAAATTGACTCGCGCACCATTTTGGACGCTGGCGGCGCAGAGCAACTGATCGGCAAGGGGGACATGCTTTTCTCCGCAGGCAACGATTTGATCCGTTTGCAATGCGCCTTCTTGGACACTCCTGAGGTGGAGGATGTGTGTGAATTTATTGGTTCGCAACAGGCCTACCCAGACGCGTATGCCTTGCCCGAATACTCCGGCGAGGATTCCTCGGGTGGCGGAGGTGGCAACTACAGCGCAGACGAGCGCGACGCCCTCTTCGTAGAGGCCGCCCGCATTGTGGTGCAGAACCAACAAGGTTCGGCATCCCTTTTGCAACGCAAGTTGAAACTGGGCTACAACCGCGCAGGCCGCCTGATCGACCAATTGGAAGATGCGGGCATCCTTGGACCGTTTGAAGGCTCCAAAGCGCGCCAAGTCCTCATTCAAGATGAACACCATTTGATGGAACGCCTCAACGGCAACTAAGATTATGAAGCAGTACTCCTCCCTCCTTTTCACCCTTATGGCCTTTGTGTGGTCCTCTGTGGCGTTCGCCCAAAGTGGCGATCCCTTGACGCTATTGAAAGAGGTGCAGTCGAAGACGTTGGCCTACAAAGACCAGAACATTCAGTTCGCCATGGTGATTGAGGCACCCGGCCGCGATGGAAAGAAGGTGCAACGTAAGACTTCGGGCCAAGTGCAGGTGGTGGGCGAAAAAGCCCTGTTGGTTCTCAACGGTCAGAAAATCTTCTTGGACGGTAGCCGTTTGACCACCGTGAGCGAAGAGGATGAAGAAATCGTCGTCCGCAAACTGGATGGGGATGAAACGCAGTACACCCCTGCCTCTATCCTCAAGAAATACGAGTCGGGTTCCAACTTTCAATGGGCGGGTGAAGAAACTGTTTCGGGAACCAAAATCGTGTACATCCGCATGAAGCCCAAGAACAATGTGGATGTTCGAGATGTGGTTCTGGGCATCAACATGCGCACCAAGCGCATCCATTCTTACCAGGAATTTGGCACCAACGATGTGACTACGACCTTGCGCATTGTACAATACGACGTGAATCAGGGCGTTCCTGTTTCGAAAGTCACGTTTAACAAAGCCAACTACCCTGGGTACGATTACATAGCTCCCAAGGGGATGTAATCCTGCTGCATGCAACGCATTGATTGGTATGTCCTCCGGTCCTTCGCCGGCATCTTCCTGAAGACGATAGGAATTTCCGTCTTCTTTCTGCTTATGCAGATGGTTTGGAAGTATGTGGACGATCTGGCCGGCCGTGGCGTCGATTGGTGGGTCATCCTTGAACTGCTTTTTTACTGGTCGGCTTCCGTACTGCCCATGGCGGCACCTGTAGCGGTTCTCTTTGCGGGAATCATGGTCTACGGGGACTTGGCCGAATCGCGGGAGCTCGCCGCCGCCAAATCCTCCGGGGCTTCGTTCTATCGGTTGATTCGACCCGTCCTGCTGGGCTTGGGCCTCATTGCGGTGGGCATGTTCTTCGTGGCGAACAACCTCATCCCCGTCGCCAACTTCAAAGGGGAAAACCTCCTAATCAACATTGCCAAGCAACGCCCAACGTTCAACCTTCAGCCCGGCATTTTTTACGGGGGCATCGACGGCTACAGCATTAAAATTGGGGCCAAGTCGAACAATGAGGTGCAGGATATCCTCATCTACGACCACCGGGAGCGTGGCCAAGGCAATCACACGGTCATTATGGCCCCCCGAGCGGTTCTCCACTACAGCGAAGGCAGCCGTTGGATGGAAATGGAGCTGTTCAATGGCACGAGCTACCAGGAGTATAAGGCAGAGAAGCGCGAGGAGCGCGAGCGAAAGCCCTTTCTCGAGAGTTCCTTTGAGCGCATGCTCATTCGGGTAAACATGGGGTCTTTCCAAGTAGGTGATTTGTATTCGGTGAATCGAAGCGACGAATACAACATGCTCAGCGTTACCCAGCTGGATCGGGCCATTACAGATCTGTATGGACAGTACAGCCAGCGGCAAGGCGAAGTGGGCCAAATCATGCGCAACAAATACTACGGATGGGCGACGGCGGACAGCGCTGCGTATCAACCCGTGGTGGAAGAGAACTTGGCACAGCCAGATTCGACCCAAGCCTACTACATGAAAGAGCGCTTAAAGGGGCATTACCTCTTCCGAGCGGTCAACAATGCGATCCATTCGGCGCAAGCCAACCGAGACTACATGGAGCAAATTCAATCCGAATATGTCTGGCGAAATCAGATCATTGCCCGCCACTATTTGGAGTTTCACAAGAAGTTCAGTGTGGCCATCGCTTGCATCCTGCTCTTCTTCATTGGGGCCCCGTTGGGTGCCATCATTCAAAAAGGGGGATTTGGCCTGCCCTTCGTGATTTCCGTCCTCCTCTTCCTCTTTCACTACGTCCTGACCATCATCTTTGAGAAAATGGGCCGAGAGTGGCTTATTTCTCCGTTTTGGGCCATTTGGCTGCCGAACGCCATCCTCCTACCCATCGCCATTTGGATGACCGTGTGGGCCGCCAACGATGCCACGATGAATAGTTTTGCGCGCCTGCGAAAACGCCTCTTTGGCTGGATTCCCCAACGCGCATGAAAATTCTCCACCTCTGCAACAAGGTACCCTACCCGGGCCGAGACGGAAGCAGCTTGGCGATGGAGGCCTTGATACGCCTGGAAGTCAAAGCTGGACACGAGGTTCACGTGTTGGCTCTAAACACGGACAAGCACTTTGTTCCCCATCCTCAAGCGCCCGCTGGGATCGTCTTTGAAGCACCTGCTGTTCCCGTTTCCCCCAGCCTACGAGGGCTCCTGGGGCACCTCCTCCACCCCGCCTCCTACTTTGCAGCGCGCTTTGACCATGCCACCGTGCGTCACCGCATTTCGGTGCTGGCCGCCCAAGCCGACCTCATCGTGGTAGACTCGTTGTTCATGGCGGTCTACCGCGTTGCGTTTGGCAGCACCCCGTGGATCCTCCGGGCCCACAATGTGGAGCATCAAATTTGGGAACGCACCCTAGAAGGAATGGCCTGGAGTCCCAAAAAAGCCTTTACCGCTTGGCAAACCCGTCGCTTGAAGCGCTGGGAAAGCTTGATGGTGCAAGGTGCCGAAGTCTGGGCTATTTCACAGGAAGATGCCGAGGCGCTGAGCCGTTTGGGTGCGAAATCCGTGCGCGCCCTACCCTGTACGTACGATCCAGCGGGTCCCTGGACGTCCAGCGGTGCGGCTGCGAGTGGGGTCTACCACCTCGGCGCTTTGGATTGGTTGCCCAATGTGCAAGGCCTGCAGTGGTATTTGGAGCGGGTTCACCCCCATGTACACGTGCCGGTGACCGTGATTTCGCGCCACTGGCCTTCGCACATGCAGGCACCCCGCGGCCTCACCCACCTGCCCCGTTTGGAAGACGGCTTTTCCTTTGACGCCCACGGGATTTTTATCGCACCCATTTTATCGGGAAGTGGCATGCGCATTAAGCTGCTGGAAGCCATGGTACGAGGCAAGGCCATTGTGACCACCTCGATTGGAGCTGAAGGACTGCAAAATGCGCCTGGGATAGCGGTGGCCAACGATCCTGTCGCTTTTGCGGAAGCTATTCAGCGCTTGGTAGACGACAAAGACTTCCGAATGTCCCAAGGTGCCGCAGCACAGGCCCATGCACGTGCTACCTTTGCAGACGACGCTTTTGTGGCGTCTTTGCGCGCTTTGTAAACGTATGGAATCCTGGACCTTCATTGACCTCTTTGTTTGTTGCTACTTGTTAGTAATAGGACTTAGCGTGGCTGTTCTTGCAGGCCTAATTCCGTATGTACTTTTTCCAGGCTTGGTGCGGCTTTGGCATTTCATAAAACGGCCCAAACCGACTCCCACCGCCTTTGACCTTCCTAAAGACCACGAATGGCCCTCGGTGGATCTCGTCTTTGCTGCCTACAATGAGGAAGCCGTTCTACGTGAAAAACTCGCGAGCCTGCAAAATTTGGACTACCCTGTGGATCGCTTGACGGTGTGGGTGGGTTCCGACTGGAGCAGCGATGGGACGGAGGCCATATTGGCCGAAGTGGCCCAGGCGATGCCTCATTTGAAGTGGGAGCGCATGGTGGAGCGTTCGGGCAAATCCAAGATTATCAACTACTTGGTGCAAAAAGGCCACGCGGATATCGTGGTGGGCACAGATGCCAATATCTTCTTCCACCCCATGGCCTTGAAGCATTTGGTCGCCCCCCTCGTGCTCGATGACCAAACGGATTTAGTGGGCGGTGAACTGACCTACCGCGGTCTAGGTCAAGGTGATAGCTACAAAAGCATCGCGACCGAAGAGCGTTCCTACATCGGATGGGAAAACCGCACCAAAGTCTGCGAAGGCGAACTCTGGGGCATGACCATGGGCGTTGAAGGCGGGTGCTATGCTATTCGTCGACAGGCCTTTACCCCTATTCCAGCCGGAACCTTCATGGAAGATTTTTTCCTGACCCTGCGGGTTTTCGCCAACGGAAAACGCGTACAGCATGCGGCCTTGGCGACCTGCACGGAAGATGTGAGCAACGATGCACACATGGAATACCGTCGAAAAGTCCGCATCAGCCATGGCAACTGGCAGAACATCTTTAGATACCGGATGCCTTGGATGCTTCGCTCGTTGGGCGTTACGCTGGCATTTGTGGGTCATAAACTGCTTCGGTGGGTCTTCCCGCTGATCGTCAGTGCCGTTTTGCTGTCTCAGCTCGCCACAGGGCTTTACTACCGCGAATTTGCGTTGGTGGCCTGGAACCTCCTAACCTTTGGCACTGTGGCGGCGTTTCTGCTCTATCCACGCACGCTCTTGCCAAAAGTCCTAGCCAAACGCATCAAACCCCTTTCCTATTTTACCTGGATGAACATCGCCTTGATTCACGGGTTAATCCAATTCCTGCGCAGTCCCCGGAACACGTCCGGAGTTTGGCAGCCTACAAAGCGCAACAACCAATGAGCCCCTCCCCTTTTAGTTCGATCGAAGAAGCTTTAGCCGATTTAGCTATCGGCAAGATGGTGATTGTCGTTGACGACGAAGACCGCGAAAACGAAGGGGATCTCCTGGCGGTGGCGGAAGGCATTACCGCGGAGACCATCAACTTTATGGCGACCCACGGTCGCGGCTTGATCTGCGCCCCGCTTCCCGATCACCGCTGCGATGCCTTGGGCCTTACGCCTATGGTTCAGCACAACACGGATCCCCATGAAACGGCCTTTACGGTGTCTGTGGATTTGAAGGGAAATGGCGTGACTACAGGGATTTCCGCCTTAGACCGCGCGAAAACGGTCCAAGCCCTGGTGGACGCCGAGAGTCGTCCCGAAGATTTCCAACGTCCCGGCCATATTTTCCCCCTGCGCGCACGTCCCGGGGGCGTATTGCGTCGGGCGGGACATACGGAGGCGGCGATTGATTTGGCCCGTTTGGCCGGCAAGCAACCGGCTGGTGTGATTGTCGAAATTATGAACGAAGACGGGAGCATGGCTCGCCTGCCCGAACTCATTCAAATGAGCCAAAAATGGGGCCTCAAGCTCATCACGATTGAGCAGCTCATTGCCTACCGGATTGAGCGTGAATCCCTGATTGTATTGAAAGACCATTGGACCGTTGACACGGAACAAGGGCCTTTTGACCTTCACGTCTTTGAACAAACCACCACCCACCAAGTGCACCTCGCCTTGAGCCGCGGTACTTGGACGGCCGATGAGACCATCCTCGTCCGCATGCAGTCTGGAGAACGTCGTGGTAGCATTTTGGACGATTTACAGGGTGGAAAAAGTCCCTTTGTACATGTGCAACGTGCCCTTCAAAAGGTGGCAGAGGCCGGAAAGGGCGTGGTGGTTTGTATGAACCAGCGTCCAATCCAGCCTAGCGTGGAGGACTTCGTCACGAAGCTGCGCGCTACCAGTCAGGAGCAACCCTCCTTTGGGAAGGATCCGTTGGATTATGGCGTGGGTGCCCAGATTTTACGCCATCTCGGCGTACAGCACATCACATTGCTCACCAACCATCCTATGAAGCGCGTGGGTATTGAGGGCTATGGCCTTCACATTGAGGCCAATCAGACGCTCTAGGGCTGACTTTTCGAACGCAATCGCTGCCAGAGCTGACTCCAGCTGGATCCACTTAATTGCAACTGGACACCAAGGCCTTGTTTTTGAGCCACAGGTTGACCGGTAAAGGCCATGTCGGAATTTCGGACCGAATACGCCTGCGCCACCCAACGACCGTCCTCTGACAAGCGGTAGGTCAGCGTCACATCACCTAGCCCCAAGGAGGTCTGCCGAGCGCCCACGGGTATGCCCACCTCTGTTTGAATTTTCAGCCGGTCGTCCATAAAACTTCGGCCAATACTGGCATCCATCTGACGTTGCAGCGTCTGCGCATCGTTGGAGTAGGCCAACTGCACATCCCAGTTGCTGCCCAGCCCTTGCGACATGAAATTGGAGAACTGTTGGGCAAGCACCTGTGTCGTGTTGGTTTCCACCGCAGAAACTCCCGTCGTCGACCAGCCCTGTTGCTGGTCCCAGAAGCTGTGAAGCGTCAACAGACTCAGGACTTGTGTGGTCTTTTCGTCCGCCGAAACCAAACGGCTTTGCAACGCAGCCTGTGTCGCACTGCCAGCTGTCGGCAGGACGATATCAAAGCCCAAATTGGGCTGCATCAGGTCGTCCGTCACATGCAGTTTAACGTCCACTGGTAGGCGCTCCTGGCTACTCAGACCTAAGTAAGGCCCTGGGTTGGTGCGGGTTTTATAGACTGCCGTAAGATCTACTTGGGCATGGTAGGGATCGCCCGACCAGGTGAGGTTGGCTCCGGGTTCTACTGTGAAAGGCTTGTTGATTAAGTTCTCCAACGTAAAGAGGTAGGTGCCTTTGTTGAGGGTCAACATCCCGTTCATTTGCAGGTCGCCGCTGTTGGGATAGTCAATGCTCAGCTCGCCCTGGCCTTGACCTTCGAGGATGTCACCGACCGTTTCGTCGAGGATGATTCGGGCCGTAATAGCAGGCGTGACATGAACCTTGAGCCCCATATCAAAGCGGAAATCCGACTTTACCTCGGTAGTGGCAAGTCCAAGCGCAGTGGCTTCTCGTTTTTTAAACGACATGAAGCCTACATCGTCGAGGGTAACGGGCGCGTCTAATGGCAGCACAAACAGGGAGGAATCCAATGGAGTAGCCTCGAGGTCTAAGCGCAGCCCCGAAAATCCTCCTGAGAGCCGTCCCTCTCCTTTTGCTCGAACATGTCCGTAGAAATTCTCTCCTTGTTGCAGAGGAAATCGACGGTTTTACCCGGAGGTGCTTTGAAGTCCACCTTGCCATTTACAGCCAAAGTCCCTATGCCTTTTTGGTCTTTTAGAGGGCCTTGCAAGGTCAAGGTCTTACCCCGGAGGCTCAAGCGAGGACTTCCTTCGTAGCGAACACCCGTAATGGGCACTGTAAACGCCGCATTCTCAAGTCGCCCGCCCCCAGAGCCTACAAAATCTCCATTGATTTCGCGTAGACCCAGTTCCGCCGTAAGTTGCCCTGTCCAGTCTTCTAAACTGCCTTCCGTAAAGCCGTTTAACAGATTCAAGGGAAGTCGGTCGATGGTAAATTCCATGTCCCACGTAGGGTTGCGCTCGCCTGTGGCCGTAAACCACAGAGAATCTTGACCCGGCCAACCCGCCAAGGCTTTCATAGCGACTTTCCCTGTTTCCATGTCCACATCCCATTGGGATTCCATGGTTCCAAGTGAGCGCTTATCTACCAAGAGTTCAGGTATCCAGGCATCGGCACTTGTCTGCCACTGCCCTATGGCTCCTGCAAAGATGAACTGACCCCAGAGCTCTCCTTCGATGGGGAGTTCGGGCAAGCCAAAGGCCTGTGTCCAAACCGCCAAAGGCAAGGCCTCCCATTGCACGCGGAGCACCTCATTGGCGTCAGGGCTCAAGGCCCCCACCACGCCGATAGCGCCTGCTTCTCCGGACCACACCAAGGCGTCATTGAATGCAAAGCGCTGCCGGTTCCAGTCATACGCTAAACGCTTGCCCCCAGAAAATTCGCCCTTGCGCCCTTGAATTTTGAGCGTACTCGGCAACAACTCCCCTTTCCAATGACCTCCATCGCGTTCTAGTGCGAGATTCATGTCTGAAACGATTCCAACATCGCGCGCTTTGAAGGCAATTTGAAGGCGGTCTTTTTGGTCTCTGCGACTAAACCAATGCAGCCCTGCATCGAGAGCGTCCGTTTTTAGGCTGAGATGCGTTTCCGTCGGTCGAAAGCCCTGAAGGGGGGACGAACTCTCAAAGGTCCAAGGACCACCGGCTAGGTTTCCTGTAGCTGTGAGTTGTTGGTAGCCTTTTTTGCGCGCATAGTTCGCCTCAAATCCAGGTCCTGCTAGGGATATTTCCTGTATACCTTGCTGTACCACCCACTGAAAACGGCCTTCCAGCCACGCGTTCAAGGCTCCCGGCGCGTCCGAGGGCAGTTCCTCTAGGTTCCACGTCAACGGGCCTGTGCGGCTGCTCAAACTCGCCCTGAAATCGCCCACGCGCGCTTCCAGGCTGTGGATACCTGCTTGTGACGCCTGCCAGTCTAGGAAGAGGGGCGAATACCCTGCATCCAGGGCATTTTCCAGGTGAGCACTACCGCCATGGGCCCATGAAAAATAGCCGGACACCTGACCTTGAACGGGCAAGCCTAGACCTTCCAGCCAGGTCGTATGTTCATTCCAGTTCCAGGAGAGAAGGATCTTCTCTTGATCCAGAAGGAGATCGCCCTCCAGCCGCTGAATATGAGGTGTTTGCAGGGATAAAGCCAGGTGGAGTTTGTCCAAGTCCCCAGCACCCTCCAAGGACCAACCCTCCAAAGATTGATCTCCCCAGCGCACAAGTCCCCCCTCCCCGTGCCATTCGGCATACAGCGCTGGCGCAAAGGTTATGTCAGCGCGAAGACGTCCGTCTAGAATCACATCCGCCAATTGCGCATCTAGAACAGCGCCTTGCCAATTATTCCAGAGGAAGTCTGCCGTGGCATTTTCAAAGGTTCCCGTCACGTCGATGCGAGCCAAGCGCTGATCCTCCTGGTATTCCTGGACCTCCAGCGACCAAGCTTCTCCTTGAAGCGCCCCTTCTGCGGTCCAGATTCTATCGCGCCAGTAGGCTTGTGTGGCCAAAAGTTGCCAAACCGTGTAGCTGGTGTCGCCTTGGATGGCCCCAGAAGCACTGCCCTCCCACGTTTTCCCCGATACATCCCATTGAAGGATCGGTCCCGTTTCCAAGAGCATGAGCTGACTCTCCGCCAGCCAAGCCGCTGTTTCCGCAGATAGGGTCCAAGTTTCCGTCGCAGGCGCGTAGGCGCCATGCAAGGCCATAGCCTCCAAGCCGTCCACTGGCAGGGAAAGCACCGCATCCAGCCCATGCGCCCCCTGATTAGAAACGTGTGAAAGTGCCAGGTTAAGCGCATAGGACGGCTCACCGGCGCTCGCTTGGTAGCGAATGTGGCCTTGTACGCTGTCTATGTGCCACAAAAAGGAATCCCCCGTCGTGTCCGTTGGCAGCCAAGGATCTACCCAATGGGCCCAGTCCCCGGAAGGTTGGCCCATGATTACCAAAGAGTCCCAGGTGCACGAAGCCACGTGGAGCACGCCACCCGAATAGCCCAGTCCCTTCGTTTTTAGCCCATATAGCACTACGGAATCGCTATCCTTTCCGAGGGCCACACGCTCGAGCGCTATCCCGGTCCAGGGCTCCCACGCAAGGCCTTCCCAATGCAGCGCAACGGATGTATCCAAGGGGTGGTCCGCTACCCAACTGCGAAGCCAATGGTCCACGTAGGAACTGACTCGGTCTGGATGCGCCCCCAGCCATGCCACGAAGCTCGCTCCGCCGATCAGCAGCGTGATGAGCAAAGCAAGGAGGATGACGAGGATTCGGCGCATGAACACGAAGGTAGAGGTACCTTTGCAGCATGACAATGACCTTGCCAAGAATTCTGGCCATTGAAACAAGCTGCGACGACACGTCCGTAGCCACACTGGAAGGCTTCCAGGTGCGTTCCAATGTGGTCTACACGCAAGTACTCCACGAACAGTATGGCGGAGTCGTCCCTGAGCTCGCCTCGCGAGCGCACATGGAGGCTCTGGTTCCAACCGTAGACAGCGCTCTGAAAAAGGCAGGTTGGGCGCTCAAAGTCGTGGATGCCGTGGCGGTAACACAGGGCCCCGGACTACTAGGCTCCCTTTTAGTTGGCCACAGCTATGCCAAATCGCTCGCCCTTTCGCTGGGGGCCCCCTTGCTCAACGTTCACCACATGGAAGCGCATATGCTCGCCCATTTTTTGGTGGAGCCGGGCATTCAGGAAACGGCCATACCCGGATTTCCTTACCTCTGCTTAACAGTGTCTGGCGGGCATACCCAGCTGGTAGTGGTTCATGATTGGAACCGATTTGAAGTCCTTGGAGAGACGCAAGACGATGCGGTGGGGGAAGCCTTTGACAAAGCGGCCAAGTTGCTGTCCCTTTCCTATCCTGGCGGACCCGTGATTGACCGATTGGCGCAATCGGGCAAACCCCTATTCACCTTTGCACAGCCGCAGATGCCGGCCCTTACCTTCAGTTACAGCGGCTTGAAGACATCCGTGATGCGCAGCATGCAAGCCCGTGTGAAGGAGGTTCCCGCCAGCTTAACGGACGAACTTTCCGATTGGTGCGCCAGCATTCAGGTAGCCTTGGTGCAGCCCCTGCTTGAAGGGCTCCAAGCTGCCAGCCTTCAAACCGGCATTACACGCATTGCATTGGCGGGAGGCGTGAGCGCTAACTCGCACCTGCGCCAATCGTGCCAAACACTGGCCTCAGAACTCGGCTGGGACCTCTACCTCCCTCCTTTTAGCTACACGACGGACAATGCCGCAATGGTAGGTGCCGCGGGCTACTTTGCCTTTCAACACCAGCGCTACGGTTCTATGAGCAGCGCCGCAAAAGCGAAAATGCATGACTAAGCAAGTCATCGGCCGATTGGAACACGTAGACTTTCCGACCTTGGCGTGGCTAGACGTGGCGTGCCGCGTGGATTCGGGGGCCTACCGCTCCAGTTTGCACTGTGAGGCCCTTCACGTCACAGACGGAGTCCTCCACGTGCAATTTCTGCCCGATGGCCCTTGGACAACGTTTGAAACGTTTGGCCAAGCGACCGTTAAATCCAGCAATGGCAGTGCAGAAGAGCGCTTTTTGGTGGACTTGCCCATGCGAATCTTTGGCACCATTTTTACAGCCTCCTTTACCCTTACCGACCGCACCGTCATGAAGTACCCCGCTTTGCTGGGCCGAACCTTCCTCCGCGAGGGTTTC
>Ga0255780_10001775_pt1 | contig 19962 bp, 12 predicted proteins | sample 071ome_32_FD_179978 | JGI IMG/M metagenome (GOLD analysis project Ga0255780, IMG submission 179978) | Coastal salt marsh microbial communities from the Groves Creek Marsh, Skidaway Island, Georgia - 071405AT metaG (version 2) | ecosystem: Environmental > Aquatic > Marine > Intertidal zone >... | reverse complement strand
CGAAACAGGATCCTTTTGGTCAGCCAATACCCGGTTCGGGCTACAAAGAGCCACCAGGCGTGGTTACTCTCGACAGCGCTCCGACCGGAACTCGCATGGTTGTCGAGCGCATTCCAGAAGATGACGCCGAGCTCGTCGGTTATTTAGAGGAATCGGGAGTTCTGCCAGGGGTCGAGATTACGGTTACCGAGGTAGCCCCTTACCGAGGTATTGTGAGTCTCGGCATTGATGGTCGGAATGCCGTGCTCGGCTACAACGTTTCGAACGAGATACGGTTGCGACCGGTTTAAACGCACTCCTGAGATCTTGAATCGAGTTGGGGATGACGAAAATCTCCACAAAATTGACTCTTCGACAAGTTCAGGATGAGGTTTGATTAAGGATTAGCTCTTAAGACCTAATCCCTCGATGCTGGAACTACGATGTGGATGCCGCACTCTTTGGCATCGGGATCGCCTTCCCACCACCAGCGACCGGCTCGAATATCTTCGCCTGGCTCAACGGCACGGGTGCATGGTGCACAGCCCAGTGATGGGTATCCCTTGTCATGCAGTTCGTTGTACGGAACCTGGTTGTCGTCGACGAACTTGCGAACATCTTCGAACGTCCAGTTCGCAAGAGGATTGATCTTGTAGTTCGAGTGAGCTTCATCCCATTCAACAATGTTGATCGACCCACGGTCCATGCCCTGATCTCTACGTAACCCGGTGACCCATGCCGAAACGCCGCTCAATGCACGCCCGAGTGGTTCGACTTTTCTGATTCCGCAGCAGAACTCACGGTTCGCCTTTCCTTTATAGAAGAGGTTGTTTCCGCGTTCCTTAACCATTTCGGCAACCGAATTCATATCCGGATAGAAAAACTCGATATCGACGCCGTATCGCAGCTTGGTTTGGTCCAATAACGAGTAGGTCTCGGTTGGCAATCGCAAGGTGTCGAGCGTCATGACTCGAGCTTTTTCGTTGACTGTCCAGTAGATGTGGAACAGTGCCTGATCTTCAAGACCAAAACTCGACATTTGTGCCGCATCACTTCCGAAAGTCTTGTCGACCCACTTCATTACCGCTTCGGTTGAAGCGAATTCGAGCCGTTCGTTGATGGACTTCAGTTCTTCTTCAGAAAATATCGGGGCATCAAGTGCCATGCTGTTGTCTCTCAGAAAAATAAAACCCTCGAATCGGTTCAATTCGAGGGCGCTGACAATGCGTTTGTTAGTTCGGCGGGTAGGTCTAATCGCTCTCGATCAAGATCGGGTTCGACACGAACAGTTTTGAAGGTTTTGGAGAGCGAAATTCATGCTGGTTCGAGTATAGCACCGGGGATATTTCCAGCGTTCATCAAATAAGTTCGATTGTTCGATAGACCAAGGCGATGCACGGTCATAGAATTGTCCGACACCATATAGCCGGTGGAACACACGAAAACCGTCTAAAAACGGAGTCACTAATGACATCGACATTGAATCCCGAAACCCTGAGCGGTGAGCGGATTGAAGAACTCCAGCAAATTGCTGGCGACCACATGTTCATGCACGCAGCTCAGATCAATGACTGGCGTGGGAACCTGAAGGTCTATGTCAAAGGTGAGGGTGTTTGGGTTGAGACTGCTGACGGGCAGCGACATCTCGATGCCATGGCAGGTCTCTGGTACAAGTCGGCTGGATACGGTCGAACGGAAATCGCAGACGCGGTTTATGCCCAAATGACGGCAATTGATTCTCCCCCTGCCGGGTCGTCGACAATACCTCAGATCGAACTTGCCGGAAAGGTTGCAGAGCTGTACCCGGATCACGGAGCACGTTCGTTCTTCGTAAGTGGTGGCTCAGAGGCGGTCGAGACTGCTGTGAAGATGGCGAAGAAATATTCGCAACTGAACGGCAAAGGCATGGCTTTCAAGGTAATCAGCCGCAGGTATTCGTACCACGGTGGTACCGCAATGTCGGTAAGTCTTGGCGGGAACCCGGCAGCAGACCCGATGGGTCCACTAATGCCCGGCGCACTTCACGTGACCAACTGGGAGTCGTACAGACTGCCTTACCAAGGCGACCCTGTTGATGTGGCAATCAAGTGCGCCAACGAATTTGAAACAGTTATCAAGCACCAGGGGCCTGAAACCGTCGCAGCAATGATCGCTGAGCCGATTTCGGCGGCATACGGGATTCAGGTTCCACCTGCTGAGTACTGGCAACGACTTCGAGAAATTGCCGACAAATATGAAGTTGTCTTGATCGCAGACGAGGTGATCACAGGGTTCGGTCGAACCGGAGAGTACTTTGCGCCGATGAACTGGGGTGTTCAACCTGATATCACGACCGTGGCTAAAGCAATCACTAGCGGTTACGCACCACTCGGTGCTGCGATTGCCACTAAGAAGATTGCAGACTCGTTTATTGGTGGTCCGAACGAAACGTTCAAGCACCTGATTACTTTTGGTGGTCACCCGATCGCATCAGCTGCAGCACTGGCTAATTTGAAGATTTTCGAGCGAGAAGATTTGGTGGGTAACTCGAAGCGAATGGGAACGTACTTGTACGAACAACTCCAGTCGCTTCGTTCGCACAAATCAGTAGGTGATGTTCGAGGCGGTTTGGGTTTGCTGGCAGCGGTCGAATTGGTTGCCGATCGTGACTCGAAAACTCCATTCCCGGCAGAGGCTGGATTGGCGAAGAAATTACCGAAACTTTTGTTCGACAGAAACATGGTGAGTTTCAGGGCCGGAGACGTAATAACACTGTGCCCGCCGCTCTCTATCAATAAGGACGAAATTGACTTCATTGTGAGCGCCATAGATGGTGCTCTCGACGGGCTCGAAAATGATCTTGGGATTTAGAAATCGTTAACAAGCGTTTACTTATAGCTTTCGATTCCAAAATTTGTTATCGTGCCCGTCACTTCCGCGTTTCAATTTGTGAAACGGGGTAGTTATTTGGCAAATGATCGCGGTTACTTGAACGGGTTTTGCTGTTCATTTGACCGTCGGGGCAACTAGTAAAGGGACCCAGAATGGCAGAATCCACAGATACCGCTGTTGAAGAGCAGAATGCTACTGAGACAACGGCAGTGGACACCGATGGTTTCGGCCAAAGCGCCGTACAAGACGAAATCGTTCTTGACCTGAAAAACCTTCAGACTCACTTCACCACCCGATGGGGAACAGTGAAGGCTGTTGATGGTGTGAACTACCACGTAAGACGTGGTGAGACACTCGGTGTCGTAGGAGAATCCGGATCAGGTAAGTCGGTTACAGCACTTTCACTGATGCGACTTGTACCTTCACCTCCAGGAAACATTGTTGGCGGTGAGGTAATTCTCAATGGTCGAAACATTCTCGACCTCAGCGAACGTGAAATGACTCAGGTCCGTGGTGGTGAGATCTCAATGATCTTGCAGGACCCAATGCAGGCATTGAACCCTGTGTTCACGATTGAGAACCAGGTTGGTGAAGCGATCAAGATTCACCAGGGTCTCAAGGGTCAAGCACTTTTCGACAAAGTCGTTGACTCACTTCGCAAGGTTCGAATTCCTGCCCCGGAATCTCGAGCCAAGGACTACCCACATCAGCTGTCAGGTGGAATGAGACAGCGTGTTGTGGGTGCTATCGGAATTTCATCATCACCTTCCGTGATCATTGCCGACGAGCCGACTACATCGCTCGACGTAACGATTCAGGCTGCATACCTCCGACTGCTTCGACAGATTCAGCAGGAAGAGGGAGTAGGAATCATCTTCATTACCCACGACTTCGGTATCGTGGCGAAGATGTGTGACCGTGTTGCAGTTATGTACGCGGGTCGAATCGTTGAGTTCGCAGACGTACGAACTATTTTCAACGAACCTCTCCACGAGTACACCAAGGCGCTGATCGGATCAGTTCCGAAGCTCGAGGAAAAAACTGGTCGATTGCCGCAGATTGAGGGTCAGCCACCGCTGCTCTACAACCTGCCTGCTGGAGACGCATTTGCTCCACGATCAACCCTGGACTTCAAACCTGAGGATGCGGCACGACGCCCACCCCTGGTAGAGGTCAAGGAAGACCATTGGGTACAGCTTTCACGAAGCTCAGTTGCGGACTACGACAAATACGCACACATGATGCCGCCTGAAGGCGAAGGCGAAGGCGAATAGCCGCCCGTTTAAGCTAGAACCTGAAACTGGAATAGATAAATAACTATGACAACTGAAGCAATACAAATCCCAGATGCACCTGGCATCAAGGCGGACTCGGACCCGATCATTCAGATCCGTAACCTCCGAAAGTGGTACCAGGTTGGTGGTGGATTCCTCGGATTCGGTGACAAGGTCTACCTGAAGGCCGTTGATAACGTCAGCTTCGACATTGAGCGAAACAAGACGTTTGGTCTGGTTGGTGAGTCAGGTTGTGGTAAGACCACTACTCTGAAGCTCCTGCTCGGTCTCGAAACACCTACTAGCGGTCAGATCTTCTACGAAGGTGAAGACGTCTCGACAATGTCGAAGGCAGGACGCACAGAGTTCCGCAAGTCGGTACAGGCTGTGTTCCAGGATCCATGGTCCTCACTGAACCCTCGAATGCGAGTTCGATCCATCGTTGGTGAGCCACTCGAAATTGCCACCACGATGACCAAAGGGCAAATTGCTTCCCGTGTTGGTGATCTCCTCAGTGAAGTTGGTTTGAACCCATACCAGGCAAACCTGTACCCACACGAATTCTCAGGTGGACAGCGACAGCGAATCGGTATTGCCCGAGCACTGGCACTGAACCCTAAGGTAATCGCACTTGACGAGCCTGTATCAGCTCTCGACGTTTCAATTCGTGCTCAGATCATGAACCTGCTGGTTGACCTGCAGGAAGAGCACGGTCTGGCTTACCTTCTTGTTGCTCACAACCTGGCAACAGTTCGATACATGTGCCACGACATGGCAGTCATGTACCTCGGCGTTGTTCAGGAAGCTGGAGAGACTGAGAAGATCTTCAACAACCCGATGCACATTTACACGAATGCTCTAGTTTCGGCAGCACTTCCTTCTCACCCTGACATTCAGCGTGAAGAGTTCCTGCTCCCAGGTGAGGTGGTTTCACCGATCAACCCACCACCAGGTGACGTGTTCATGACTCGAACGCCGCTTGAAGTTGATCCTAACCATAAGTGGGCGAACGAGCGACCACCTCTGGTTGAAATGGAGCCTGGACACTGGGTTGTAGAAACCCCATGGTCACTGGCTGCTGATGCCGGACTCAAGGTTGAGCTCACAGGTCACGCAGGCGTTTAGTTCACTAGAAATAATGAATTCGAATGACCGAGGTTATTACCTCGGTCATTTTGTTTACTGATCTTGTCTCATCATGACGTTCTTCCTGCCACTCAGCATAGGTTTATCGAGTCGTTTCTGGCTTCCACTCAATTCGACCGTAGGCATCGGAGGCTAGTAGGTCCGTCGCAGCTGTTGACTTGAGATCTATAAATTCAGCGGATATGTAGGCTCGTTGGCTGCCAAACGCAACAGAACCGCGGACAACTTGATCGTTGGAACCGCGGTTCTGAACTCAATTCCGTTTGGCTCCCGGGCCTGGATTCGAACCAGGATTGGAGGATTCAAAGTCCTCTGTCCTACCATTAAACGACCCGGGAACGCATAACTTCTAGGATAAGCGAAATGGCGTGAAGTGTAAGTTCATCTGCCGGTCACTTTATTTCATTTCGCTAGATTGATACTTCAAATCGAGTGTGCCGGCTGGCCTAGAGTTTCGATATGAGTCTTGGTTGGTTGCGACGGATCGATCGATAGTCGAACGATTCGCATATCCGGTAATCTCAGCGGCGAAGATGGGGCGTAAGAAGACGTCGCTAGTCTCAAGCGTCGTTAGTAGCGAAGAGCCATAGTCGCCTGCCGACCGTATCATCAATTGGTCGACCAACTTGTATTTCGTGGTTTTATGGGCATATGTACGATAAGGAAACTGTTCGAACACGCTCATCGGTAAAGCAACTACTTTGAGTTCTAGCTCAACCCCATTACTCCAGGTACGTAATCTACGAACCTCGTTCAAAACTGCGGAGGGAACCTTAACCGCAGTCAACGATGTTTCGTTTGATGTAAACCACGCAGAGACGCTCGGAATTGTTGGTGAGAGCGGTTGTGGGAAGAGCGTCACTGCGTTGTCGATCATGGGATTAGTACCCAATCCACCGGGACTTATCGAGCAAGGTGAAGTGCTGTTTGAAGGGCGAGATTTACTTAAGATCAGCGACACTGAAATGCAAGATGTGCGCGGTAACGGAATCGGCATGATATTCCAGGAGCCAATGTCGTCACTGAACCCGGTGCTGTCCATCGGTCGGCAAATAACTGAGCCATTAGAAGTGCATCTCGGAATCGGTGGAAGCAGAGCGCTGGATAGGGCAGCGGAACTCCTGGAAATGGTCGGGATTGGCGATCCTCGCCGCAGATTGTCGGACTATCCACATCAACTAAGCGGCGGACAACGCCAGCGAGTAATGATCGCTATAGCGTTGAGTTGTGAACCCAAACTTCTGATTGCCGATGAAGCGACAACTGCGCTCGACGTGACGATTCAAGCTCAAATTCTTGAGTTGATGAAAAATCTGACGTCCCAGCTTGGTACAGCGTTGATGATCATTACCCACAACCTTGGAATCATTGCGCGATATGCCGACCGTCTCAATGTCATGTACGCAGGAAAAATACGTGAGACGGGGAGTGCCGAAGAGGTTTATCTGAATCCTGCACACCCGTACACGGTGGGCCTCCTGAATTCAGTGCCCAGGCTCGATCAAACAGAATCGGGAAGGCTCGATCCGATCGAAGGTGAGATACCGGACCTGCTCAATCTTCTTTCAGGATGTGCATTTCAACCTCGCTGTCGCTTCGCGACCGATGCGTGTAAGAAATTAGAACCCATGTTGGAAACAGCGGCGTCTGGCCAACGGGTTGCCTGCTTTGAATCTCAAGCAGTGGCAAACGCAGTCGCGAGCGCCCGATCATGACAGTCGAAGCCGTTCGCCCAGATAGTTTTTCGACTAGCGAATCCGATTCCCCGCTTCTGAGTGTAAGGGACCTGTCGGTTCATTTTCCGATCAAGCGAGGTCTGATCGTCCAGCGTGAAGTCGCACGTGTTAGAGCGGTTGACGGCGTTTCGTTCGACATCAGTGCTGGCGAAACTCTCGGTCTCGTTGGTGAAAGCGGATCAGGTAAAACGACAACAGCGAAGGCTGTAATTCAACTCAACAAACCTGCAGGTGGAAGCATCGCGTTTGAGGGGCAAGAGTTGATTGGCTTGTCGAATTCGCAAATGCGACCAGTGCGACGAAAAATGGGCATGGTGTTCCAGGACCCCTATGGCTCGCTGAATCCTCGTATGCGCGCAGGCGATATTGTTGGAGAGCCACTGAAGGTTCACGGGCTTACTGACTCGAAATCTGACCATCAGCAACAAATTGCCTCGCTACTCACAACCGTTGGGCTCAATCCCGCGATGGCAGAGCGGTATCCGAACGAGTTTTCAGGTGGGCAAAGGCAGCGACTGGGAATAGCGCGTGCAATTGCTGCTCGACCAGATTTGCTGATCCTTGACGAAGCTGTCTCGGCGCTCGACGTATCGATTCAAGCCCAAATACTGAACCTGTTGCAAGACCTTCAAGAGAAGTATCGACTCGCCTATTTGTTCATTGCACATGACCTGTCGGTAGTTCGGCATGTCAGCGACCGGATTGCCGTGATGTACCTTGGCAAGATCGTAGAGACTGCTCAAAGCAAAGATTTATACGAGCGTCCGTTACATCCGTACACACAAGCACTGCTTTCAGCGATCCCGACCCCGGACCCGGTATTAGAACGGTCGCGAACAAGAATCATTTTGCGTGGAGACGCCCCTAGTCCGCTATCACCTCCACCTGGCTGTCGATTTCACACGCGTTGCCCGATAGCGACGGAGCGATGTTCAGCTGTCGATCCTGAGTTGCGTTTCACTGAGCCTGACCAGTCGGTCGCTTGCTTGCTGGCCGATGGTTACGAAGTCGCTGAATAAAAAGAGCGACCGAGAAACAGTCGCTCTTTCAGTTTCGTGTGCGAGAGTTTTAGCTGACTTTCATTTTTGACACGGCATTTTCATTCAATTCGATGCCCAGTCCCGGTCGATCGGAGAGGTGCATTACACCTTTCACCGGAATCACGCTGTCGCCGTACAGTTCAGCAACATCATCGAGTGGACCCGAGAATTCGGTTGAGAACTCATGAGGCCGGGTTGCGTTTAGCGTCGATGCATAGGTGTGAAGTGACGCCATTGAGTTAATTCCAGCCTGAGGACTGTGGGGCATCACAGGCTTATTCCAGGTGAGAGCAAGTTCGTAAATTCGCTTTACCTCGGACGGACCGCCTGCACTCAGGATGTCGGGCTGAAGAATGTCTACGTTCCCGAGTTCGATCAGACTGTAGAACCACCAGCGGTATGGGTCTTGCTCTCCGGCTGAGACAGCCACATCCAATGCGTCCGACACCTGTCGTAGCCCTGGGAGATCCCAGTTTGGAAGAGGCTCCTCAAAATGATCTATGCCTAGCTCCTCGAACTTTCGACCTTGCTGAATCGCCGTGCTGACTGAGTAACCGTTATTAGCGTCGAAACCAAGGTATTGACCGTCTGACAGGAACTCCCGCACGAGCTTGAATATTTCGTAATCCTTGGTCGGGTTCGCGTCCTGCCTCCAACCCTTCCAGTCCATCCGTATCTTGAAGGCAGTAAATCCCATGTCGTAGCCAACTTTTACGATGTCGAGCATTTCCTGTGGCGTGAACTTCCAGCCCGATCCGGTACTCCAGTAAAGCTGAATTTCTTTGCGAGTTGCACCACCCATTAGGGTGTAAACCGGCTTTCCGGTTTCCTTACCCATAAGGTCCCATAGTGCAACGTCGATGATTCCGACGACGTTTGCTGGCAAATTGAAGAGTCGATCGTCTTTACCCAGCGCAAGCATCTCCCAGTGACGGTCGATCTGGAGAGGATCCTCTCCGATAAGTGCTGGCTTAATGATGCTTTCCAGATAGGCATCGAAAATGGATCCATTTCGTCCAGGCACAACCTTGTTTGGGCCCGGACCTTCCGCCCAGCCTTCAACTCCAGCGTCCGTTTGGACTCGTACGAGGCTTTTGCCTGTTGTTAAAGGAGTAGCGGTAATGTCCGTGATCTTCATTGGTTTTCTCCGGGCAGCACACCCGTGTTTTGAGGTTTAGAACGCTGGATACTGGTATCGACAGATAAAACAGATCAAACGAATGACCTGTTTTGGCGCTCCGCATACTTTACTGAAACCGGAGTACGAATGGGAGAATTTTTTGCAGACAGACGACCGGCCAATTCCTCGGGTGTTACAGCACTTGGGGACAGGCGACGTTCTCCACATCCGCAAAAAAACGTAGGTCAACCACACTACATTTTTGAAAATCCTGCTTACAATAGAGTACTGGTTTGGGGCCTTAGCTCAGTTGGGAGAGCGCCTGCTTTGCAAGCAGGATGTCGCGGGTTCGAGTCCCGCAGGCTCCACCAAATCGCAAATTCTCGGTTCAACATCGGCGTTTCGACGTCGATGTTTTGTTTTAACCATTTGTCGCACAGCGTTAGGACATTCACTCATGTCGCAGTGCTTCGATGGGGTTCAATGAGGCCGCACGGATTGCCGGATAAATTCCGAAAAACAGACCTACAGCAACCGAAACACCAAGTGCGAGCAACGCGATATGAGTCTCGATTACGGTTTCAATGGTGTCACCCGAAATCACTGCTCCATCGGCAAAGTAAGCCGTTGTCCACCCGGCAAAAATTCCAATCAGACCACCACCGAGTGTCATCAACGTTGCTTCCAATAAAAACTGCAGTAAGATGTCACGCTTTTTCGCCCCGATACTGCGCCGTATTCCGATTTCTCGTGTTCTCTCGGTAACTGAAACGAGCATGATGTTCATAACACCGATACCTCCAACGACCAGAGAGATTCCTGCAATCGAGCCAAGCAATATGACAAACGTAGCTTGAGTACCCTCCAATGTTTCGAGGGTTTCCTTTTGAGAAGTGATGTTGAAGTCGAACTCGTCGCCAGCTGCAAGCTGCTTGGTAATGGTCAATATCGTTGTGATTTGGTTTCGAGCTGATTCGACCGAATTTTCGTCAATCGCAAGAACGTTCATGGACGACACCGATATTGAGTCGGAGGCACCGGTACCTCCGTTAATGCGATAGTGCGCAGTAGTTATCGGAACAAGGACAGAGCTGTCGGGATTGAACCCGGTGCCTTCCTGACTACTCAGGACACCAACGACAGTGAATTCCCTGTCAGCAATTTTCACGATGGTACCAACTGGATTTTTTTGACCAAATAGAGTTTCTGTGAGACTCGAACCCAGTACTGCAACCAGGGTGGAATTTTTTACATCCCCGGCAGAGATGTTTCGTCCAGATGAAATTCGAAGATTCCTTGCCTCGAGGTACTCAGCCGTTACGCCAACGCCTGAAACGAAGATACTTTCACGCCCATTCTTGGCCGTTGCAGAAAATGAATTTTCCGGTGCCACAAGTTTGATATCTGGTCCAAAAATCGGATCGGCCAAGGCGATGGCATCTCCAAGCGTTAGGTCACTAACGCTGCCACCCCCGAAGAAAGCAGCCGCCCGGGCTTGTGCACCAGGTTGAACAGTGAGCAGATTTGAGCCAAGACCGGAAATTCGGTCGGTAACGGAAACTTCGGCTCCTCGACCTATAGCCATCATAGTTATGACCGAAGATACACCGATCACGATTCCCAGTAAGGTCAATCCAGCGCGAAGTTTGTTGGCGGCGACAGACGCAAGTGATGTCGAAAGAAGCAACCCATAACTCATGAATTTGCCTCGAGTAATCGCCTTTTTTCGACTGGTGAATCCTCTACCACCACTCCGTCAAGAAATGAAATAACCCTTTTTGTAGCGGCCGCAACTTCAGGGTCGTGGGTGACGATCACCAGGGTTTTGCCGTCATCTTCGTTCAATGACTGAAGCATGGCGATAATCTCTGCGCTCGACTTAGAGTCCAAATTCCCCGTCGGCTCATCTGCCAGTATCAAATTAGGGTCTTTGACTAGAGCACGAGCTATACCGACCCTTTGCTGTTCGCCACCTGACATTTGGAGCGGACGATGGTCATGTCGATGAGATAGGCCAACCCGATCAAGCGCGTCCCTTGCAGCGGCTTTCCTCTCTTTTCCACTGTAACCACCGGAGTACTTGAGCGGGAGCTCCACATTACTCAGTGCGGTTTCTCTAGGTAGCAAGTTATAGCTCTGAAAAATAAAACCGATATGCCGCGAACGGGTTTCTGCCAATCGGTCGTCGGATAGTCCCGCAACATCCACACCTTCCAGGAAATATGAACCTGAAGTCGGAGTGTCCAGACAGCCCAGAGTGTTCATGAGGGTAGATTTGCCCGATCCCGACGGCCCGGTTATTGCGACCATCTCGCCGCGTTCTATTCGGAGGCTCACACCGTTCAATGCCTGTACGAGCTGTGAGCCGACGCTGAACTGACGTACAACATTGTTTAGTTGAATGACGGGAGTGCTGGCGGTCATCGCCCAACACCACCAGGGATTCTCCCTCCGCCACCGTCGAATCCACCAGGACCACCTCTGATTGCGCCAGAACGTCCGAAGAATTGCTCGAACGGATCAACGGCTTCGTCGGCCACGGTCATCATTACCTGTTGATTTTCGACCAACCCTGATTCGACCACTACCCAGAAGTCGTTGCTTGCCCCCAGTGATACTTCCGTAGTGACTATTCCATCGTCGGTAATAACGTCCATAGTCGGTTGGTTGAAACTGCCTCCCACCGCTTGCAACGGGGCCAACAACGCGTTGTCGATCTGGTTCAGTACTAAAGTGGATGTGGCACTCAAGCCTTCTATTAACGACACATCCTCCGGCAGTGAAACCAGAATTGTGAGTGGGAATTCAACAATTCCCTGCTGGTTTACGCCATCACCGATCTCTTGAATTACACCGCTCAAAAGTTGACCGGGCAGCGCGTCCACAGTGATATCTACGGAATCGCCTACCGCAACTTGCAGTGCATCAATTTCATCAATAGATCCTTCGACCGTGATCACCTGTGGATCAAGCACCGATACAACCGGAGTGTTCCTGGTAACACTGTCACCTACCGAAACGGCGACAGAAGAAACAATACCGTCGAATGGTGCTGACAAAACAGCGGATTCAAGGATGTTGACTGCTGAATCATACTGAGCACTGGCGGTATTTATCGCCGCAGTTGCCAACTTGATTTCTAGTGCATCCAATTTATCGAGTTCTGCAACAGTAGATTCCGCTTCGATTTCTAGTTCGCGTTTCTTGTTCAGATCCGCTACAAGCACGGCAATTTCGATTTCGTTTGTTGAATCGAGAACAGCACTCACAGCATCCTCAACAGCATCCCGTGCAGATTCAACGAGCTTCTGCTGTGCAATGGCATCCATCGCTGCCGAGTCGATTGTCTCAGCCAATAAATCTGATGCTGCATCCCTGGCTTCCCACGCGTCATCGAGTTCCGCACTTGGGCATCGGAACTGATAGTCCGGGGAAGTTTCGTCACATCCGGTTATTACCGGGTATGGGGTCAGGTGAGTCCAGATCCAAACCACTGCTTCGTTCCACGGAGTATCGGGATTGTTCTCGGGACTTTTTTGACTTGAGAGCGATTCTAGAAAAATTTGGTCGATTGCCGTGTCCCATTTCTCAAACAACTGTGCTGGAGACAAAGACAGATCTTCCTCAGGGACATCGATGCCGAACCACCCGATAAGACCTGACTGGTATTCCGAATCGTAGTCTGCAAATGACTGCTGCGCACCTATGATCAGTTCATCATTCAGCTGGCTGCTCTTGTCGGCTTCGGCAATGGCACGTTCTAGTTCATAGTTTGCATCTGCAAGAGCAGCGTTGGCAGCGATTGTCGCGGGGTTTTCGTTGTCACCGTTGACGGTAAATTCTTCCATGGCTTCCGCAGCCTTCAACGACGCTAATCTGGCTTCCGCGAGGTTGGACTCTGCAGTTGCTCGTTCAAGTGATGAAGCTCCAGCAAGAAGTTCGGCGAGAGCTTCACTCGCGTCTTGAACTGAGAGTTCAGCATTGACCAATGCAGCTTCGAGGTTCGCGATCGTTACTGGATCAAGTTCCGCCAGTATTTGACCCTCAGTCACCTCATCACCTTCAGCAACGTGAATTTGACCTACATTTCCAGACGTCTCGAAATTTAAGCTTTCAATTTCAGGAAAAGTAACGGTGCCGGAAGCACTGACTGACTGAATCAGGGTTCCCCGTTGGACAACAACTGGCTGTCGGTTGTCATCGTTCGATTCTCCAGAACCAAAAAGGGCAAACGCAGCGAAATACGCGATGACCAGGATCGTAATCAATCCGATCACGATAAGGCTATAGCGGCGAAAATCACGCCTGCTGTCATCGTTCCCTACGGACACTGATTGGTTGACGTCTGTCATTACTTGCTCCTGCAAGTGATCACTGCACTTGCTTGATCTAATTGCGAAGAGAGTTCAGTCGAGGCAGGGCTTGACCCTAATCGGCGACCCGGTTCCCGACATATAACAAATCGCCAGAGGGTTATTCGACACCGCATTCGATCAGCGCTGCCAGGGCACCTTCAGGAAGGTCTGAAGTATCGTCATTTGTAGTAGCGACCACCACCTGGCCCAGTACAGCGGGCTCAAGCGCGTTCGAGAGACATGAAAGTTGCTGAACCGATAATTCGGAAACCTGTACCGGGGTTGGAGGAGTTCCGGGATTCAACGGATCAGAGGGAGCGATCCCCTCAAAACCGTTTGGGGGCAAACCACGAAATCCTCCAAAATCGGCGCCACATTCTTCTAGGGCAGCAGCGAATTCTTCGTTGCCTCCGGGTATGCCACCGGAGAGCCCACCAGACGGAGCGCCTGCATCGGTTCCGAGTGCTTCAGCTATGCACTCCTGAACTTCAGGATCAGCGAGTGGACCGCCACCAAACGCTCCGAAACCTCTTAACCCGCCAGGATCTGCCGGGTTATCCCGCGTCAGGTCGCCGGATTCAAAACCACATTCGTCAAGGGCAGCCGCAAGTTCCGGGCTTGGTCCAGAGGTTGAGCCCGGTTGAATACGAGGTAGACCGCTGTCACCTGCACCTAGCACACCTGCAATGCAATCTTGAATTTCAGGATCGCGAAACTGTCCACCGGTAAACCCACCACGGAACCTGCTTTCTCCCTGCGTACCTAGGTTCAGTGCATTCGGATCTATACCGCATTCCGTTAACGCGACAACTATTTGTTCCGGCTGGGCACTGCCCAACTGTGCGCGTCGCAAAGCGAATAGGTCTACTTCTTCTCCCAACTTCGAAGAGAGGCATTCGAGATCAGCTTCTTCAATCTGCGTAGCACTTACTGGTGCGCCGTAAGAACTCGCTGAATCTCCGACTGGTGTCGGCGTTTCAGCAACGGTAGATACTGCTGAAGGATCGGACGAAGAATTCCCGCACGCGGCAAATATCATCGTTAATAGCAAGATGGTCGGTACTAAAAGAAATTTCTTCGCCATTAATGATTCAATCGGTCAAGAAAGGCGCGCCGGTCAACTTGAATCGCCTTTGGTTAGCGCCATGTGGTTTTTTTGGATGCACTAGCGTAAATCTCAAATGCCAAGAAATTGTGAAAGTGAATTCCGGATCACAGTAATGGCTGGAAACGACCGCTACAGCAGTCCAGTTTCTTGAAGCAGTTGCCCGACAACGGACTGGTGGTAATCCGATTTATTGTTCCGGTGCCATTAGTTGCGGCAGCTGATCTCGGCGAATTAACTCTTTGGCCAGACACCATGGGTATTACTGCAATTGGTTTGAAAACCTGCTGGTTCCCACGTTTCAAAACAAATAAAAACGGTGGTTTTGAGTTCTACCTATCGTTCCACTAGCTCCACCAAACTTAAATCGAACTGGAGAAGCCCTCGCAGAAATGTGTGGGCTTTTCTGTTAGTTGACCCTAAGGGAACCCAATAGCACCGAATAATTCGCTGATTCGGTCGCCTGTCGTACCTACTGGGAACACCTACCGCCGATATCCATCCGAATGATCTCTGTTAGATGTCAGATTAATTGCCAGAATCGACCCATACCTTAGTCTCTAGGTTAACGGCGGTTATCAAATCGATATTTTCGTGGTCGGGGATTTCCATTTCGTCGATCAGTCCATAGCGACGGGCTCGATTTCGCTGATAGGCGCCGCATATGTGAAATCCGATACAGCCCGGGTTATTTCGGAGCTCTGAAAGCACTTCCGAATACCACTTACCATCGTTTGGTGATATTTCACCTGGTTCGGTGTTTCACTTCATGCCTGCGGAATCGGCGAGCAGCACTGGTTTATCAGTTTTTCTATACCAGTCATCTAGGTGAATGACAGGTTCTTTGAAATCTTGGAAGGACATTATGTCAATCTACGGAAGTGCAGAGTTCACGATTTCCATCGGGATCGATTCAGTTGCCTCGTACCTGTCGCCGAGGATCAAGTGATGCGTGTCGTATCGTCTAATAGCATCGTGTGTGGTTTTGTAGTAGCGGTGTGCGAGACCGGATAATGCTTTGCGACCAGTCTCAGAGTTCAGTTTCTCGGGATCAAATATCGGGCCTCGCCACGCGTTGACCGGTCGTGTGTGAACCCAGGTTGGGCAGTCGCTATGGAAGTAACCTATCAGGTTCGGATCTTCGGAAAGCTCTGCGACATGAGCGCGTGCGACATAGTCGCACCAATCTTCCCATTCCGGACTTAAGAAATCGTAGTGCCCTGAGAACTAGTCCCACTGGTGCGATTCGGTGATTGGCAGCAGGTGGCAGTAAGGCATATCTAAAGTCTTGTAATCTTCCGCTGAAAAACCCGATGAATGCGGGTAGTTTTTGATTGTGACTTCTTGAGTCCAGCCGACCGAGTTAAATCCCCATTTCTCGAGATTTGGGACCACTGATTCTTTAATCCACGTCTGTGTGCTACTGCGGTACTTATTACGCCATATGTCGATATTTTCGGTATAGTGCATCGTAGTAGGGTCGATGTGATTCACTCCCAAATTGAAGAAGCGATCTCCCTCAGGCGTAATCAGCCACCAGCGACCGTCCCGCCGGTCGAGCGTGAAATATCCGTCAGAGTCGATTTGGGTGGTTCTCAAATACTTATCTCTTTTTCTGTCAGGTCGATCATCGCCGGAGAACACGAGGCCGTCTTTTAAACTTCATTTATAGCCGCTGGAACAAGGCAATAATTGTTCGCGTATACTTCGCACGTTTTTACCATCCCATGCATTCACCGAAAACTATGAAAAACTTGTTTAAGATTTCTGCTATCTGTTTGATGGTCGTCTTGTTAATTCACTTAGAAGACTCATCAAATAACTCACAAGTCGTTCAGGCTGATCATAGTTACAGCCAGCTTGAATTTAGTGTCAACATCCAATCAGTCAGTGAAACAGGTGGTTGTATAGATGATTGGACGTTTGGATGTGGGGATGCAGACTTTTATCCGGAAGTTAGTTTGAATGCAGGAGCTAATGTCACTTACAGCTATGTAGATGATGACAACTCCATTTCTCCTAACTGGTATTTCCCGAAGGCAGGCAGTGCTAACCATCCAGCGCTGATGCAAAAACGCGCAGATTTCGTCATTAAGTTATGGGATCGTGACGGTGGTTTGCGAGGTGATGACGATCCAATAGATATCAAACCAAACGATGGGAGATCCCTGATTGGGCACGTGGAATGGAATTTTGATGAGGCAAACCCAGCCGATACTTTTACATGGGCCAAATTAGTCGTAGATGGAGCCGGTGATGGGGGTGCTGATTTTGAAACTCTCTTCGAGCCAAATCCACCCCATGGGTTTGTCATTGAAGACATTCAGTTTTCCGGGAACTCAGGAGACCGCGCTAGGGTAACTCTGGATTTTATGCTGGAAGTGTCTGGTGGTATACCTGTCGATGAGCCTGGTGGGAAAGTAAGGCCATTAGGAATACATACGCCTATCCACCCTAGCCCGACTGATGATTTAACAATAACCGCAGGACTTGTCGACGAATATGGAGACGCAGTCACCTTTGACACCTTGGAAATATGGATAGATGAAGATGGTCTGGAAATCACTAAGGATGATCGATCGATTCTCCAAGGGAGTCCAGGGGGGACCTGCTGGATAAGCGGATCTTCTTCTGGTTCAACATGTAGTGAGACTGTAGATTTATCAGGTATCCCTGAAGCTCCAGGCTTGGGGCCCGACGTTCAAAGAACTTTTTCGTACGGTATTTATGCTGAGAACGTAGCGACTCATGGAGCTAAGCTTTGGTCTGGGTGGCGGACACTGACAGTTGGTAACCGGACCGGGGCTAATTACATCGGATTCTCACTGGGCCGAGGGAACCCTAGGAACGCTGTGGATCTGCTATTCACTCCACACGCTGAAGACTATGGGGCCACAGGCTGTTCGAATGAACCTGTTGATTCTGAACTACTCAACCCTGCAGTTTATGACGCCGATAATGATGGTTTGATGTTCCCAATCCCTAGTATGCCAGTCTGTGCAACTCCTGTTTCTCAAACGCTCTTCACTGACGGAATAGAAGATATCTGGACTAATGCTTTTGTTACATCAGTGGATTGGGAGAATGACATTAATGGTTCTGTAGACACACCTCCGCATCTAGATGTGATTACTCTGTATCAGGATCGATTTAATTATTGGTACACAACTGAGCCAGGAATCGGTACTGGATTCAGTGACGGCGATTGTGGTGTTGTGATCCCCAAGACGATACAAAACGGTATTGTTCTGCCTGTGGCTTCTTTTGTAGACACTACATTTATGTTGCATACCACTCCTTGGAGAGATTGTGCTCCTGGGGGAGGCAAACGCGTAACAATAGAGCAGGCTGAGTATCCCACAGCACTACATGAGATGGGACATCGTCCGTTTGGTGCTGCTGATATTTACTGTTGTGATGGAGGCTATTTTCAGCTCGGCGCATACCCTAATCTTTACGCTGAGCAAGAAGAATTTGATCTGTGGTATCCAGGTCAGTCTTATGTAGAAGGGGTTGACCAAGATTACGATTGGGGAGACTCAGTTCCAGGATGCGAGGACGAGCCGTTACTAGGGTCATCTGGAATGCCTGTTCCTGACGCAAACAATGATCCCTGCCCAAGCTTCGAAGATGAACATTTTGGTAGTAGTGATTGGTTTAGGCCTGAACCGGAAGAGAGTTTGATGGGAAACCAGTGGTCGTCCGTGGTCTTAGCGGATGGTAGAACAGTTTACGTTCAGGCAGGGCCTAGCACTTTCCACAGAATCCAATGGTATATAGGAAACTGCGATGGGGGCGGATGCTAATGTCTATTCAATTCAGCGCATTGGCAAAGCTTTATCGCTTGCGCTTGTTTATTCTGGTGCTTTCGTTGCTCTTTGCGACCAATGCTTCTTCATTAAATGTGGTCTTGGCAGATGGTGAAGATCCGCATCCGGCTGTAACTGATAACGTCCCTCAAGTCGACCTGTCCGATACTGAATTACTCCTCAACCTGACAATTTCGGCTGAGCCAACAGGGGAGTTGACTCTCGAAACCCACCATTTTCGTGAGGATGTCTTAAGTTCTCCTATAGCCGTTCCGTGGTTTTGGGCGGCTCGGATAATTACGTTCGATAATCGCTGTTCAAGATTGAGCCCTCTGGAAGATCCCACGATAGCCCGTTTTGAGGATCCGGAGGATTCCCGTGAACATTGGGGTTCTAGTACGACGGCTACCAAACTCCGAGTAGAGTTACCTGTCGAACCTGGGATGCATGAAATAGAAATTCTCAACTCAGATTACGAAGTTGTTGCTAAATACGATGCAGCCGCACTTCTTGATACCTATTGCGAGGGTGATCCGGATAATTCCCTCTGCAAACTTCGAAAATCTTTATTGATCCTTTTGGATGACGATGACGGCATGGAAGATTTTTCTGTGGCTATATCAGACTCATTCGAAGACTTAGAGCATTTACAGCAGGTGAGTAACCGAGAGGGCTATAAATTGCTTTCAGCTGATGAAACACCTCTGTATCTCGTCGATTTAGCAAAAACATCGTTCCCTTGGGAACAAGCTCACAGCGCCACAAATCCGTTCGCGCACCCATCTGGTAAGGGTGTTTATAACGGCTATAAAGGATTGCGTTCAGGTGATATCGACCAATCTGAAGGTTCTTTGATGATTCTTCTTGAGGAACCAGCCAGAGGTGTCGGAATGAAACTCGGATTTATGACTCCTAGTCAAGTCATGAAGCAAGATGACTATGCTCACGATTTGTCGAGTGTTCTTTCGGATTACGAAGAAGACGTTCCGATTGAGACGCTAGAAAAGGTTTCAACTAAGTTAATCGGCAAGAATGCCCCTGTATTAGCTACGTTTGTCGTTTATGACTCTGATGGAAAAAAGATTAACTCCGAAAAAAAATCTATAGTTCCTGTACCTGGTCTCCATACGTTTGTCGGGCTTGTTACTCCAAACAACAACATCTCTTACGTCGAGATTAAGTATTCTGCCGCTGAAAAACCTGAGCAGGCATCTGCTGAGTTTGTAACAGATATTTTGGTATTCGCTAAAGATGCCGAGAAACTCGTCCCAAGACCTTCTAAAATCAATGAAATACCGTGTGAAAGCCCCATACTTTTTCATACCGGTACGATCACAGATTTTAAACCACTCCCGGAGCTGGATCGATTGGTATTGCCGGAACCGGATGAACCTGCTTCAGGGAGGGAGAGCGACCCCACCTTGACGCCTACCGCTCCGCGTCCAGATTTATCGGTGCCCGGACGCGGATCAGGTTCAGGAAGTAACCCGCTGTCTGGTTCTCGCGGGTCTGAAGAACCAGTCATCG
>Ga0255780_10001773_pt1 | contig 19964 bp, 17 predicted proteins | sample 071ome_32_FD_179978 | JGI IMG/M metagenome (GOLD analysis project Ga0255780, IMG submission 179978) | Coastal salt marsh microbial communities from the Groves Creek Marsh, Skidaway Island, Georgia - 071405AT metaG (version 2) | ecosystem: Environmental > Aquatic > Marine > Intertidal zone >... | reverse complement strand
AGTTGAGGGTCCAAATGCGGCTCGATGTGTGTCTTATGATGCTGCTTGACCAGGGAGACGATTTCCGAGGCCGCCCCGGCGCATGCTAGGAGCCGACCCAGCGTCTCGTCGATGACCCGCTCGATCCCAGCGCTCGTCGCCGACGACGTCCAGATCACTGAGTTTGTCTGCAGGCTCCTCAAGGATTGCTCGGCAATTTCTGTCATCTGTCGCTCTACATACGTCCCGACAAAGTCCAGGAGCGAGCTGTCGCCGGCTGTGTCGGGAGTGACGTCGCAGAAGAGGCTATGGATCAACCCCCGACGCTTCACGATCGCGGGCGGCAGCTGGACGGCTCGAGAGATGCTCTCTTCGTTCATGGAGATCAAGTCGAGTACGACCTCCGTTGACAGGATGGTACGTGACGCGCTGGACGCGCTGGACGGGCCGGTTGCAGAGAGCGATCGGCCGATGCGGGTGTGCCAGGAACGCTCAATCTCCTCGTACAAGTTGATCGTGGGACCCCTGGCGAACGAGAGAACGAGAGGACGAAAAGAGTGAGCGGGTCAGTCGGGCGAGCGCGTCGGGCGAGGTCAATACCCACATCGCCGTCTCGACTATGGTCTCCACCTCCGCGTCGGAAGAGCGCTGGACGAACTTTCCGAGCGTTGCTTCCGCGAGGTTTGCTACTCTCTGGCCGGTGTCCGCGATGAAAATTGCGTTGTCTCGATCAGACTTGGCGTCGGCCGAGTGCCGAGCGCCGAGTCGTCGCGCGAAACGACGGGCCAGGTCATCCGCGAGCGTCTCCTGGAACACTCTCGTGACGAGCATCTCGGCGATGTGCGGCGCATCTTCGACCCCGAAAACCTGCTCGATCACCGCCACTTCAGCCCGCAGATACTCCTCGATGCGCGCGCACACGTCGCCGACGCCGCCGGCACCAGGCCGTCCGATGATCTCTTCGGGTTTCACGAAGATCTCAGCCTGGGACACGAAGCGGCCGCCGAGGACGTCGACCGCGTGCAGGCGACTCATGATCGACTTGTAGTACGCCATGGCCGTCACATCGCGTGCTGCGACAGCCGCATCGAAGAACCCGACAATGCGGTTGTCGATCATGTTGAGATACAGAACGAGCAGCTGGTGGGCGTTGTGTATGGTGTTGGGACTGGGAGCCCCGGCCGCCGGGCCACTGTCGTTGTCGTCGCATACAGACTCGACGCATCGCAAGACTGCACGGACGACGTGAGCTGCTTCGCCGAGCATCGCGTCGTCGTGGAATTTCTCGGGAAGAGACGACACATCCATGGTCTGGGAAAACAGCACGAGGTTCTCGAGCACGAGCGCGACCTCCCGCTTGGCGTCCGCGTCCGACCGCAGGTGCTCGAAAGGCGCACCGGATCGCCTGGAGAACTCGATCAACTCATCAGCCGCCTGCTCGAGCGTCGACAGCGAGGCGGCGTACGCCTTGAGGCTCCGCTCGCTGGCCGAGAGCCGCTGGTGTGCTGCCTGCGCATCGGTCGCTCTTGCCACCTCGAGCGCCAGCGCTTGGTCTGTGAAGTCTCGCTCGATCAGTCGCAGGCCTTCGAGGACTTCCCGCAGATGGGAACTGTTCAGATCGGGTCTATCCAAGGCTTTCAGCGCCTCGCGCGAAGAGGACAGAGGAGGAGGAGCCATTTCACGGAAACATCGGGTGGTTCAACTGAAAATTCAAATCGCCGTGATCACGCGGCAGCTCATGAGCTGCCGCGACAGCCAGCGTAGATTCTCGAGCACGTTCCGCAAGGCGGTCGTCCACGTGACGTCCCTGCTGAGCCCCCGGCGGATCGACACGCCGCCGATCCGCTCCCCTGTGATCTCGTGCGGCATCGTCGACGACGCCGTGCCCGATGCCGAACCTTGCGCCAGCCGCCCGGCGACGTCCAAGCACTGGAGAAAGAGCACCAGCGCCCTGTCGTATCCCGGACAAAAAATCTTCGACACGGGACCGACCAGCTCGTATGTCGTCCCGTCGACCGTCACATTCGACCAGCTCCCCCGAGCCGCCCACTCCACCGCTACACCCTTTTCGATGACCCAGCATTTGGCAAATCTGGGCACCAGCGGCGCCAGTACCTCGACGCGCAGCCGCTCGAGCAACAAGACGGCGACCCCCCACGCGCAGTTGATCTCCTGCCAGTCCACCGGATCGGTCGACAGCGTTCCGAGCCGGAAACCGTTGATCGTGCCGATCGTCGAAGCCGCGGCGCCGATCTTGAAATAGCCCAAGCCACCCGAGCTGGCATCCAAGTACCTCTCAGCTCGCTCCATCTTCCTCTGGAGGGTGTCGCGCTTGTCAGCGACGCTAAGGAGGTGGAAGTGAAGCGCGTTGTGCGCCATGAAGTACTCGTCCTCGACCGCCTGCAACTCGCTCAGGGCGCGCAGTTGTTTCGATCCGAGGGCAATACGGTCCCGTTGCGACGTGGCGACGCCGCTTCCTTCACTTTTACCTCTACTTCTACTTCTACCTCTACCTCCCCGCCGATGTTGGTCGACCGGGTCGACCGGGTCGTCGTCGTGGCTGCTGCTCGAGCCGGCGGCGGTGACCTCCTGGATGCGACACTCCAGCAGGCGCGTGACTTCCTCGAAGCACTCGCTGCAGAGGGGCTCTGCCACGGCGGCCTGCGACGACGAGGTCTCGCGCCGCTCGTCGTCGTCGTCGTCGTCGTCACCATCGACCTCCAAGTACACGAGCCGGCACCAGCTGCACACTGTCCCTTCGCTTCTCCCTTCCGCTTCCATCCTCCTACGCCACGATTGGAGTGGAGTCCAGTCGAGTCGAGTGGAGCGAGCGAACCGCACGTCGCCAGGCACCACGACTGAAGCAGTTCAGAACCGAAACCTTTTTTCAAAATGTCGGACTCGACGCGGCTTGAAATCCTGGCCCAGCTGTCGTTCGAGCAGTATTTGAAGCACTTGGAACAGGATGCGACCGTCGATCCGGCCAACAGGTCGAGTCCCACCTTCCACAGCAACGTTCGGAATCTCGAAGAACGCTTCTTCGAGTTATTGCGGTCGAGGGGGCAGTTTGGAGCCTACGAGAGCAGGGTGCGGGCACTGTGCGATCGTCTACTTCCGATCAAAGCGTCGGGCGGGGCCGACGAAGCGGTCAAACTGCTGGGACAGTACGCCAGTCTGACGCCGACGACGACCGCGCTGCCCGCCACGACCAGGACTGGGACGACCAGGACGGCGACCGCGACAGCAGACCCGGGTGCTCCGCCCCGGTCGGGGCGGACAACTCGGGAGAGGCAGTTCAAACCGATCAGCGTGTCGGCGGCGACGACGGCCCAGCTCGAAAAGCAGGGGCAGCAGCAAGAGGCTCTGACCGACGAGCTGGCAGAGCTCTCGAGCGGTTTGAAGGACTCGGTGAAGCATCTCTCGACGGCGGTCGGACAGCGGAACGCGGCGATCGACCAGGCGCAGGTTGGGTTGGAGGAAAGCGTCGACAAGACCAAGTCGCGCGTGGCGGCGATCGAAAAGACGAGGAAGTCCATTCGGTTGAACTCGTGCCTGTCCATCCTGGTGCTGCTCGCGGTGATGGGCGGGTTTGCGGCCATGGTGGTGTTTATCCGCGTCACTCGTTTCGTGGGTTACAAGAGCTCGCACAAGAACGGCGACAAGAGCGAGCTCTGAGTGGCCGGATCGCTGACGAGGAGAGGAGAGGAAAGGAACCTACTTGCAAGTCGATTCTGTTATTCGCCTATTCTAAGTCCTTGTTGCCGCTGCCGTCGTCCAGATGCGCCATCTTGCTGCTGTTGATGTAGCTCCGCAGCACGTACTCGTTCTCCGCATGCCGATCGGCGAGCGTCCCCAGTTTCAGCTGGTATAACCGTCCCTCGAATCGCGGTCCCTTCTCGACGAGGTCGATTCCCTTGACTCCCTCGCCAGTCTTGCTGTACGCGTGGTGTCGAAACGAGATGTAGTCGTCCTTGGCCATGTTTGCGAATGTCACGACCCGGCCCTTCTTTTCGGTGTCGTCCTGTTTGGTCGGCGGCGGGAACAGGTGGCGCAGAACAGTCTTGAGCCTGTCCCCTAATTTCCCGTGAAAACCGTCAAAGACGAGGTGCGGATACGCCCCGCTCACCGTCCCGACTTCCCGCTTGTCGCCGATGTCGTGCCTCAGCACGACGTTGGAGAGCCCAAAGTACGCAGTCGGACCAAAGGGAAGATGACACACGACCATCCCATCCGGTTCGCCGCGATGCTCGTGCACGACCACGATATCAGTGAACTCGTGCGACCGCGCCGACTCGATCAGGTCCTTGACGACGAGACCTCCCCGGTTCAAACGCTGCGAGTTCGGAAAGATGAGCTTGAGCTCTTTCGCAAACTGTCCGAGGCGCGACGAAGGATCACGACTGGTCGTGATGAGCACGCGCGGCGGGATGGACGCGGCCGACGCGTACTCGTCGTCGATCGACGGCTTGAGCGCAGACGCAGTCTTGTCGTCCTCGAGCGCAATCTCGTGCCGGAGCTTTGCCTCCTCCGCCCGCAGTTCCGTCGGGAGCGGCTTTCCCTCTTCTAATGCTTTTCTGATCTTCCGTTTCTTCTCATAGTCCTCGGATGCTTGGCCTGGAGAGAGACGAGGGGGGGGTGAGCGTCGAGGAGAGGAGAGCGGCGAGCGGCGTTGCGAGAGCACGCGCTCCGTCAGACCATCACCATCATCATCGCCATCGCCGTACCTTCCAGGCTCTTCCTATATAGATACTCCTTCCGCAGCCTCTGCTGGCGTCTCAACAGGCCAGACGAGGACATCGTGCCTGGCTGTGTCTGTGGGTCCGCACTGGATGCAGCAGCTTTCCTTTCCCACCGTCCGTGTACACGACAGCACCAGCGTCGCCTCTCTCTCGTCTCCTACACGTATCTATACACACACTCGACGTGTTCAGGCCGGCGCTGAAAGCATAACACGACAAATTTGACCAGTATCTTTGTGGGAACGGGCCACATATGCATGCACAAAAACGTACCGAAAACGGAGCCAGACAGACAGATTCAGCCATGGAGACGACGACGACGACGACAGGTTCTTCTTCTAGACCTGGGAATGCCTCTGTATGCTCCTCGTCCTCGACCTCGTCCTCCGGCGGTCGAGAGGAAGACCTGTCCGATTGGGTGCTGGACTCGGACAACGAAGAGCTCACCGGCTTTATTCCCTTGCTCTCGGTTTCGCCGCATACGACAACGTACGGCACCGTCGAAGAGGCGGTCAAGGTGGACAGGGAGGCGCATGGGTTCGATCTGTTGGAATACGTGGCGCAGGCGGGGCTCGGTGGGTGTCTGAACGCTCGCCGGACGACAGCTCTGTCTCGGAGCTCGCTGTCTCACGCTCACTCGCGCTATTCGCCGTGCACCCTGTCGCTCGTTGTCCAGGTTTCTACGACGTTGTGCAGCTCGTGAACTACGTGCGGACGCGTGTGTCCGAGGTGGGTGCCTCGGGCGTGGACGCGGTCGTGGCGGGTTTGCTGGAGGACGGCAGCACGAGCGGCTCGCTGCCCCCGTGGCGGGACGAGCGGTATCTCGTGCCCGTTCTAGAGTCTGACGGATTCTTGGCGTACGACTGGGGATGGGGCGACGACGACGACGGCGACGGCGGCGGCGACAGTCCCCGTCCCGGTTGTGGAGCGTCGGAGGGACGGACGACGGAGGAGGAGCTGCGGGAGGTGATGGGTGGGCTGGACCTAAACGACCCGGCGATCGTGGAAATGTTGGTGAGCGTCGGCGCGAGTCGAGACGTCTCTGGTTGTCGCGATACGGCCGTCGACGGGAGCGGTCGGCGTGCGGGTGCCGCCAGCGATGAGAACGATCTGAAGGACATGAATGACAAGAACGACAAGAACGAGAAGAACGACATTGACGCATGCTACTTTGCGTCCTACTCGACGTTCGACATCCACAAGGAGATGCTCCAAGATCGCGTTCGGACTCTGGCGTACCAGACCGCACTGGAAAAGAACCCGGCGCTCGTGTCCGGCTCGTCAGTCTTGGACGTGGGGTGCGGGACGGGGGTCCTGTCGATGTTCGCCGCGAGGGGCGGGGCGGCGAGGGTGGTTGGGATCGACGGGAGTGCAGTGATCGCAGCGGTGGCCAAAGATCTGTGTGCTCGGAACGGGTTTTCGGGGACCGTTCGGGTGGTTTCGTCCAGGGTCGAAGCGCTGTGCGACGAGGTGGAAGACGTGGCTCCGGGGGCCTTGGAGGCCTTGGAGGCCTTGGAGGGAACTCTGGGAGGTCCTGCCGAATTCGACGTGTTGGTGAGCGAGTGGATGGGATATTCGCTGCTGTTCGAGTCGATGCTGGATTCGGTGCTCCTTGCGAGAGATCGGTTTTTGAAGCCGGGGGGCGCCGTGTTGCCCGACATTGCCAATTTGTACGTTGCGCTGGGTGCTGCCGGAGCGGAGGGCCTGAGATTCTGGGACGACGTGTACGGGCTCGACATGGGGGCTGTGGGCGGGGCGCTGCGGGAGCAAGGCATGCGAGCGACGATCATCCGGGTGGTCGACGAGGCCGATATGCTGTCGCCCGGGGTGAAGTTCCACTCGCTGGACTTGGCCAGGATGGCGCGGGACGAGCAGGACTTTAGCAGCGCAGAGTTCTGCGTGATGACAAAGGCAGGAGCAGAAACTGCAGCAGCAGAAGCAGCCACGGCGACGTGCTTCGTGCTGTGGTTCGACACGGAGTTCTCGTCCAGGTTTTGTACCGAGATGCCGGCGGTGTTGGGCACCGGACCGAACGAGACGGCCACGCACTGGGCACAGACGGTGCTGCCGCTGAAGGAGACGATCGACTTGAAAGGGTGTCAGGGCGTCAAGGGTCGCATCAGCATGTCGCGGCAGAAGGTGCACAGGACGCTCGACATCAGCGTCGAGTACCGGGTGGTGACGGGCGGAGGGGAGGGCCCGACGGTGACCCAGCTGTTTTCGATCGGCGTGAAAGAGTAAATAGCAATTCTTACAGGTAATGAAATAGTTTCTTGTCGCAAAATTTCGGGCGAGTCTATCGACTCGTCGGTCGCCCATGGCACCGGCGACGACGCCCTATGACCCCATGCCCATCCCAACATCGTCCTCTTCCATATCCCCCTCGTCGTCCTCGAGTGCGAGTCTCACATACTCGTCCTTGGCAAACCTGAAGAACGAACGAAGCGCGTGGCGTGTGGCGCGAGTGAGTGAGTGAGTAGATGAGTAAACACCGTCGGTCGGTCGATCGATCCATCAACCGTTCCGCACGTACCGTTCCCATTCGCTCCCGACAAACTCGCGTTCCGCTTTGATCGTGAACGGGTCCCGCATCTCAAAGCTGATGAACTTCGTCAGATTGAAGAGCGTGTTGAACAGTGTACCCGAGAGGGCCCGGCTCTTCTTGAGGTCACGCATCGTGAAGAAGTACGAGTCTGCCGGCTGCACCATGTCGTGCATCTGGGCCATGACGTCGTCGAACGCCACCGTCTCTTGGGAAAGACACTCCATCCTGCTCAGCTGCTCCTCGTAGAACCACAGCAGCTCGTCCTGCGTCAGCCGCTCGTCCTGGCTCAGGTCGATCGCCCGGAACCAGTAGTTGATGGCCGAGTCTGACGTCTTGTCCTCCTCGGACAGGATGAACCACACAAAGTCCTCATACCCCATCTTATTCGGCACGCCACTGGCCAGAGGCCGCGCCGCCCCCTCGAACAGCCTGTCCGCGATCCTGTACGTCAGCGCGTGGTTCCCGTACCGCAGAAAGTCCTCTCGACTCAGCAGAAAATCGTGGTCCGTATCCAGGTCCCAAAACTTGCAGTAGATGACGTAGAAATGCTCGTACGAGAAAAACCTCGTACAAACATTCACGTCCTCTTCCGTCTCCACGCTCAGAATCGCCTCCAACAGTTTGCCCCGCTTGACGTCCCGCAGCGACAGCCGCTTCGCCCCCGTCGGATTCAGCAGATAGAAGATCCGATAGATCACCGTCTCCGCATACCGATCCTGAAACTCGGACGCCCCCTTCAGAAACACCAGCCCCGGGTGACTCACGATGATGCCCAGGATCACCGGCCGCAGGTCCTCGTGCGTGATCCACGTCGCCCCCTCCTCCTTCAGCACCTCGAAGAACCGCTTCTCCCGACTACTCCGCGCAAAGTCCGTCCGCCGCAACCAGTCCAACAGCTTCCCCACCGGAATCACGTTATCACTCAGCGAAGCCAGCTTGCGATGCAGCGCAAACCCGAGGCTCACCGGCAACCCAAACAGCTCCCGCAGCAACGTCTTCAGCGCCACCAGCGGCAACCCCTCCCCAAACGGCCTCAAAAACTCCATGATACGCCCATTCACCCGCTCCTCCGCGAACTGCAACGCATCCTTCGTATACAAGTAAAACCGGGGAATCTGGGCAGCGGAGGCGTTTTCATTCGTGATCTCCATGGCATCCCCGCCCACCCCATGCACCTCCCCAGCACACACCCGCTCCCGCTCCCCCCCACTCAGACTCTGCTCCGCCTGCATCGCCTTATTCCACTGCATATCATGCATCCGAGACGGGCCCTTGCGCGGCGAGATGGGCGGATGGTGGTGGTGCGGGTTATGGCTCGAGCCCCCCGACCGCGCGCTGACGGCCCCTTCGACACTCCCATGCTTTGCCTGCTCAAGCAGCTGACACACCAGCTCCTGCGATTCCTTCAGACTGAACCACCGAAGGAACAGCGAGTCGAGCTTCAGTTTCGAGCATGAGTATGTCGGCGATGTCGTCGCCATGGTCGTCGGAACGGATGGATGGGTACCTGTGTAGGAATGTAGTGACGTGACGTGTCGAATGCGTGAGTGAGCGAGTGAGCGAGCGAGCGAGCGATGGGGCAGAGAGAAGCGAGTGTGGGATTTCCCGGCATGATTAGCAACGGCATTCGGACGCACAAAATCAGCTGTCTGGGCAGTACGAAGCGTATGTCGAGTTTCAGGTCATTGTCAGTGGTGATGAAATAGCAATGGAGGAAAAGGAAAAAAAGTTGGGGAAGCGCCGACTCATTCTCCGGAACTGAGCTTTCCTCTGACGGGAAGGGAAGGGAAGGGAAGGGGAAGCCTCGCGTCGGCGGGGTCGGTGTCGAGACCGCCATACGAATACGCACCACGCGTGACGTCTCCGCCTTCCCTTCGCCCCCGGATCGTGGTCTACCTCAATCCGGGGTGCTCGATCCCAACGTCGTGCCCGCTGCCTGATGGATCGTGGCGCGACGAGGGGACGACGTCTCTCGCGGCTCGAGGTCGGCGTGAGCGTGGGGATGAATAACAACGGGGAGCTCAGCGACCCGTTGTTCACCCCAGAAGAAGAATGAACTGGCCCGGATCGCTCCGGAGAGAGCTCGCCCTCAGCCTGAGGGCGGTATCCTCCGAGAACGAGGCGGATCCGACCCTACCTCCCGTCTTCGCCTCGTGCACCCGGACGTCTGCGTCAGTATTTTATTCATCTATGTACTCGTGTACCCGAGCGACCTGCTCGTGTTTCCCTCTCGACTAGATAGAGGGGCGTCCGATTCGATTCGAGTTTTCCAGTTTTTCGATCCAGGTGGACAACTCGCCCCGGCCGCACCGAGCTTCCACCGGTTGTGTGTCTTCGAGACGGCAGGATGGAGCGGGTACGTTGTGTGTCGTACTTCTTGTCGTCTGCTCAACCACGTGGCGTTTCGTTTCGTCGGGCTCACGCTCGCTCACTCGCTCGATCATCACGCAAAACCTCAGTACGCACGAGAGGAGAAGGTGGGGGAGGGGACCTATGGGGTGGTCTATAAGGTGGGTATTGACTTCGAACAACGAACGAACCAACCTGCGGCCGCGCGCCCAGGCGCTCTCTCACTCTCTCACCCCCTCGCGCTATGCGCTTCGTTCGTTTGTTCACCACCAGGGTCGGGACAAGGTAACAGGCAAGGTGCTGGCGTTGAAGCAGATACGGTTAGAGCAGGACGAAGAGGGGATTCCGTCGACGGCGATCAGGGAGATTTCCTTGTTGCGGGACTTGCGGCATCAGAATGTGGGTATCGAACTCGGCTGGTACGCGCTCACGCACCCAAACGCTCACTCGGGGTCGTTCGTTCGTTCGTTTGCTTGATCGCAGGTGGTGGCGCTATTGGACGTTGTGCACGAGGACGGGAAGCTGCATCTGATTTTTGAGTACTTGGACAGTGACCTGAAGAAGCATATGGAAGCGAGCCCGGGGCACTACCCGCCCTTGATGCTGAAGAAGTATCTGTGGCAGATGCTGTCGGGGATCAACCATTGTCACTCGCATCGGATCTTGCATCGGGACCTGAAGCCGCAGAACCTGTTGATCGGGCAGGCGGAGGAGGCTGCGAGGATGGAAGGTGACGGGCAGAAGGCAGATGCCATCCACCCGACGCACGTGCTCAAGCTGGCGGACTTTGGGTTGGCGAGGGCGTTCGGGATTCCGGTGCGTCAGTACACGCGTGAGGTGATTACGCTGTGGTATCGGGCGCCGGAGATTCTGTTGGGGTGCAAGCAGTACTCGACGCCTGTCGATATCTGGTCGATCGGGTGTATCTTCAGCGAGATGGCGATGCTCAAGCCGCTCTTTCCCGGGGATTCGGAGATTGATCAGTTGTTCAAGATCTTTCAGGTGTTGGGGACGCCGAATGAGGAGACCTGGCGTGGGGTGCGGGAGCTGCCGGAGTACAAGGTGGGTATTGACCTAAACCGACGCTCGCTCTTCGCACGCCCTGACTCTCTCACTCGCGCTACGCGCTTTGCTCGTTCGCCAGGACGTGTTTCCTCAGTGGCGGCCGAGGGATCTGAAAGAGGTGTCGCCGATGCTGGACGACGACGGGATCGATCTATTGCGTCGGATGTTGGTCTACGATCCGACGCAGAGAATCTCGGCAAAGGCGGCGTTGCAGCATCGCTATTTCCACGATCTCTCTCTTGACGAGGAGTTTTGCAATAATGTCTAGGGTGTCCTGATCTGTAACCCGCTCAACATCAACATCACGCCATACCAAGCTTCAGCTCCTCGACCAGCGACTCCTCTCTTCGTCATTGGGTGAATACAATGCGTTGAATGCTTCTTACCATGTCTTATACTACTGGATTGCCACCAAACTATGCGGCGCTCCTTTGAAGATGATGAATGAATTGACCATCGGGATGAACGAGTGGTCGAAGACGAGGAAGGTCTGGTCGGTCTCTCATGTCCAAAACAAACTGGATACATACTCACGATGTTCAACACCGCTGTGATCGTAGGGGGAAGCATTTCAGGGCTTCTCTCGGCCCACGTCCTGAGCCGGCATTGCGACCGTGTCGTCCTCGTCGACAAGGATCCGCTTCGGGACCCGCCACGCGTGAACGCCGACACGGATCGTGCGAGGATGTCGTGGCGTCGAGGCGTCCCGCAGATGTGCCAGCCGCATCAGTTGACGGCCGGCGGGGCCCTCGCGCTCGACACGCTCTTGCCCAACTTCCACGACGAGGTGGTCGCGTTGGGCGGGGTCGACTTGGACCTCGCCAGGCACGTGTACTACTTCGATCACGAAGGGGTGTATCCCAGGTTCGACTCCAAGTTGCGCGGTGGGTGTTGCTGTTGCTGCTGTTGACTCGACCGGCGTCGCGCGCTCGACGCTCACTCGTTCGTTCGACGCTCGCGCGCTCGTCAGGTCTGGGCGTGAGCAGGCCGTTCTTGGAGCAGTGCGTTCGTGATCGAGTGTACCGAGAAAGCCGGAACATCGAAGTCGTCCACGACACGATGGTCGACTTTGAAGTCGCCGCGGACGTGGTAAAGGGCGTTCACCTTCGCGACGGCGGGTTCGTGCCGTGCGATCTCTACGTGGACGCGGCGGGGAGGAGCAGCATCCTGCCGGCGCTCCTGGCCAAGCACTCGATCGGCCGCCCCGAGAAGGTCGCCGTGGACGCCAAGATCAAGTCAGCCAGTCGACTGGTGAAGGTACGGAGGGGGCTGACCTCGGCCGACACGCTCGCACGCCCTGACTCGCGCTCGCACTACGCCCGTTCGCCAGGTTCCGGACGAATTTGATGAGGAATGGAAGCTATTGGTGATTAAAAGTCTGCCGAATGGCACCAAAGGGGGCAGCTTGTTGCCGATGGAGGGTGGGGTGTGGCAGGTGACGCTAGCGGACGCCGGCGGCGAGGCCATCGCTCTGACCAACGAGGGGTTTCTCCAGTTCGCAGAGCAGCTGCCGGACAAGAAGATGCACGACATCCTCAGTGTGGCTGTTCCACTCAGTCATGTCGTGGAATACCGAGCGATGCGGAACGAAAAGCTGCTGTTCGACAGGATCGACCTTCCTGCTGGCATGTTGCCGATCGGCGACTCTGGTGGGTATTGAGCTCGCGTGCGCTCATATATGAAACTCTCCCTCGCTCACTCGTTCACTCGTTCACTCGCTCGCGCTTCTACGCTCGCGCTATTACGCTCGCCGACAGTCCAACGACTCAACCCGATTTACGGCCAAGGAATCACCGTGGCGGCGCAGAGCGCGATAACGCTCGCCCGTTGTCTGGAGCGGGCGGCGCGTGCCGACGTCCAGATCAGGGACTTCAGCAGGATGTACGTCCGCGATCTGTATAGATCGTTGGAAAACAGCTGGAGCATGGCGACGGCCTCGGACCTGCGCTTCCCTGCGACGACGCTCACCAAGAACGTGGCCCGTCCGACCGCGTTCGAGAGGGCGGTCACCGACAGCCTGCTTGACATGGCGCAGACAGATCCGAAGCTCTATCTCAAGCTCTTGGAGACGGCTCATTTCGTACGCACCGCCAAGTCCCTCACGTTCGACCTCCACGTCATCACCTCCCTGCTGGCCAACGCCGTCGGGCGAGTTTGGCGCGCTGAAAGCTCCCATAACATCTAGATGTAAAGTGATGCGGCAAACGGCAGCCCTCTTCTGATGCTCATTTTGCTCTTCTCGAAGCGGGCACTCAGCTCCACGTCGCCGACCACCTCTGCCGCCCGCTCGAGGCTGTCGAGGAGTTCGACCAACCTGCGCAACGCCCTGACGACGCTTCCCTCGAAGACATCAGTCGCATCGCAAATCGACTGGAACGACATTCCTTTGCTCCACTGGCGAGCGAGCGAGCGAGCGGGGCGCGAGTGAGAATCGAGTGCACGAGAGCGCAAGCGAGCGCACAAGCGATCGAGTTCAATACATACCAGATACACGACCTCCATCAAAGTCGGGCGGAAGTTCTCGATGTACTTATCCTCTGTGGTAGTTGTAGTTCGTCGCAGTGAGTTGTAGGTGTGAGGTGGTCGCAGGCATCATCCGCATGCTTCCGCCGCCGCCACGACAAACGCGAATGATCAACAACAACACGTACTGTCCACCCCGTCCATGTCGAGGTTGCTCTCCTTTGACACGTCGTAGATGTGGCCTGCCACTTGCTGCAATTGGAGAACGAACGAAGCGCGAAGCGCGAAACGCAGAGCACGAGTGAGACTGTCAGGGCCCGCGGCCACTCGTCGGTCGAGATCAAGCACCCACCTTCAGCCGCAGCAATGCATTGCTCAGTCTCAGCGGCAGCTTGGGGCTGCCCTGCGAGTTCTCGACCGGCACCATGCACGACAGCAGCGACGCCAGCTCGTGCTCGTCCATCGCACCAAACGTCCCGTCGAACATCAGCTCGGTCACCAGGAGCTCGTCTCCTGTGTCAATCTGGCTCGCAGCCCGTCCCTTGAGGGTCACGGTGTCCTCCTCGTCGATGTGTCCCAGCTTCCTCAGCACGTCCTTCCGCTGGCGGAACTCCTCCTTGAACGTCTTGAGCGGCGAGCGGGACGCCTCGTCTTCCTTCTTGCGCGCGATGCTCTGAAGCTCTGCGGCCTTCTTGAGCTTTTTGGTGATATCTTCGCCGTACTTGGCTTCGATGGCCTGCAGGTCGGCCTCGACGGTCTTCTCCTCGGCGAGAATGCCCTTGAGGCGTCCACCGTCCTTCTTGCTCACGTTGAAGTCGACCAAGGGGTCCAAGTGAGGCAGCTGCTCGCAAGGGTACTTCGCCATCAGCGCCTTGATGGTGCTCTTGACGCTCCGCTTGGCCTTGGGGTCCTTCAGATCGGCCGGAATCTGGATCCGGAGCGTGCTGACCTCGGACAGGCATGGCAGCGACACGGGAACGACGATCATCGACCCGTCCTTGCTGTCGACCGAGCATGGAAGGACGGTCTTGTCGCCCGCCGCTGCGACGCAGCATAGCATCACGTCGGCCCGGTACTGCTTGGCGTCCGACCTGTTGCCGCCCTCGATCCACTTGAGCGAGAGCAGGACGCCGTACCCCCAGTCCTTCTCGCCGGCATGCACGCGCACAATCCTACCCGGGCGAAGGAGATGCATGCACGAGTCGGGCTTGAGCAGGATGCCCATCTTCTCCCGTTGGAGCTCGACGTGCGCCCGCTTGGTTGCCGTGAACTTGTCCATGTCCTCCTGGGGAATCATCATGCTCTGGGCCAACTCGCGCATCTCAGCCACCTCTTTGTCAATCTGTGGGGCGGCCTGCTCGTGCTGAAACTGCTGGAACGACTTGGAGATGACGTACTCCATGTCGTCCTTCCGACCGAGGGGCCTGCTCCGGATCAGGTTGAGCAGCGTGTAGTACGACAGCCTGAACGACGAATTCAGGCGGGACGCCTCGCCCTTGAGCATGTCCTTGCACGCCTGCTTGGTGAGCGTCTCGTCGACCATCAGCATGGTGAAGCCGCGGTCGTCCTTGCCGCGCCGCCCGGCACGGCCGGACATCTGGATGTACTCGCCGCTCGACAGCGGCCTTGTCTCCTGTCCGTCCCACTTGTTCAGCTTGGTAAACACGACCGTTTTGGCGGGCATGTTGAGCCCCATTGCGAACGTCTCGGTCGCAAACAGGCACTTGACCAGGTTCTCCTGGAACAGCAGCTCGACCACCTCCTTGAGGATCGGCAGGAGGCCCGAGTGGTGCACGCCGACGCCTCGCTCCAATATCGGCAGCATCGATTCAATGCAAGGCAGCTGGCGGTCCTTCTCGTCCAAGCACTGCAGGGCGGCGTGGACGATGCTCCGCACCGCCGCCTTCTCCTCGGCCGAGTTGAAGTCCACGTCGTGCGCGGGCCCGGCGGGTCTGCCTTTCGGACCTTTCGGTCTCTTCTCCTTCTTGCCCTTGCCTCCCCCGGTCAGGTGCTGTGCGTACGCCTCGCATTCGCGCCTGCTGAAACTGAACACGATCAGCGGATACAGCTCACGCTCCTTGAGCACGCCGATCAGCTTCCGGAGCTCCTTCTCTGTGTCGGGTCGCGTCTTTCTGTCGTCGTCGCCGCGATTCGTGTTGCTATCGTTGTTTTCTCTCCCGGTCGTCGACGGCGCCTCCCGGTCGTCACCGTCACCGTTGCCGTCCACGCCCCCCGCGTCTCCCGCGTCCTTCCAGATGGGCGAGTCCCTGGGGAAGCCCATCCGCATCTTGTCAAAGTTCTCTCCCTTGAATTTCGACCTGTTGTCGGCCAGCAAGTACAGCCCAGAGCCCCCCATCGGGTACCCGTAGTGCACGAGCGGGGTCGGCCGATAGTCGGTCATCACGACGTGACACGGCGACGAGTGCAACAACGCCACCCACTCGCCGAACTGAAAGCAGTTGGGCAGCGTCGCCGACAGGAACACCATCCGAATCGCACTCGGCAGCGAGATGATGACCTCCTCCCACACGACGCCCCGCTCGCGGTCCTGCATGTAGTGGACCTCGTCGAAAATCACCCAAGCCACCTCTCGGAGGGTATCGCTACCCCGGTAGATCATCGAACGCAGGATCTCGGTCGTCATCACCACGCATTGCGCGTGCTCATTCAACGTGACGTCTCCCGTCATCAGTCCCACCGATCCAAACTCTTCGGCCAACTCGCGGAACTTCTGGTTCGACAGCGCCTTGAGCGGGGAAGTATACACCACGCGCTGCTTGTTATTCAGCGCCTTGGCGATCGCATACTCCGCAACGACAGTCTTGCCGGCGGACGTGTGGGCCGCCACCAGGACCGACTCGTTCCGCTCGATGCAGGCGATCGCCGTCGCTTGGAACGTATCGAGCGTGAACGGGTACTGTTTTGCCATCGGTTTGCCCGCATACTTTGGATTGTTGAGCGTCCCATAGTAGCGCGCCTCGAGCGCGGGTGGTTCGTACCCCTCGGGTACAGCAACATCGTGTCGTGCGGGGGCGGCCGTCTTCGGCGCCGTCTTTGGTCGGGATGCCAGGCCCGCCGAACCCTCCTCCAGCTCCCGCTTCCTCGTCCGGATCTCCTCACGAGTGGCGGAGGCGACGTCCATGCTGGGCGTGATGAAGCAATGCAGATGCAATGCTCTCGTAGAGGCGCCTACGCTGCGTCGTCCTCGATACGCTACTTTATGTAGCCAGTAAACGAAAATTCAAAGGCATGCGTGTGTCGCGAGAGCCGCTGACAGCCTGTGCGAGTTTTGAAGTGCGTGGAAATTCTCAACTCGAATCGACGCTGGGTATATGTGTCGGTCGGTTGGGATCCCAGGGAGACGTCGTACGTGGCCATCATCGAAGGACCACCACCAGAGGGGTTCCTACCCACCTGCCGTGTAGCCGTGAAGCACCGGACCACGCCGTGGAGCCCGTTTGACCGCCGAGCGGGTGGGCGTGCTCTGCCCAGCATCTCCAGAGAGAGCTCGTTCAAGCGGGAACCTTTGACGGTCAAGTGACGGTCAAGTGGCGGGCGATGTGTGGGGTCGCTCCTCTCGTCTCCCTCGGCCACCAACAGCCGACTGGGCTGCGCGGCGACCTCGACACAGTTGCGCGACGTCGGGCGGCTGCACCCGCACGTCGATGCGACCGACACCGCCGACCCAACACCATTTCGCCGTTTTTCCTCCGCAAAATCCACCAGCCGTTGTATAAATGTATCCAAGCGCCATACATGTCGACAAAACCTCCCCAATCGCCCCCAAACACCACGATCGACGATGGCCCCGATTTCTCGGGGCCATCGTAAGCAGACGGTTGACGCTCGACGACGCCCCGAAGAAGATCGCTATTTGTCGTACGGCATCTCAATCATATGGTCATGCCGCGATCGTGTCCTGCCGATCGCGAACGCCACCAACGGGCGGCGAGGCCGGCCTCCTAATTTCGGTCGATCGTCCGCGGTGGTCGCGCGCGCGTGAATGCGCCAGCAGCCGTATAGATCGCGTGTGCAGTATTTTTATATTGTAAACATGCCGCGTGGCGAACCTGACATTGTCAAACACGATACGTCGGGCCGGTCGAGCGCATGATCGCTCTACGCAAGGGACCCCTTTCGGCGGCCAGGGAACGAGTGCAGACCGGCGTACGATCGACATTTGCTCCTAATTTGTATTCAAGGTCCACGGACGCCGTTGGAAGGGCGATCATCCTGCCGACGGCGCCCGTTCGGATCGCGACGCTGGTGGCCGGATCGCGATCTCATTTTGCAGCTCGGGGAGGGAATTCATAAGCAATCTCGCTATGGTATTGGGCTTCAAGATCCTCTACGAGATCACAAGCTCCGGAAAAACAAGCAGCAGCATCGCTCCGAGCCGATAACAAAGGGCCCGACGACCGGTTGCGAGGCGGAAGATCGCTACCCCGTCGTGGCCGCCTCGCGGTTGGCCTGCACCTATGGTCGATATCGATGAATGTAATACGTTTTTACATTGTCTACACGCTACCGTTTGAGTCGAACTTGTCAATGTGGCGCGTGAACGTGAGCCGTCCGGCCGACGATCGGCGGGCCCTCGACAGCACGCTCCGTCGGGGGTCGTCGGGGGGTCAAGATCGCTATCTTCTGTTTATATTGTGACGAGAAGGCCTAGCGAGGCAAGTGCGCGATCGTCGGGGACGTTCAGGGCGCCGCGCCCACCGGCGAGATCGCCGCGATCGATGTCGGCCGACAGCACGATCGGCGGAGGGCACGTTCGTCAAAGCTTCGTATACTCGTCTGATTAACTTGGCATGATCATGGTTTGAGTTTGGTCGAAATATGAGTCGTTTCGTGCGCTCCGTGGTCGGGTCCTGAATCGCCGCCCCGCCTCGTGCTGCGCAGTGGTACAGGGCTGAAGCCTCAGTTTTGGTGGTCTGACGCGTGGTTTACCATGCCCAGATGGACTTGGTGAAGCACTCGGACTGCCAGCGGTCGCCGAAGGCCAGGACGAGCTTGTTGGCGCGCTCGTGGGTGTACAACTGGCTGAGCCATTGCAGCGACAAGTCCCAGAAGATCCTCTGGACCCAGGAGCGCGCCAACAAGCTCGCCCTCGCCTTCGTTGACCGCTGGCAGTCCGAGTGCTTCCCCAACTCCATCTGGTTCTGGTGATAGGTTAGAACCGCCTTACATTGAAGCCCCCTCGACACTGGCCGACGTCACCCGCCGAGGGCTACCATCCTCGAACAACACACAACCACACAACCTCCTATTCCGAGTCTCCGTAATCGACGATCTCATCGACGCCCTTCTCTGTCCAGACGATCGGTGCATGCTTTCCGGTCTTTTTCGGCTGGCCGGCACTGTCACGACTTGTCATGCTGGCCCGCCTGTCCTCCTGCGCCGTCCTCTCCTTCGGGGCCATGGTACGACGAGGGGCCTTCGTCTCCTCCTCCCTCTTCTCCTTCTTCTCCTTCAGCGCGCGAGCCACGTCCAATGCGGACCTCGGTTTTGCTCCCCCCGACTGCGACCGGTCGTCCCGCCTGTCGCGTCTTTCGTCGCGACGATCGCGTCTTTCGTCGCGACGATCGCGGTTTTCGTCGCGACGATCGCGGTCATAGTACCTATCCCTGGGGCGCTCGTCGCGCCGGTCCCGAGAACGGTCCCGGGATTTGTCCCGAGAACGATCCCTCGACTTGCTGTCGCGGCCGCTCTTGCCCTTGCTATTCGAGATCGTGAACACCACGTCGTCGTCCTTGCCGCCACTGCGCCTCCGGTCACGATCCCGATCCCTGTCACGCTCCCGCTCTCTATCCCGCTCTCTATCACGCTCTCTATCACGCTCTCTATTGCGCTCTCTATCACGCTCTCTGTCACGCTCGTACCGATCTTGCTTCGTCCGAGCATCCCTGACCCCGCGCCGCCGTTCCCGCTCGATCGGCGACCGGGACCTGCTCCTCGCTCGCACAACCCGCTCCCGTTCAACTCGCTCTCTCGAATCCCTCCCGCGACCCTCGCTCTCGCTCCGACCCTTGCCTGCTCCGTTCCCACGCTCCGCCTCCCTCGCCTCCCTCGCCTTCTTCTGGGCCGCCTCAAACGCGTCCTTTCCCATTGCCGCCTCCCGATCGTACGCCTCGATCAAGAAGTCTCTCGGGCCGATCGGTAGCATCTGCGACCGCATCAGCTCGAACAGCCGCTCATCCTGCGGATCCATCGCGCCAATCAGTGCATCCTTCGCCGCATTGACGTCAAAGTTCTCGTCCTTCTCCTCGCCTTCGCCTTCGCCCTCGACCTCCCCCTTTCCTTTCTTCCTCTCCGCCCGCTCTCCATCGACCCTCCCAGCAAGCCTCGGCACGTTGCCCCCTCGGATCATCGCCACCGAAAACGGCACAAACCCGATGGGCCCTGCCGCAGTCCCGGCCGTCGTCGCGGCCTTGTTCGCCGTCGCCAACGTCTCTGCCGTCGACATCAGCTTGATTCCCGGCTGCTGCTGTTGCTCCTGCTGCACTCCCGGCAACTGCGCCGCGCCCTCTGCGGCCGGCTCCTCGTTCGCCACCAGACTCCCGATCCCCAGCACCTCCCTCGCAAAAGCATCCTCGTTCGCCACCAACGTTCCCGTGTTCCCATCGGGCAGCACCAGCCCACCCTCCTCGCTCCTCGCCAACCTCGTCATCGGAATGCCCACCGGCGGGCGCACTCGCTTCCGATCAAACGCAGGATCCCCATGCGTCGGACACTCCGGAAGCCAGTGCTCCCCGTACGCATCGCACCGAGGACATCGATAATCCATCGGCGGTACCCCCCGCCCCCGCCCCCGAGACTTATTC